>Ga0194132_10000120_pt1 | contig 148060 bp, 123 predicted proteins | sample TA2KigOf80mmetaG_FD_148612 | JGI IMG/M metagenome (GOLD analysis project Ga0194132, IMG submission 148612) | Freshwater microbial communities from Lake Tanganyika, Tanzania - TA2015054 Kigoma Offshore 80m | ecosystem: Environmental > Aquatic > Freshwater > Lake | place: Tanzania: Lake...
CCGCCGCCACACCCGCAGCAACCCCCGCGCCGGCCGCAACTGCCGGCCGCCAGGAAGCGGTCGAAGCGCCGCCGCCGCTGCCGCGCGAGTTCCGCGGCGCCTGGGTTGCGACGGTCGACAACATCGACTTCCCGAGCCGCCCCGGCCTGTCCGCCTCGCAGTTGCGCATCGAGCTCGAGGCCATCGTCGCGCGCGCCGTCGAGCTCAAGCTCAACGCGCTGGTGTTTCAGGTGCGGCCGTGCGGTGACGCGCTGTACGAGTCCAAGCTGGAGCCATGGTCGGAGTTCCTCGTCGACGCGCAGGGCAAGCGCCCCGACGGCGGCTTCGACCCGCTCGCCTACCTGATCGACCGCTGCCACCAGCGCGGCCTGCAACTGCACGCGTGGTTCAACCCGTTCCGCGCCTCGCACCCGGCCTGCAAGTCGGCCCCGCACGCCTCGCACGTGACGCAGAAGGCGCCGCAGCTGTGCGTGACGTACGGCAAGTACCAGTGGATGGACCCGGGCAACCCGACGGCGGCGAAGTGGTCGCTGGCGACGATCCAGGACGTCGTGCGCCGCTACGACGTCGATGGCGTGCACGTCGACGACTACTTCTACCCGTACCCCGAGGGCAACAAGCCGTTCCCTGACGACGCCAGCTACGCGCGCTACCGCGGCGGCGGCGGCTCGCTCGGCCGCTCCGACTGGCGGCGCAAGAACATCGACGTCTTCGTGCAGCAGATGCGCGCGCTCGTGCACGCCGACAAGCCGCACGTCGCCGTCGGCATCAGCCCGTTCGGCATCGCGCGCCCCGGCGTGCCCAAGGGCATCAGCGCCGGCATCGACCAGTACGAGCAGCTCGCTGCCGACGTCGTGAAATGGCTGCGCGAGGGCTGGGTCGACTACCTCACGCCCCAGCTGTACTGGCCGATCGACCAGAAGGCGCAGGCGTTCGACGTGCTGCTCAAGTGGTGGCACTCGCAGAACCCCAAGCAGCGCGCGATGTGGCCGGGCATCAACCCCGGCCGCGCGCTGGACGGCGCGCGCAACTGGCGGCCCGACGAGCTGGCCGACCAGATCGCGCTGCTGCGCGGCGCCGACCGCGCGCCCGGGCACATCCACTTCAGCTTCAAGGCGCTGCGCAAGGACGCGCCGAACGTCGCGCTGGCGCTGCGCGATCGCGTCTACGCCGAGCCGGTCGTGGCGCCGGCGATGCCGTGGCTGCAGGCGCCGGCGCCGCCGACGCTGGCGCCGCGCGTCGAAGGCGGCGAGCGGCCCGTGGTGTCGTGGCAGGCCGATCCGGCCGCCCACTTCGTCGCCGTGCAGGCGCGCGAGCGCAGCCGCTGGCGCGTGGTCGAGATCGTCGGCGGCAACCGCACGCAAGCGGCGCTGCCAGCGGACTGCGACGCGGTCGCTCTCACCGCCATCGCCCGCAACGGCGTCGCCGGCAAGCCGACGGCGCTCGCCGTGCCGATGCCGCGTCGCTGAGACCGGCGGCCGCGATCGCGGGTCAGACGAATCCCGAGATCGCGAGGTCGTCGCCGTAGACCTCGTGGCGCACGTCCTTCAACTGCAGCGCCTCGGCCATGAACGCTTTGCCCTCGCCACCAACCGGCGTCGGCGCGAAGCGCCCGCCAATGATCTTGGGCGCGACGAAGGCCAGCACCTGGTCGATGGCGTTCCACGCGAACATCTGCGCGACGAGGCCGCCGCCGCCCTCGACGAGGACGCGGCGCAGGCCGCGCCGACGCAGTTCGGCGAACGCCTGGCCGAGGTGCAACCGCCGCGGCCCTTCGCCGGTCGGGCACGTGATCACGACGACGCCGAGCGCTTCGAGCCGCGCGCGCCGCGCCGGCGCCAGCGCGTCGGCGGCGAGCAGCCAGGTCGGCGCCTGATGCGCAGTCTTGACCAGGTTGCTGTCGTCCTCGACCTCGCCGAGCGGATCGACGACGATGCGCACCGGTTGCGGCCCCTGCACGAGGCGCACGGTCAGCTCGGGATCGTCGGCCTGGGCGGTGCGGAAGCCGACCATGACGCCATCGCATCGAGCGCGTAGTTCGTGCGTCTTGGTGCGCGCTTCGATGCCGCTGATCCAGCGCGCCTCGCCAGTCGGCGCCGCCGTCTTGCCGTCGAGGGTCATCGCCCACTTCGCCAGCATCCATGGCCGGTCGAGTTGCAGCGCCCGGCGGAACGGCGCGTAGAGCTGGTCGCAGAGCGTCGCGGCGATGCCCTCGACGACCTCTATGCCGGCCTGCTCGAGCGCGATGATGCCATGCCGCCGATGGCGCGGATCAGGGTCGAACGCGCCGATCAGCACGCGCTGGACGCCGGACGCGATCAAGGCCTGCGTGCACGGCGCGGTCTTCTTGCCGTCCTGGCCCTTCTGCGTGCTGCACGGCTCGAGCGTGACGACGGCGGTGTCGGGCTGCACGCCCTTCTGGCGCGCCTCGTCGAGCGCCATCGCTTCGGCGTGGCGACCGCCGTAGTGCTCGTGCCAACCCCTGGCCACCACCACGCCATCGCGCAGCAGCAGGCAGCCGACGCGCGGATTGGGCTCGACCTCGGCGCGGCCGCGTTGCGCCAACTCGACCGCGTCGTGCATCCAGGCGTCGTGCAGCAGCGGGTCGTCGATCACGGCCGCGCCGCCTCCGCCGGATCAGCGCGCCCTTCTTGCGCGGCGTCGTGGGCCAGCAGCTCGCCGACGCACGAGTGGGCCAGCGCCGCGGTGACGCGCACGGGCACGTACTGGCCGACCAGCTCCGGATCGGTGGCGGCGAAGTGCACGAGGCGATGGTGCGCGGTGCGACCCGACAGCCGACCGGCGACCTTGCTCTCGCCCTCGACCAGCACCTCGACGGTCGCGCCGACGAGCGCACGGTTCTTCGCCAGCGTCAGCTCTTCTTGCGCTGCGAGCAGCACGGCGTTGCGGCGCTCCTTCTCCGCCTCGGGCACATCGTCGGCCAGCTCCGCAGCGACGGTGCCGGGGCGCGGCGAGTACTTGAAGACGTAGCTCTGTGCGAAGCCGACCGCGCGCAGGAACGCGACCGTCTGGTCGAAGTCGGCGACGGTCTCGCCTGGGTAGCCGACGATGAAGTCGCTGTGCAACTCGACGTCGGGCGCCTTCTGGCGCAGCTGGTCGACGCGCGCGAGGTAGCGCTCGGTCGTGTAGCCGCGGCGCATGGCCTTGAGCACGGCGTTGCTGCCCGACTGCGCCGGCAGGTGCAGGTAGCGGCCGACCTTCGGCAGCTCGGCGATCGCGTCGACGAGTTCGGCTGACAGGAAGTTCGGATGGCTGGTGATGAACGCCAACCGCCGCAGCGCCGGGACTTCGTGCAGGGCCCGCAGCAGGCGCGCCAGCGTGGCGCCCTGGCCAGTCAGGTCGCGGCCGTAGGCGTTGACCGTCTGGCCGAGCAGCGTGATCTCGGTCACGCCGTCGTCGCACAAACGCTGCGCCTCCTCGACGATGTCGGCAATCGGGCGCGAGACCTCGTCGCCGCGCGTCGTTGGCACGATGCAGTAGGTGCACGGCATGTTGCAGCCGCGCATGATCGAGACGAACGCCTGCGAACGATGCGGCCGCACACGCACGTCGCGGCGGATCAGGTCGCCGCTGACGCCCTGGTCGACGGTGACGACGCCGGCGCCGACGACTTCGTGCTTGGTGCGCGCCGGGTCGCGGCCGGCGGCGAGCTCGTGGTTGCGCAGGCGCGCCTTCTCGACGGTGTCGTCGATGTCGCCGAACGCCGACGGTCCGACGACGAGGTCGACGTGCGGCATGCGCGAGACGAGGTAGCGCTTGTGCTCCTGCGCCATGCAGCCGAGCACGCCGACGACCAGCCGCGGCTCGCCGCGCTTGCGGATGCGCAGCTTGCCGAGCTTGCTCCAGACCCGGTCCTCGGCGTGCTGGCGGACGCTGCAGGTGTTGATCAGCACGACGTCGGCGTCGCCTTCACTGGCGGCGGCGACGTAGCCGCGCTGGCGCAGGCGGCTCTCGACCAACTCGCTGTCGAGCTTGTTCATCTGGCAGCCGTAGCTGGTCAGGTGGTACTTCGGCGCAGTCATCGGGGCGTGCCATCCTACGCACTGAACGGCCCGCGCACAGCGGGCGAAATGCGACCCGTCGGTCTACTCGCCACGCCATCGTCGCCTGCTAGTTTCGTCCGCCACGCGCATGACTCGCCGCGGCGTGCTCGCCGTCCTGTTGCTGCCCAACGCCCGCACGCCGACCAGTTTGTCGTCGGCATGTCGGTCGACGCGCGCTGGCAGTTCACCGACTGCAACCAGGACGGCGACAGCAACGGTCCCGGCGAGGTCACCTCGCACTGCTCCGATCTTGTCGGCGGCTTGCCCGGGACCGATCCGGCGGGCGTCGACAGCGCGCCGACCGGCTTCGTCGTCAGCGTGCTGTCGATCGGCCTTGGCCCACATACCCCCCCGCGCCGGAGGTTGTTGTCGAGATCGACACGCTCGCCTTTGCCGCGTTGGCCGTTGGGGTCGCCGACAACCGAGGAATCGCCAGCGTGCCGTTCACGGGGCCGAGCCACGCCGCCGTGGCCGGCGCCCATGCCTTCCTGAACCTAGCCGGTGACCAATCCCAGCTATTCCTCGGCCGGGGCGCCGTGACGACATTCTTCCCGTAACCATCGAACCGACCGCTTCGATGTTCGCCGAGCCGTATGCTTGACTACCCGTCGAAATGCCCGCCCGCCAACTTCGCCCGGCGGGAAAACTCCTGCCATAATCCCACGATGCTCCTCACCACGCGCGCCGCATTCGTCCTGGCCCTCGCCGCTTCCGCAACGGCCCAAAACCTCTCACTCGACCGCGTCGGCGGCGCGCTCAACGCGACCACGACCTTCCCGATCGTCGGCCAGCCCAGCGAAGCCTACGCGCTGCTGATCGACATCGCCGAGACGCCGACTGCGATCCCGTCGCTCGGCATCACGCTCGATATCAGCGACCAGTTCGCGTGGTTTACCTACTCGGCCCCGACTTGGGCCGGCGTGACCAACGCCACCGGCAACGCGACACCGAGCGTGTTCATCCCGGACTGGCCGTGGCTCGGCGACTTTGTCTGGTCGCTGCAGGCGGTCGCCGGCAACGGCGTCTATCGCAAGAGCAACCTCGTTCGGCTCACGCCGCAGGCGTCGGGCACCTTCAAGCCGACGCTCAGCGCCCCCGCTGCGCCGATCCTCACGGCCGGTGGCTTCGCGACGGCTCCGGATAACGAACTGCTGTTCCTCGGCGGCTCGGGCCCGGTGGCGCAGAAGTACAAGGTCCGCACCGAGGAGTGGGAACTGTCGGGCGCTTCGCTCGGCGTCGGCATCCTGTCGCAGTCGACGGGCCTCGCCGACGGCCGCGTGCTGTTCACCGGCGGCCTCGACCTGACCACCGGCCAGCCGACGGCCGCGGCCTCGGTCTACGATCCGGTCACGCAAGTCACCTCGCCACTCTTGATGGCATCGCCGCGCGCCGGCCACGGCGCCAGCCTGATGCCGAACGGCCGCGTTCTGGTCACCGGCGGCAGCACGAGCTTCGACCTCACCAACCCGCTGTCGCTGTTCACCGGCCTGCTGGCGACCTCGGAGATCTTCGATCCGGTCACCAATACGTTCGCGCCCGGCCCGACGATGCTCGAGCCGCGTGCGTTCCACACGTCGACGACGCTCACCACCGGCCGCGTGCTGGTCGCCGGCGGCATCGCCTTGCTGCCGATCGTCAACATTCCGAACGTCTCGAGCACGGCCTATCTCTTCAACCCGACCACCAACAGCTTCGGCCTGCCGTCGTTCTTCACCGGCGCGCGCTTCCTGCACACCGCGACGCAGCTCAGCAACGGCCGCGTGTTGCTGGTCGGCGGCCTGACGCTCGACCTGACGGTCTTCCTGCAGACGCTGAACATCGCCGACCTGATCATCGGCACGCGCCAAGACTGCCAGATGTTCGCGTCATCGGCCTTCGGCTTCGGCACGTTCACGACGGTCAACGGCATGCAGGTCGGCCGCGCCGGCGCGGCCTGCGCGCCGCTGCCCAACGGCGGCGCGCTCATCGCTGGCGGCTTCTCGCTGACGATCAACCCGACGACGTCGCAGTTCGACTTCAGCCTGACGGCAACGGCCGACCGCTTCACGCAGGCCCCCAACCTGATCGCCCCGGTCGGCTCGATGGCGGCGCCGCGCTTCTTCGGCGGCGCGATCCCGCTGCGCGACGGCACGATCATGGTCGTCGGCGGTGGGCCGACGAACGCCGAGATCTACCAGAACTGACGCACGCCGTCGGTTTGCGGCTGCGCGGCCGGTCGGGACGATCCTCGCGGGTCGCCTGGGCCGGCCGCGCGGCTTTTCGGGGCGCGACGACGCGCTACGCTGCGCGGGCTTGGAGTTCACGCTGCCGTCTGGTCCGGTGCCGGTCTTCCCCTTGGGGCGGGTCTACCTGTTTCCGCATCAGGTCATGCCGCTGCACATCTTCGAGCCGCGCTACCGGCGCATGGTCGAGGACCTGCTCGACGGCCAGGGTCGGCTCGTGCTCGCCACCGTGCCCGACGGCGAGATCGAGACGCCGAACAAGCCCGCCGGCATCCTGCCGGTCGCCGGCTACGGCGAGATCCTGCGCCACCAACGCCTGCCCGATGGCCGCTTCATGATCTGGGTGCTCGGCCTCTGCCGCGTCGAGCTCGAGGAAGCAGCCTCCGACCGGCCGTACCGGCGCGTGACCTGCCGTCAATTCGCCGAAGCCGAGCCGTCGCCAGGGGAAAACGGCCCGCTTTGCGACGAATTGCGCGCGGCGGCGCTGCAGCGCATCGGTCAGCGCGACGAGCCGCTGGAGCTGCCGGCCGAGGCGTCGGCGGCGTTCCTCACCGACCTGCTGCTGCAATTGCTGCAACTGCCGTCGGCGGCGATGGCTACCGCCTTCGCCGAGCCGTCGGTCGCGCGCCGGGCGCGCCTCGCGCTGGCGCTGGCGCGGCGCGCCGGACCGGCGGCAGCCGACGAGTGACCACTCGCACTTGCCCGCTTGCCCGCGCTGGCTAGCGTTTGCCGGGCATGAACAAGCCCCGCAACCGCGCCATCGGCGACGCGACCCGGATCTACCTCGTCGGCGCGCACGCGACCGGCAAGACGACGCTCGCCCGCTGGGTCCGCGACCACTACGGCCTGCCGATGATCGCCGAGGTCGCGCGCGGCGTGCTGGCCGAGATGGAGGCGAAGCTCGAGACGCTGCGCACGGACATCGAACTGGTCAACCGTTACCAGTACGAGGTCTTCCGCCGCCAGGTCGACGCCGAGCACGCCATCGGCGGCTCGTTCGTCAGTGACCGTGCCTTCTGCAACCTCGCCTACGCTGCCCACCACTCGACGATCCTCGCCGACATCTTCCGCGATCGGAAGCTCGGCGAGTACATGAACTGGGTGCGCCAGGGCATCGTCTTCTTCGTGCGCCCGCACCGGGAGCTGGTCGTCGCCGACGGCGTGCGCGCCGGCCTCGATTGGGAGGAGGTCGTGCGCATCGACGGCATGGTCAAGCTGCTGCTCGAGGTGTTCGGCGTGCCCTACATCCCGCTCGAGTCGCTGTCGATGCAGGAACGCGTGCGACTGATGGAGCGCGTGCTCGACCTCGCCGGCCTGCCGCAGATCCAGACCGTCGTGCCGCCAGCGCCGACCGAAGGCGTGACGCAACGCGTGAACTGACCGTCGCGGCCGTGCCAACGCCCGACCTGTTCGCTACTCTAGAGCCGTCATGTCCGGCCCGTCGCACAAGCAGGCTGCCCGCCACATCGCAAAGTCTCTGCAGGACCGCACCGACCTGCGGCCGCGCCTCGCGATGCTGCTCGGCTCCGGGCACGCCTCGGTCGCCAACCAGCTGAAAGACCGGGTCGCGCTGCACGGCGACGACGTCCCTGGCATCAAGCTGCACGCGCCGCTGCTGATCGGCCGGCTCGAAGGCGTGCCCGTGGCGGTCGCCGACGCGCCGTTCGCGGCCTTCGAGGGCCTGTCGGCCGCCGAACTCGCCTTGCCCGTGCGCGTGCTCAAGGCGCTCGGCTGCGAACAGCTCATCCTGACCGCGGGCGCCGCCAGCCTGTGCCCGCAGATCAAGGCCGGCTCGATCGCGGTCGTCGAGGACCACCTCAACTTCAGCGGTCTGCGCCCGCTAGCCGGTCCGGGCGACGACCAGGATGGTCCGCGCTTCCCGGACATGGACGAGCCCTACCGCCGCTCGTGGATCGAGGCCGCGCGCAACGTCGCGCTGCGCGGCGGCATCCCGTGCGCGACCGGCGTGTTCGCCGCCATCGCCGGGCCGTCGATGCCGACGCGCGCCGAGTACCGGTTCCTGCGCCAGGCCGGCGCCGACCTCGTCGGCATGTCGCTGGTGCCCGAGGCGATCGCCGCTGTGCACGCAGGCTTCGACGTCCTGGCGCTCGTCGGCGTCACCCAGCAGGTGCTGCCCGGCCAGTCCACGCGCATCTCGATCGAAGCAATGATCGACGCCGCCGACCTCGCCGCGCCACGCATGGCGACGATGCTCGTCGGCCTCGCCGCCGCTGCGGAGGCCTGAGCGTGCTCGCTGCGCCGCGCCGCCCCCGCCTCGCCGTCCTGCTCAGCGGCTCCGGCCGCACGCTACAGAACTTGATCGACCGCGTCGCCGACGGCCGCGCGCATGCGACCATCGCCGGCGTCGGCAGCGACCGCGATGACGCCTTCGGTCTGCAACGGGCGCTCGAGAACGGCATCGAAGCCCGCACGGTCAAGGACGCCAGCGCGACCTGGGCTTGGATCGAAGAGCTCGACGTCGACCTCGTCGTGCTCGCTGGTTACCTGAAGCTGCTGCCGATCGTGCCTGAGTTCGCCGGCCGCGTGCTCAACATTCACCCGTCGCTGCTGCCGCGCCACGGCGGCAAGGGCATGCACGGCGATCGCGTGCATCAGGCCGTGCTCGCCGCCGGCGACAAGGAGTCGGGCTGCACCGTGCACCTCTGCGACGACCGCTACGACGAAGGCCGCGTGCTGCTGCAGGCGCGCGTGCCGGTCCGGACCGACGACACCGCCACGACGCTCGCCGCGCGCGTGTTCGCCGCCGAGTGCGAGGCCTACCCGGCCGGCATCGCGCTGCGCTGGCGCGAACTCAGCGGCGCCTGACTCGGCCTAGCCAGCGGGCGAGCGACTGGTCGACGATCGCGCCGGCCAGGATGACGCCGCCGACGACCGCCAGCTCCAGCCGGTCGCTGTCGAAGAGCAGGCGGATGGTGTTGGGCAACACCTGCATCAGCGCCGCGCCGAGCACGACGCCGAGCGCGATGCCTTCGCCGCCGCGCAGCGCCACGCCGCCGAGCACCGCGCCGGCGATGGCGTAGAGTTCGTAGAAGCTGCCGAAGCTGGACGCCTGCGCCGAGTTGACGTCGAGCACGAACAAGCAGCCGCCGAAGCCCGCGAGCAGCGAGCAGGCGACGTAGGCGAGCGCCGTCAACCGCCGCGTCGGCACGCCGGCGAAGCGCGCGGCCTCCTCGTTGCGACCTAGCGCGAACAGATGGCGGCCCCAGACCGTGCGCGTCCACAGCGCCCAGGTCGCCACGGCGACGACGGCGAGCGCGAGCAGCGGCACGGGCAGGCCGAACGAGTCGCTCAGCGGCAGCTTGCCGGTGGCGAGCCAACGCAAGCCCTCGGCGGCATCGCCGAAGCCCATCGTCTGGTCGTCGCTGAAGCCGCGCATCCAGCCGCGGTAGAGCAACAGCCCGCACAACGTGACCACGAACGGCTGTAGGCCGAGCCACGCCACCAGCACGCCGTGCCACAGGCCGATGGCCGCGCACAGCGCGAGGGTGATCGCCAGGGACGGCGCGCCACCGAGCCCGACGTCCTTGAGCAGCCACGGCAGCACGCAACCGGCGACGCAGACCACCGAGCCGATCGAGAGGTCGATGCCGCCGGTGACGATGACGAAGGCAGCGGCGAAGCCGAGCACGCCGAACAGGCCGATGCGCTGCAGCAGGTTCTCGAGGTTGTAGGCGGACAAGAAGACGTACTCGCCGGTCACCGGGTCGTACGAACGCCACGCCGTCATCGCAGCGACGACGCACAGCAGCGCCGCGATGCCGAGGACCTTCTTCATCCCGCCTCCATGCTCGTCGCCGCCAACATGACGTCGCGCTCGGTCAACCGGTCGCCGACGAGTTCGGCCTGCACCGCGCCGCCGCGCATCACCAGCACGCGATCGGCCAGGGCCAGAACTTCCTCGAGATCGGAGCTGACGAAGACGACAGCGAGGCCGTCGGCAGCGAGCGCGTGCAGGCGCGCGTAGATCTCAGCGCGCGCGCCGACGTCGACGCCGCGCGTCGGCTCGTCGAGCAGCAAGACCTTGGGCGCGGCGGCGAGCCACTTGCCGAACACGACCTTCTGCTGGTTGCCGCCGGACAGCGTGCCAACCGGCTGCTCGGGGCCGCTGGCGGCGACCGCCAGCTGCGCGATCGCGCGCGTCGCGAGGTCGCGCTCATAGACGCGGTCGACGAGCACGCCGCGACGCCGCAGCGTCGGCAGCGACACGTTTTCGCGCACGGTCATGCCGAGCACGAGTCCCTGCGCCTTGCGGTCCTCGGGCAGCAGCACGAGACCGGCGCTGGCGGCCGCGGCCGGGCCGCCAGCGCGCAGCGGCGCCCCAGCCACCTCGATGGCGCCGCCGAGCCGCTCGTCGACGCCGACCAGCGCGCGCAGCAGCTCGGTGCGGCCAGAGCCGAGCAGGCCGGCGATGCCGACGATCTCGCGCTGGCGCACCTGCAGGCCGACCGCCGCGCCGGGAAATGCGCGCGTGCGCAGCCCGGCGACCCGCAGCACGACGTCGCCGGGCGCGTGTGCCGCGCGGCGGGCCGTCGCCAGCTTGCGGCCGACCATCAGGCCGACCAGCGCTTCGTGGGTGATCGCGTCGCGGCTCAGCTCGCCGCTGTTGCGGCCGTCGCGCAGGCCGACGACGCGGTCGGCGAGTTCCTTCACCTCGCCGAGCCGGTGCGAGATGTAGACCACGCCGACGCCCTGGCCGCGCAGTTCGCGCACGACCGCGTACAGGCGCGCGGTCTCAGCCATGGTCAGGCTCGACGTCGGCTCGTCCATGATCAGCACGCGCGCCTGCGCCCGCAGCGCGCGGGCAATCTCCAGCAGCTGTTTCTGCCCGGGCGCGAGCGCGCTAACCGGCGTGTCGGCGTCGACCTGCAGGCCGACGCGGTCGAGCCACTTCGCCGCCTGCGCGCGCATCGCGCCCAAGCGCAGAAACGGGCCGCGGCGCAGCTCAGCGCCGAGGAACAGCGCGCCAGCGACGGTCAGGTTGTCGCACAGGCTCAGTTCCTGGTGGATCAATGCGATGCCGGCGCTCAGGGCGTCGGCCGGACCAGCGAGACGGACCGGCGCGCCAGCCAGCAGGATCTGGCCGGCGTGCGGCTGGACGACGCCGGCGAGCGCCTTCATCAGCGTGCTCTTGCCGGCGCCGTTCTCGCCGACCAGCGCCACGACTTCGCCGGCGCGCACCGTGAAGTCGACCTGCGACAGCGCGCGGACGCCGGGGTAGTCCTTGCAGACGCCGCGGGCCTGCAGCAGCGGCGGAACGGCGGCAGCCCCCGTCGTCATGGCGTCACTTGCGCCCCGTCTTCTGCTTCAAGTCGGCCCAGAACGCCTCGACGTTGGCCTTGGTGATCGCCCGCGCCGGGATGTCGAGGAAGCGGTCCTTGGGCAGCAGTTCCTCGCGCTTCTTCGAATCGGTCTCGCGCAGCAGACTCGCCAGCAACTCCAGCGACTTGCGGCCGTACTCGTAGGGATTCTGCACCACCGTGCCATGCACGTGGCCATCGACGATGCCCTGCAGCGTCGCGTCATTCTCGTCGAAGCCGACGACCTTGACCTTGCCCAGGCGGTTCGCCGACTTGACCGCCTCGAGCAGCAGCGGCGGCTCGTACTCGAACAGCCCCACCATCGCGCCGACGTCGCTCCAGCGCGCCAGCGCGTCCTGCGCCGCCGCCTTGCCCTTCTGGCGGTCGAACTGGTCGGTGAACGTGGCGCGGATCTCGTACTTGCCGGCTTTGAGCACAGCGTCCTGCTTGTCGAAGCGCGACGGGTCGCGCGACCGGTCGAGCAACTCGTCGACGACGCCCTGGCGGCGACGGCGGGCGTTGTCCTGGTCGAGGTTGCCGACGAACAGCACGACGGCGCCGCCGTCGGGCAGCGCTTCCTTGACCAGTTGGCCGCACATGCGGCCGGCGTCGTAGTTGTCCATGCCGACGTAGCACAGCCGCTTGCTCTTCGGCGCGTCGGAGTCGTGCGTGACCAGCAGCGCGCGGCCGGCGACCTTGTCGAGCAACGCGGTCATGTTCTCCGGGTCCTTCGGCGACACCGCGATGCCCTGCACGCCCTTGGCGAGCAGGTCCTCGAGGATGCGCTTCTGCTCCTCGGCGGTGCCGTTGGCCGGCATGCGCACGACGGCGTCGACGCCGAACTCGGCCTTGGCCGCCTCGACGCCGAAGCTGCCGACGGTCCAGAACTCCGCGACGCAGTTGGTGACGAACGCGAGGCGCGGCTTCTTCGGCGCGTCCTGGCCGACGGCCAGGGCGGCCAACAGCAGCGCGGAAAGGAACGCAAACAGGGCGCGGCGTGGCATGGTCATGGCTCCTCTCAGGTCACCGTCATGCCGCCGTTGACGGCGATGTCCTGACCGGTGATGAACGCGGCGGCGTCCCCGGCGAGGAACGCGCACACGCCGCCGACGTCGGCCGGCACGCCCCACCGGCGCATCGGGATCAGCGCCTTGTAGGCGTCCTTCTGCTCCTTGGGGTCGTCCTTGTGGCGCTCGACCGGGATCCATCCCGGGCAGACGATGTTGACGGTGATGTTCCAGGGCGCCAGTTCGGTCGCCATGCTGCGCGTCCAGCCGGCCTGCGCGCCCTTGGCGGCGACGTACGGCGCGAAGTTCGGCACGCCGCGGCGAAACACCTCGCTGCCGATGTTGAGGATGCGGCCGTGGCGGCGCTGCTTCATGCCCGGCAACACGCAGCGCGTCAGCAGGAACGGCGACTTGACGAAGAAGTCGAGCATCTGCTGGTGGAACGCCCAGTCGTACAGTTCGAACGGCTTCTGCGGTTGGGCCGGCGTGGCGTTGGCGACGACGATGTCGATCGGGCCGAGGCGCTTCTCGACGGCGTGGCACATCTTGGCGACGTGCTTCTCGTCGGTCACGTCGGCGCGCACCAACATGCCTTCGTAGCCCCGCGCCGCGAACTCGGCGAAGGTCGCCTCGGCGGTCTCCTGGCCATGGGCGAAGTTGATCGCGACCTTGGCGCCGGCGTTGGCCAGCGCGAAAGCGATCGACTTGCCGAGTCCCTTGCTGCTGCCGGTGACCAACGCGGTGCGACCAGCGAGGGTGAACGGACGCGGCTCGTGGTCGAGCTTCGGATCGGGCGTACGGGACGTCGTGGCGCGGGCGACTTTCTTCATGGCGTGCGAAGTCGTGACAAGCTAGCCGGTTGGCGACCCTCCGGCGACCATCTACAAAAACAGTGTATGGGTCCGCTTCTCGCGCACGCGCTGCGGCACACCGTCGTCGCCCTGACGGCCGGCGTCGCCGCCACACAGGTGCCGCCACCGGTCGACGCCGGCGAATTCGCGCAACGGCGCGCGACGCACTGGGCCTGGCAACCGCTGCGCGACGACGCGCCGCCGACCGCGGGCCAGCCTGCCACCGGCCATCCGGTCGACGCATTCGTCGACCATGCGCTCGCTGCCGCCGCTCTGCGCCGCGCGCCGCCGGCGCCGCCGCACGTGCAACTGCGCCGGCTGTGGTTCGACCTCGTCGGCCTGCCGCCGCCGCCCGACGCGGTGGCCCGCTTCACTGCTGATCCGAGCGACGCCGCGTGGGAACGCGAAGTCGACGCCTTGCTCGCCAGCGCCCACTACGCCGAACGGCAAGCCCGGCACTGGCTCGACCTCGTGCGTTACGCCGAGACCCTCGGCCACGAGTACGACTTCGAAGTGCCCAATGCGTGGCGTTACCGGGATTACGTCATCCGCGCCTTCCGCGACGACGTGCCGTTCGACCAGTTCGTGCGCGAGCACGTCGCCGGCGATCTGCTGACGCCGCCGCGCCTGGACGACGGCGGCGCCAATGAGAGCGTGCAGGCGACCGCGGCGTACTGGTTCTGCGAGCAGACGCACTCGCCAGTCGACGCCGGCAAACACGAAGCCGACCGCGTCGACAACCAGGTCGACGTGCTCGGCAAGGCGTTCCTCGGCCTGACGATCGCGTGCGCGCGCTGCCACGACCACAAGTTCGACGCCATCCGCGCCGCCGACTACTACGCCTTCGCCGGCTTCGTGCAGAGTTCGCGCTACGCGCAGGCGCCGCTCCGTCCGGCCGACGTGCAGGGCGCGCCGTTCCAGCGCGCGCTCACGGCCCAGCGGGAACTCGCCGCCGCCTGGCAGGACGCGCTCGCGCCCATCGAACCGCCACCACCGCCGCCACCGCCGCGCGACGGCGATCGCGTCGTCGCCAGCGCCGAGGATCTCGCCGCCGGCTGGATCCTCACCAACGACGGCTTCGGGCCGCAGCCGTGGCACGGGCCGCTGTGCCTCGATCCGACCGCGACCGCGCCGGAACTGCGCCAACTGCCCGGCGCGTTCTGGCACAGCGCCGTCGCCGGGCGGCAACGCGAAGGCACGCTGGCGTCACCGACCTTCCCGCTGACCGCGCGCTACGTGCACGTCCGCGCGGCCGGCCAGCACGCGCGGATCAAGGTCATCGTCGACGGCTTCCATCTCGTGCGCGACCCCATCTACGGCGAGTTGCACAAGGAAGTCGGCAACCCCGACGCGCACTGGCTGACGTTCGACTGCGGCGCCTGGGCCAACCGACCAGCGTTCGTGCAGGCGATCGACCAGCGCACGCACGACCTCGCCGATCCCAAACGCGAACGCAAGTCCTGGCCGGACGACGGCTGGCTCGCCGTGCAGTCGGTCGTGCTGTCGCCGCACCGCGAACCACCGCCGGCCGCCGCGGCGCCGCCGGTGCCGCCGCATGCGTGGACCGAGCCACCGACGGCCGTCGCCGCAGCGCTGGGCCGGCTGCACGAAGCCTGCGCCGCCGTGCCGGTCTCCCCGACGTTGCCGGCGATGGTCGATGGCACCGGCCGCGACCTCGCCGTCGCCCAGCGCGGCGACCACCGCCGCCCCGGTGAGCCGGCGCCCCGCCGGTTCCTGCAGGCGCTCGCGCGCGAGGGCGCGCTGGCGACCGGCCCCGGCAGCGGTCGCCTGCAACTCGCCGAGGCGATGACGGCCGAAGGCGCGCCGCTGCTGGCGCGCGTGCTGCTCAACCGGCTGTGGCGGCAGTTGTTCGACCGCGGCATCGCGCGCAGCGTCGACAACCTGGGCGCGCTCGGCGACCCTCCGACGCATCCCGCGCTGCTCGACTGGCTCGCCGCGGACTTCTTGCGCCACGGCTGGTCGGTGAAGCGCGCTCTGCGGCAGCTGGTCACGTCGGCGACCTACCGCCAGGACAGTCGCCGGCGCGCCGCCGCCGAGGCCATCGATCCCGCCAACCTACTGCTGCACCGGCAAAACGTGCAGCGCCTCGACGCCGAGTCGGTGCGCGACGCGCTGCTGGCGATCAGCGGCCGACTCGACCCAACGTTATTCGGACCGCCGGTCGAGTTGCCGCGCGAAACGATCGTCAAGGCGCGCGGCCAACCCGACCGCCATGGTCCGCTCGACGGCGACGGCCGCCGCAGCATCTACCTCGCCGTCCGCCGCAACTTCCTGCCGGCGATGCTGCTGGCGTTCGACCTGCCGACGCCGTTCGCGACCGTCGGCATGCGCAACGTCTCCAACGTGCCGGCGCAGGCGTTGACGCTCGCCAACGACCCCTTCGTGCACCAGCAATGCGCGACGTGGGCCAATGCGCTGCTCGCCGCCGGCGTCGCCAGCGGCGCCGACGCCGACGTCCGACTCACAGCACAGGTAGACGCCGCGTTCGTGCGCGCGTTCGCCCGCCCACCGGCGGCAGACGAAGTGGCGCTGTGCCGCGACTTCCTCGCCACCGGCGGCGCCTCGGCATGGCCCGACCTACTGCACGGTCTCGTGCAGGCGCAGGAGTTCCTGTACCTGCGATGAACGCCAACCACATCATGTCGCCGACGCGGCGCACGTTCTTGCAGCGGGCCTGGAACGGCTTCGCGACGCTGCCGTTGGCCAGCCTCTTTGGCGGCGGCGGCGCGCAGACGCGCCACCACGCGCCGCGGGCGAGGTCGGTGATCTTCCTCTACATGGACGGCGGGCCGAGTGGGCAGGACCTGCTCGACTACAAGCCGCGCCTCGTCGCCGACCACGGCAAGCCGTTCCCGCTGCCGATGGAGCCAACGCAGTTCAACGACAACGGCAACACGCTCGGCCCGTGCGCGAAGTTCGCGCAGCGCGGCGCCAGCGGCCAGTGGATCAGCGACCTGTTGCCACACCTGGCGGGCCAGGCCGACCGTCTCTGCGTCGTACGTTCGATGGTCGCCGACTTCAGCGAGCACACCAACGCCAACTACTTCCTGCACACCGGCCACGGCCTGCAGGGCCGCCCAGGCATTGGCGCCTGGATCGCATACGGGCTCGGCTGCGAGGCCTCGAACCTGCCGGCGTACGTCGTGCTCAACGGCGGCCTCATCCCGCCCGGCGGCGTCGATTGCTTCCACAGCGGCTTCCTGCCAGCGCACAGCCAGGGCTCGGTCTTCCAGCTGCGCGGCGACGCGGTCGCCAACATCGCGCCGTGCGAGCGCGACCCGCAGCAGCAGCGCCGCAAGCTGCGGTTCGGCCGCGCGCTCGACGAGGCCGCGCGCCGCCGTGACGGCGCCGACGCCGCCATCGACGCCGCCGTCGCCAACGCCGAGCTCGCCTTCCGTATGCAGGCAGCAGTGCCGGAGCTGACCGCGCTCGACGGCGAATCGGCGGCCCTGCGGGCGATGTACGGCTGCGACGACGAGTACGAGCAGACGCGCACGTTCGCGCGGCAGTGCTTGCTGGCGCGCCGGCTCGTCGAGCGCGGCGTCCGCTTCGTGCAGCTGACCTGCGCCGACACGCGCAACGACCGCTGGGACCAGCACGGCGACCTGCCCAAGGGCCTCGCCGACAACTGCCGCATGGTCGATCGCCCGATCGCGGCGCTGCTCGCCGACCTCGACGCCCGCGGTCTGCTCGACGACACGATCGTGTTGTGGGGCGGCGAGTTCGGCCGCACGCCGTTCATGCAGGGCGACTCGGGCCGCGACCACAATCCATTCGGCTTTTCGATGTGGGTCGCCGGCGGCGGCTTCAAGGCCGGCCACAGCCACGGCGCCACCGACGAATACGGCTACAAGGCCGTCCTCGATCCTGTGACCGTGCACGATCTGCACGCGACGATCCTCTGGCAGCTCGGCATCGACCACGAGCGCTTCACCTACCGCTTCGGCGGCCGCGACCTGCGGCTGACCGACGTCTACGGCAAGGTGCAGAAGGCCCTGCTGGCCTGAGGCGCGCCATGTCGCTCCTGGTCGCCGCGATCGCCGCCACAACCGCGCTGCTGCCGCCGCAGGAGCCCGCCATCCAGGCAGCGCCCGCCCCCGCCGACGCCGAAGCTTGGTTCGACAAGGACGCCGCCGCGCGCTGTACGAAGGCCGCCGATCGCGGCCTGCAGTGGCTCAAACGCCAGCAGTCGGCAGTCGGCTGTTGGCTCGGCTATGTCGGCCACAAGATCGGCGACGACTACGAACTCCTGGCGCAGGCGCTCCCGCCCGACGCGCAAGCGGCGCTCGGCCGCGGCCACCTCGGCGTAACCGCCCTGTGCGGCATGGCCTTCCTGGCCGGCGGCAGCCTGCCCGACCGCGGCCCGCACGCCGACATCGTGCAGCGCACGATCGCCTACGTGCAGGGCACGGCGCAGGAGAACGGCTACCTGAGCGACGCCGGCACGCGCATGTACAGCCACGCCTTCGCCACGCTGTTCCTCGCCGAAGTCTACGGCGCCGACGCGACGGCGAAGACCAAGGACGCGCTCGAGCGCGCGGTCAATCTCATCGTCGACTGCCAGAACGACCTCGGTGGCTGGCGCTACAACCCGTTCGACAGCGAACTCGACCTGTCGGTGACCGTCTGCCAGTTGCAGGCGCTGCGCGCGGCCCGCAACATCGGCATCCGCGTGCCGACCGGAACGATCGACAAGGCGCTCGCGTACGTGCGCGCCAGCCGGGTGCCGCGCGGCCCGTACGCCGGACTCTACTACTACAAGATCCACGGCCGCGGTCAGTTCGAGAAGCCGGCCGACTACGCCATCAACGCCGCCGCGCTGACCGCGCTGCGCAGCGCCGGCGTCCACGACGACGACCTGACCGACCCGGTGCTGACCTTCCTCGAGGCCGAGTACCCGCGCCTGCAGGACTGGTACGGCGGCCACTACTTCTACTGGTACGGCAACTACTACGCCGCGCAGGCCTTCTACCAGAGCGGCGGCCCGCGACTGCGCCGGTGGTTCGCCCGCCTGTCGGCCGACCTGATTGCCAGCCAGGAAGCGGATGGCCGCTGGCGCAACCGGACCGGCCCCGGCGACGCCTTTGCCACCGCCGTCGCCTGCGTGCTGCTGCAGATGCCCAAGCAGTATTTGCCGATCTTCCAGCGCTGAGCCTGCCCACGCGGCGGCGCCGCCGGCGGCGGCAAGCCGCCCGTGCGGCGGGCACATTGCCCTTGAATCCGTTGGACCGCAGGCCACGATCCGGCTTGGTCAACCACGGTCAGATCAGGGCGTATGCGCTACATCAACGCACGATTCCTTCTCGGTGTGAGCCTGCTCGTCGCCAGCGCGACGGCGCAAGCCACCTTCTCCTCCCCGTCGCGCAGCGGCGCCAGCCGCTTCGACACTCCGACGTACGCGGATGCTTACGGCCTGTCCACGGCCAGCGCCCCGCAGGGTGACGTCGACTACTCGCTGCGAGGTCAGTTCCTCGTCAATCACGGCGAGTTCATGGACCGGCGCCAGCGCTACACGCCCGACGTGTCGATCGGCGCGTCATTGCTGCCCAACGCGCGCATCAACAACGAAGACGGCGGCTTCGACATGCTCGACGGCAACTTCGACGCGACCTTCCGGCCACTGGTGTCGACGGACGGCTACCTGACCTTTGGCGCCTACTACAAGCAACGGCGCTACGTGACGTCGAGCACGTTCGGCGATGGCGGCGCGAACGGCGACAACGGCTTTGGCGACGAGTCGCTCTACGGCATGGGCGCCAAGTTCGGCTTCGGCGTGTTCTTCTCCGACAACGTGCTGCTCGAGGTCGAGACGCATCCGGGCGTCTGGTCGGACATCGACAGCACGCTGCACCACGAGGACTTCGACTTCCCGTCGTTCGGGATGTTGACCGTCCGCGCGCTCGACAACTTCTTCTTCAAGATCGGCGCGCGCTACAACCAGGTCTACGAAGACGCCCCGTGGCTGCCGATCCTCGGCTTCAGCTGGGAGCTGTCGGAAGGGTTGCGCATGGACGTGCTCGCGCCCCAAGCCATCGAGCTCTCGCTGTGGCCCAGCGAGAGCTTCGGCATCCTGTTCGGCGGCTTCGTCCAGGGCGCCGAGTACCACGTGCACATGCCGCGCACGTCGCCGGAGAACGGCGAGCGCGCCAACTCGCGCGTCCAGGAGGCCATTTGCTACCTCGGCTTCATGGCGCGCATGACCGACAGCGTGTCGCTCATGGCGCGCGGCGGCATCGTCGTCGCCGGCGACTACAGCTTGACGACCGGCGCGACGGGCTTCGATCCGATCGACGGCCCGATCGACCAGACGGTGTACGCCGAGATCTCGCTGGGCGTCAGCTTCTGATTTTTGGTCACCGCGGCATCCGGCCGCGGGCAGATCGGAGCAACCAGCCTGCGGCGGCGGCTGCAGCCGCAGGCGCTGGCCGCCTGGTAACCGCCGGTTCGTCGGCGCGCCGCGGCGAACCAGCTGCGGCGGACAAGCCGCGGTCAACGTGCCATGGCGCGCGACCAGCGATGGCCTCCCGGTGGCGCGCGTCATCGGGCGCTGGCACACCAACCGGCTGGCGCGGCAGCGACCTCGGGCAGAGCCCTAAAGGATGCGCTTGCCGAAAGCGCTGAGGATCACGTCGACCGCGACCTCGCCCGACTGGTTCTTGACGTCGAGGATCGGGTTGAGCTCGGTGATCTCGAGGCTGGTCATGCGGCCGGAGTCGCTGACCATCTCCATCAGCAGGTTCGCTTCGCGCCAGCTGATGCCGCCCTTGACCGGCGTGCCGGTGCCCGGCACGTCGCGTGGATCCATGCCGTCGAGGTCGAACGACACGTGGAAGCCGGCGGTGCCCGCGGCGGCAAAGCCGACGCACTCCTCCATGATCGCGCGCATGCCGCGCTCGTCGACGTCGCGCATGGTGTAGGCGTGGATGCCCGACGCGCGGATGTTGCGGCGCTCGCCCTCGTCAACGTCGCGGATGCCGATCAGGCAGACGTTGGCGGGATCGACCTTGGGCCAGAAGCCGCCCATCTGCACCAGCAACGGATGGCCCATGCCGAGCGTCGCGGCGAGCGGCATGCCGTGCACGTTGCCGGTCGGCGAGCTGTCCGGCGTGTTCATGTCGCCGTGCGCGTCGACCCAGATCAAGCCGACCTTCTGGCCCTTCTCGCGGAAGTGCTCGCTGACGCCGGCGACCGTGCCGATGGCGATGCTGTGGTCGCCGCCGAGCACGACCGGGATCTCGCCCTGGTCGAGCGAGCGGCGAACGCGCAGGCGCAGACGGTTGCAGACGTGGTAGATCGGCTCGAGGTAGCGCACGCGCTCGTCGCCCGGCGCGCGCGACTCAGGCGCTGGCACGCCGACGTCGCCGTCATCCTCGACGCGGAAGCCGAGGTCTTGCAGGCCCTGCGTGACGCCGGCGATGCGGATCGCCGACGGGCCCATATCGACGCCGCGGCGGCCGGAGCCGAGGTCCATCGGCACGCCGACGAGGCGAACGGTCATCGACGGCGAGAGCGGCGTCATGGCAGGTGGCGGCGGTTGGCGGACATTCCTGGAGTGGTTTCGTCCGTTCGCAGGGCTCCGGTGTAGGCCCCGGCGGGCTCCGCGCCAAGCGCGTCATCCGTCCCCTGCCATGGGCGCTTGCGGCCCGACACGACCACGCCGTACCTGCGTCCCGGCGACCATCCGCTGCCTCGCTGCAGCCAGCGCCGACGCTGGCGCGCTCCTGGTCAGCCTGCCGTGGCTCGGCTCGCTCTGTCGGTCGCGCGCGCCGTTGGCGCCGCTGGCGCGCGCGGCGAGTCCTCCCGACCGCCTAGTGGTCGACCGGGTGGCCGAGGATGGCGAACAGCTGGTCGCGCTTCTGCTCCATCAAGGCCTTGGTGTCGGCCTCGAGGCACAGGCGCAGGAATGGCTCGGTGTTGCTCGGTCGCACGTTCACCCACCAGTCGGGGTACGTCACCGTGATGCCATCGAGCCAGTCGATCATGGCGCCCTGGAACGTGCGCTCGATCTGCTTCATCAGGCCGTCCTTGTCGGCGACCTTGAAGTTGACCTCGCCGGTGCCGAAGTACTTGCGCAACGGGTCGGCCGCCTGCTTGAGCGACTTCTTCTCGGCGCTCAGCTGGTTGAGCACCAGCACCGCCGCCAGCACGCCGCAGTCGGTGTAGAAGTTCTCGGCGAAGTAGAAGTGGCCCGACAGCTCGCCGCCGCCGATGCAGTCGGTCTTGCGCATCGTCTCCTTCATGAAGGAGTGGCCGACGCGCTCGCGCACCGGGCGACCGCCGAGCTTGACGATCTCTTCGGGCACGACCTTGCTGCTGCGCAGATCGTAGATGATGCCCTTGCCCGGGTGACGCTGCAGCATGCCGCGCGCCAGCAGCACCGTGATCAGGTCGGCATGCACCGTCCGCCCCTCCTCGTCGACGAAGGCGCAGCGGTCGGCGTCGCCGTCGAACGACAGGCCGAGCGCCGCCTTGTGCTTCTTCACCGCCGCGCGCAGGTCGTCGAGGTTCGACTCCTTGAGCGGGTTGGCCTCGTGGTTGGGGAAGGTGCCGTCCAGCGTGTCGTAGAGCGGAATGACCTTCAGCCCAGGGATCTTGCCGAAGATCTGCGGCGACTCGTTGGCGCCCATGCCGTTGGCGTAGTCGACGCACACGGTCATCGGCGCGATGCCCTTCTGGAAGCCGGCGATGTGCTCGATCCAGTCCTTCTTGACGTCGACGAAGTCACGCTTGCCCTTGTTGGCCGCCTGCTGGCAGCCGCCCTGCTTGACCAGCCGCTCGATGTCCTTGATGCCGGTGTCGGCCGACATCGGCCGCGCTTCCTTCTTGCACAGCTTGAAGCCGATGTACTGCTTGGGATTGTGCGACGCGGTCACGGCGAGGCCGCCGTCGCACGGAATCTTGCCGATGGCGTAGTAGACCATCGGCGTGCTGGCGAGGCCGATGTCGACCACGTCGCAGCCCATCGACAGCATGCCCTCGATGACGGCGTCCTGGATCTCGGGCGCCATCGTGCGCATGTCGCGGCCGACGACGAGGCGTTTGGCGGAGAGGAACTGCACCATCGACGCGCCGATCGCGAACGCCGTCTTGGCGTCGATCTGGTCTGGGTATGTGCCGCGGATGTCGTAGGCCTTGAAGATGCTCACTGGTCGCTCGGATGTGGGACGGTTCGAAGAGCGCGGAAGGATACGGTCACGCCGGCCGGAAGGCCCGCGCCGCCAACAGGCAGCGGTCGACGGCGGCATCGTCGAGGTCGCGGTGCAACACGAAGCGCAACCGCCGCGGGCCCGCCTTGGCGGCCAGCACGCCGTAGTCGCGCAGGTGCGCCACCAACGCCTCGGGCGCGCCATGGCGCAGGTTGCACATGACGATGTTGCTCTCGGTGGCGGCGACATCGACGTCGGCCCATGGCTGCTCCGCCAGTCCCTGCGCCAGCAACCGCGCGCGGGCATGGTCGGCGGCGAGCAACTCAGGCCCTTCGCGCAGCGCAATCAACCCGGCGGCGGCGAGCACGCCGGCCTGCCGCATGCCACCGCCGAAGGCCTTGCGGGCGCGGCGTGCTGCGGCGACGAACGCAACGCTGCCAGCGACCAGCGAGCCGACCGGCGCGCCGAGGCCCTTGCTCAGGCACAGCGTCGTGGTGTCGAGCGGCGCCACCAGGTCCGCCGGCGCGCAGCCGAGCGCGACCGCGGCGTTGGCCAGCCGCGCGCCATCGCAGTGCACCAGCAGGCCGTGCCGACGCGCCGCCGCCACCATCGCCGCGACGCGCGCAGGCGCCGCGACGCGGCCGCCGGCCATGTTGTGCGTGTTCTCGACCACCAAGAGCCGGCTCTTCGGAAAGTGCGGGTCGTCGACGCGCACCGCCGCCTCGATCTGCTCCGGCGACGGCAGGCCGTCGGCGGCCGTGAGCAGCCGGACCGATGCGCCGGACCACCGGGCGATGCCGCCGGCCTCGTAGTAGTAGACGTGGCTGCGCTCCTCGCAGACGACCTCGTCGCCGGGCCGACAGTGCACGTGGATGGCGATCTGGTTGGCCATCGTGCCGGACGGGGTGAACAGCGCCGCCGCCGTGCCGAGCCACGCCGCGCCTTCCTCCTCCAGCGCACGCACTGTCGGATCCTCGCCCCAGACGTCGTCGCCCACCTCGGCCGCGGCCATCGCTGCGCGCATCGCCGGCGTCGGCCTCGTCATCGTGTCACTGCGAAAGTCGGCGAGCCCGTGCATGGCCGAGCGAGGATGCCATCGCGGCCGCCGAATGCAAGGCGAGCGCAGTTGCCCGCCGGCCCAACTTCTGCGAGCCTGCGCGCTCTGGACGACATGCGCCGACAACTGCTGCGCCTGCGCGCATTCGCCGCGCTGACGTACCCGTTCGCCTGCGTGCCGTTCCTGTTCCTGTACTTCCGCGATCACGGCATGTCCGAGGCCCAATACGGCGAGATCGTCGGGGCCTACTACGTCGCGATGTTCATCGCCGAGGTGCCAACCGGGATACTGGCCGACCGCATCGGACCGAAGACGATGATGGTCGCCGGTCCGCTGCTGCTCGCCGGCGGTTTCCTGTCGCTGCTGGTCTGGCCGGAGTATCCGGGTTTCGTGCTCGCCGAGGTGCTGCTCGGCTTCGCGCACGCGGTGCTGTCCGGTCCGCCGGTGACGATCCTGTACGAAACGCTCGAACGCGCCGGCCAGGCGCACCGTTTCCTGCGCGAGGAATCGCTGCTCAGCTCGCTGCGCATGCTTGGCACCGGCGGCGCGTTTCTGATCGGCGGCGCCATCGCCCGCTGGGGCGCGCCAACGCACGACGCGTGGGCGCCGACAATCGTCGCCACGGCCAGCTTGTGCACGGTCGCCGCCGCGGTCGCCACGACGCTGCGCGGCGGTCCGCCGCGGGCGCAGCTGCGGTTACCGGTGTTCGTGCGCGGCGTCGTGAACGAGGTGCGGCGGCCGGCGGTGCTGTGGCTGCTGGGTTACTGGGTCGTGCTGTTCGCGTTGCTGCGTTTCCCCTTCCACGACTACCAGCCGTACCTGCGCGAAGCTGGCGACATCGAGCCGCTGTTCCACGACCCGCTGATCGTCGGGCTGCTGTTCGCGCTGATGAACCTCGCGGCGGCGCCGTTCGGCGCACTGACGCCGCGGCTGGTCGAGCGCGTCGGCCGCCGGCCGCTGTTCTGGGGCATGCCGCTGTTGCTGTGCGGCTCGATGGCGGTCATGGCATGGGAACGGACCGTAGACACCGGCGCGGCCGGCGGCGGCTCGCGCGCGCTGGCGTGGCTCGGCGTGGGGATGTTCTTCCTGCAACAGATCCCGTTCGGCATGCACTGGGCGCTGCTGCAGGAGTTCGTCAACCACCGCATCGGCGGCGCCACGCGCACCACGGTGTTGTCGGCGCTGTCGCTCGGCGCGCGCGCGGTCTACGCCGTGCTCAACGTGGCGTTGTTCCGCCTACAGGACGGACAGGGACTCGGCGCCGCAATGGCGACGGTCGCCGGCGTCGGCGCGGTCGCGACGTGCGCGACGATGCTGACTCGACCGAAGGGACTGCTGCGCGGCGCCGGCCCGCTGGCCTGACGACTGCGCGCGACGCGGCTCAGCGACCGAGGTCGACGAACACGCCGCCGTTCTCCTCGGCCAGCTTCTTGAGGAAGTCCTTGGTGAAGTCGCCGATGGCGATCGTGTGAATCACCATGCGGAAGGCTTCGTTGTGCTTCCTGACCTCCTTCAGGATCTCGAGCGGCTCGATCAGCTTGCCGACCGACGGCCGACCGTCGCTGAGGAAGTAGACGGTGTCGAGCGGCGACTTGATGGCGTTCTTGTCGAAGCCAGTGACCACCGGCTTGACCGGCTTGTCCGGGTCGACGCCGAAGGCGTACAGCAACGCCTTGAGGGTGTTGGTCTTGCCCGCCTCCAGGTTGGCGGCGCCGACCAGCCCCGACATGGCGGTGTTCTGGTCCTCGGTGCCGCCGATCGGCTTCAGCGACTTCACGTGCTGCTTGGCGGCGTCCCTGTTGACGACGTTCGCCGGCACCAATCGCTTTTTCCACGCGCTGATGTCGGTGGCGAACGACAGGATGTCGAAGTTGGTGTCCGGCGTCAGCGAGTCGATCGCGCTGAGCAACTCGGCCTGCACGATCGTGAAGCGCCGTCGATCGCGATACCCCTGGAACTTCTCGACCTCGCCGACGAGGTCGTCCATCGAGCCGGAGACGTCGATGATGAACAGTAGGTTCGTCGACGTCGTCGGAATACTGGCGAACTCCTTGCGCTCCTCCTTCTTGCCATAGAACGCGTCGGTCTTCTTGCGGCTCTCGGCCTTCTTCGCCAGTTCCTCATCCGTCGGGATACGCCAGCCCTGGATCGTCATCAGCTGGTTCCATTGCTCCTGCCAGCGCTCAGGATCGACGCCGAAGTCGAAGCCGGTGACCCGGAACAACGCCTCGGCGCACTCGGTGCGCATACGGCCCTCCTTGCGCATCAGGTCGATCAGCGGTTGCACGGCCTCCTGCGGACGGATCTGCCCGCACGCGGCGACGGCAGCCGCCTGCACCTGCCACTCGGGCGCCGTCAGCAGCGCCGTCGCCGCCTTGCCGTGCTCGACGCGCTTGAGCGCGCCCACTGCGTCCAGCGCGGCGATCCGCACCTGCGGCTCCTTGTCGGCGAGCAATGCGCCCAGCAACCCCTTGCCGCCGGCATCGCCGATGCCGTGCAGCGCCCGTGCGCTCTCGTACTTCAGCACGATCGAAGCCTTCGGATCGAGTCCAACGGCCTCGATCGCCGGCACGGCGTCCTTAACCTTGGCGGCGCCCAGCACCTTGACGATCACCGCCTGCTGCTCGGGGTCCTTCGACTTCGGCAAATCGGCGATCCACGTCGCGTAGGTCTTCGGGTCGTTGTACGTCGCCAGCACTGTCATCGCCGCCTGCTGCACCGCGGCGGCAGGATGCTTGAGCAGCTTGATCAGCTCCTCGGCGGCCGGCGCGCACTCGTTGCCCTTGAGGTGCGTGAGGATCGCCTCGACCTGCAGCGCCTCGGACTTCTCCTTGCGGAAGAATCGCTGGAACTCCTTCACCGCGTCGAGCTTGGCGGCATCGTCCTGCGCGCCGAGCGGCGCGACCAACGACAGGGCGACAGAGAGCAACCAGTTGAGGCTTCGACGCATACGGGGGGTCTCGGCGGGCGATGGACGCGCCGCGGAGTCTATCCGTTCGCCTTCACGCCCGCATGGCGCCACCACGACAGCTTGCTGTCGCGCTCGATCGCGCGGCGGAGCACGTCGACGTCGAGGTCGGCGTCACGAACTTCCTCAATGGGCACGGCCCCGCCGGCGTGGCGGGGCTTGAGCACGAACGCGAGGTGGTGCTGGTAGGCGACCTCGACGACCCAGTGCAGCCGGGTCGCGCCCGCCGACAGCAGCAGCGACTTTGCCAGGTTCTCCAGCTGGACCAGCGACTCGGATGACGTCACGCCGAGCTCGACGAACGGCAGTGTGCGCGCGCCGATGTCGCCGGCGCCGGACGCGCGCACGCAGAGGCCGGGCAGACGCTCGAGCGCGCGGACCAGCGGCCAGACGCCGACGGCGACGCCGCGCTGGCGCGCCTCGTCGGCGTCGTGCAGCGACTCGACCGCGCGCAGCTCGCCGAAGCGCGCGAAGCACAGTCCGCATTCGTGCACGGGCGCGCCGTCGACGACGCGCACCTTCATGTCATGGTTGCCGCACTCCGGACAGGTCTGCACGTTGCGGACGATACCGTCAGCGCCCGTCGCAGCCGGCGCAATCACTTGCCGTCGGCCTTCGGCGACTTTCTCTCGGCCGACTTGGCGCCGACCTCGCGCTCCGCCAGCTTGCGCACCCAATCGTTCTCCTCGGTCGTGGTGCCCAGGCGCACGCCTTCGCCCTGCGAGCCAGCGACTACCTCGCCCACCACCGAGCGCGGCAGGATCACGCGGTTACTGCGGAACTCGAGCACGACGTGATCGTCGGCGATCTGGCTGAGGATGCCGCCCACCAGCTTGTTGCTGTTGGTCAGGCGGACGAAGCCGTCGGTCGCCTTCTGCAGCGCCGCGTAGTCGGCCGAGCCGAGGCCGGTCAGGCGCTTCAGTTCGGCCCTTTCCAGCGTGACCTCGCCCTCCGACGTGCGCAGCGTGACCTGCGCGGCGTCGACCGACTTGACGCTGCCGATGAAGAAGTTGCCGTTGTGCAGCTGCGCGAAGGCCTTGACGCCCGGGATCACACCGTCGACGACGCGCCGCTCGCCGGCGCTGACATCGGCTTCGCCTAGCATGGTGTCGTCGCCGACGCGGATCAGCGTGCCGAGCGGCTTGCGCGCGTTGGGCGGCCTCGCGCCAGCGTTGCCGCGAGCGACCGGCCAAGCGACCATGGGCGCCGCCGCGGACACGTCCGCGACCGGCGTCGGCTCGGGCTTGGTCGTCGCGCTAGGCGCCGTAGCCAGTGGGACGGGCGTCGCCGGCGCGACCACGGGCTCGTCGACCGCCGGCGTCGGCTCCGGCGTCGTGGTCGCGACCGTCGCGGGCGACGGCGGCTGTGTCGCCGGCTCGACCGCAACCGGCGCGACCTGCGGCACGACCACGGCGACGGCCGCGGGCGGCTGCAGTTCGACCTTGACGTGTGGCCGATCGACCTTTGCGACCGCGATGCGCCGCGTCTTCTGGTCAGGGATGCCAACCCACTGCGGCCGCAGCGCCGCGACGGCCGCGGCGGCGACGATCGTCAGCGTCGCGGCCGCCGACGCGAGCATGACGCCCCAACGCATGCCCGGCGCGGGATTGGCGAGAACCGGCGCGATGACGTCGTCCGCCTCGACGGTGGCGATGGGCGCGGCGAAGCCCTCGACCTCGTCGGTCGCAGGTTCGCTCGCGAGTTCCTCCGACTCCGCCAGTGGCTGGGCCGCTGTGAGGCCCAGGAAGTCATCGGGCGCCAACTCACTGACTTCGACGGCATCGCCCTCGTCGCTCTGCGGCTCGGCCTCGCCGTTCCACGTCGCGCCTTCATCGAGCGTGAACTCGGCGGGCGCATCGTCGGCGTCGACTGGCGGCGTCAGCGAGGCCGGCGTCGTGCTCGGATCGTCGAGTTCGAGTTCGTTGCCGTTCCAGCTCGACGGCGCGTCCTCGGCGAATTGCGGCTGGTCGGCGCCAAACGTCACGCTCGGCGCCACCTCGGCGCCGTGGTCAGCGAACAGCGCTGCCTCGGCGGCTTCGTCCACAAGCGCAGGCGCCGATGCTGCCGGCGCGGCCTCTGGCGGCAGCGCGAACAACTGGTCGAGATCGTCCTGCGGCACATTGTCCGCCAGACCTTCCACCACGAACACATCGTCGAGGAAGTCAGGATCGTCGTCGTTGCATTGGTCGCCGCCCATGGCATCTCCGGTTCCGATCGTGGGTTACCGGGATATCGGCAGGACCAACCACCGCCATGAGGTGGACCCGAGCGCTGCCAGCGCCCGCGCGCAACCGCCGATGCCGCCGGCTGCACCGCCGAAGCCGGCCGCTGGCTCAGAGCGAGAGAAACCAGCGGTCGCTGCGGGCAATCGGAGTGCCCGTAGGGTGACTGCTTCTCCGACTGTCAGCCCGACTGGCTCTCGCGCGCCAGTTCGCGGGCGAGATCGGACGATGGCAGCAGTCGGCGCACGCCGCCGCGCAGCACCGTCAGACCGAGCGCGTCGACATACTCGAGCAACGGGATCAGGTACTTGCGGCTGGTATCGAGCTTGTCGCGCAGGGCCGGGATGTCGAGGACCTCGGCGTGGGCGAGGCAGTTGTCGCGGATCGCGCGCAGCACAATGCGCACGACCGACGCCCCGTAGAAGTGGTCGCCGACCTTGTCGATGCGGCCTTCGTCCTGCGCGCGATCGAGCAGCGACAGCAGCGCGTCGCCCTGCATGCCCACCACCGATTCGAGCTCGGCGAGTTCCGGCGGCCGGAAGCCCCGCAGCTCGCACTCGCCGACCAACTTGTCGAAACGCTGTTGCTGCGGCGATGGCAACGGCCGCAGCCGGTCGACGAACAGCGCCTGCCCCTGCCGCCCCATGCGCACCCGGCCTTGCGCCTGCAACCGATCGAACACGCAGTCGACGAGCGGCTGCGGCAACGTCTTGGTCGTGCGGATCGCCGCGCGCTTGACCGACGCCGCCTCGGCGCGCTTCTGCAGCATCTTGTCGACCGACTGCAGCAACTCCTGCTCGCCGGCGATGACGTGCTCGCCGAGGAAGGCGCGCATCGCCCGCTCGTGCAGCGCCACTACCGGCATGGCGCGCAGCAGCGCGACCGCCTGCTCATCGGCGAGTCCGAGCGCGCGCGAGATCTCGTCGACCGGCAGGCCGTCCGGCCCGGCCTGCCGCAGTTCGTGCTCGACGCGCGCCTCGGGTCGGTCGCCGGCGACCAGGATGCCGACCAGTTCCTCGCCGAGGTCCTTGCGACGGTAGCGGCCGGACCTGGACAGGCGGATCACCTTGCCGCCGCCGATCGTCGCGGCCGGGTTCTGCAGGCGCAGCAGGAAGCGATCGCCGGCGGCGCAGCAGACGTCCTCGTCGAGTTCGACGCGCGCAACGACCGAATCGCCGGGTCCGGCGTCGTCGCGGTCGAGCAGCAGCAATTGGCCGCGAACCTCAACGGTGCCGACATGGAAGCGGATCGGCGCTCGGTGGCTCAGGCGCGGCGAACGCCTGGTCAGCGTCAGATCGACGTCGACGGCGTCGCCGGCGGCGAACGCGCCGGGAGCGCACGCCACCATGCCGCGATGCACGCCGGACTCCTTGGCTTCGGGCACCGACAGCGCCGTGCTGTGGCCGGCGACCGCCTCGTCGACCTTGCCGCCGTAGGCGTGGATGCCGCGCACCTTGAGGCGCTCGCCGATTGGCAGGACCTCGATCTCGGCGCCCGGCTGGATCGCGCCGGCGATCGGGATGCCGGTGACGACCGTGCCGATGCCCGCCAGCGAGAACACGCGCTGGATCGGCATGCGGAACGGTCCCTGGCTCGTCCTCGGCGGCACCGCCAGCGCGAGAGCCTCGAGCCTCTGCTTGAGCTCGGGGATGCCTTCGCCAGTGAGCGAACTGACGCGCACGACCTCGGCATCGGCGAGCGGCGTGCCGCGCACGAGCTTGCGCGCCTCCTCCGCCGCCATGTCGGCCAGCGCCTTGTCCACCATGTCGACCTTGGTCAGCACGATCAGGCCGCCGCGAACCTGCAAAAGGTCGAGGATGTCGACGTGTTCGATCGTCTGCGGCATGACGCCGTCGTCGGCGGCGACAACGAGCATGGCGAGGTCGAGGCCAGTGCAGCCGGCGACCATGTTGCGCACGAAGCGCTCGTGGCCGGGGACGTCGACGAGGCCGAGCCAGCGGCCGTCGGCCAGCCGCATGCGGGCGAAGCCGAGGTCGATCGTCAACCCGCGCTCCTTCTCCTCCTTGAGGCGGTCCGGATCGATGCCGGTCAACGCCTTCACCAAGCTGCTCTTGCCGTGGTCGATATGGCCGGCGGTGCCGACGACGATCGGGTGGATGGATCGCGCCATGGCGGACGGCCGCGCGATGCGGCCCGCAAAGGAGTCGACGGCTAGATGTGGAGAATGCGCTGGCAACTGCCGCAGCGCACGATGGTCGAGCCGCCCATCAGCTTCGACATGTCGTTCATCGTGATCTTGTTGTAGCAGCCCTGGCAGTACGCGGCCTGCACCGGGGCGACGGCGAGGTTCTGCCGCGTCTTGTACAGGCCATCGTACTCGCGCAGCAGGTCCGGCGGCACGCCGGCGGTCATCGCCTGCCGGCGGCCGCGGGCCTCGCCGACCGCGCCAGCGCGCGACTTGCGCAGCGCGTCCGCTTCGCCGAGGAACTCGTCGAACACCTTCTTTTCCCCGTCGTACGCGGCCTGCGCTGCGGCGACCGCCGCCTGGTGAACGTCGAGCGACTCGATGAGCTTGAGGCACTCGTCCTGGGTCACGTCGCGGGCCTTGCGCACCGCCTCGATCTGGAACAACGTCGCCTGGTACTCGGCGTTGTTGCGAACGATGTTGAGGCGCTCGTTGAGCCGCTTGATCTCGTCGTCGTTGCCACGGACCGCCTTGTCGAGCGCACGAGAGTCCAGTTCTGCCTTCTGCTGCAGCAACTTCTTCTCGTTCAGGGCGCGCTCCAGGTCCTCCAGCTTGCGCTTGCGTTTCTGCTCCTCGGCGGGCAACGCGTCGATGTCGCGCGTCAACGAGGAGATCTCCTGGTCGACCTTCTGCAGCTCCAACAGCTTCTTGACGTGTGGATGCACTCTCGGGGTCCTTGCGAGGTTTGGCGTCAGCGCGATGTGGGGCGAAGAGTCTAGCTGCCCCCCCGCCGCGCTCAAGGACACGACGGCGCGGACTGCCAGCGCATGCGGTGAGCGGCGCCCCGGCCCACCGGCGCCGACGACTCGCCGTCGCACAGCAATGCGCCGTCCTCGGCGCGCAGCAACGCCTGCAGGGCGAGTTTGGCGCCCGGCGCGACCGGGTGGGAATCAGCGCACGTCGTCGACCCCGGCGCTGGCCGAAGGCTGCCCATGGCGGCGGCGCCGGCGGCACCACCAAGGCGGCGGCGAGCGCGCCGGGCGCGACGCCCGGCGGCACGCGCAGCTCATCCGCCGCCTCGGAGAGACCGCGCTGGTCGCCGGTCGCGCCGAGCAGGCTGGGCGCCAGCTTGCCGACAGCCAACTGCCAGTTTGGTCGAACACCGGCGCAGGGCCGCGCGGCTGAACGCGCCGCACGGCGCGCCGGCTACTTGGCCTTGCGCACGATCTTCGCCGGCAGTTCCTTGCCGGCCGGCACGAAGCGCATCGACACCGAGTTGACGCAGTGGCGCGTGTTCTTCTCGGTCATGCGCTCGCCGTCGAACACGTGGCCGAGGTGGCCATTGCAGTTGGCACAGACGATCTCCGTGCGCACCATGCCGTGGCTGAAGTCGCGGTTCCGCTTGATCGCGCCAGCGATCTCGTCGTCGAAGCTCGGCCAGCCGCAGCCGGAATGGAACTTGTCCTGCGAGCGGTAGAGCGCCGCATTGCACTGCCGGCAGACGTACGTGCCGTCGGCGCTGTGGTCGGTGAACTCGCCGGTGAAAGCGCGCTCCGTGCCCTTCTTGAGTATGACGTCGGACTCGAACGCGTTGAGCGGGTTGTAGTCGGGCATGGCGGCGGAAGCGGTCGGACTGGTCGCGGTCGGCGAAGCCCCGGTCGGCGGCGCCGGCGCGGGGCCGGCGTCATTGCCGGCGCACGCGCCGAGGGCGAAGAAGAACGACAGAGTGGCGCGGCGCATGGCGATGCCCAGGGTTCGTAGCCCGCCGCCGACTGGATGCCGACGGCTTGGGGACCGCAGCGCGTTCACGCCTTCTCCAGACGCGCGCCCTGCGGCGTGTCGACGATCTTCCAACCGGCGGCGGCAACGCGCTGGCGGATGGCGTCGGCGGTTGCCCAGTCCTTGGCCTTCTTCGCGGCGTCGCGCTGCGGCAGCAGCGCCACCAATTCGGCGGGCGCGTCGGCGCCAGCGTCGGCCTTCGGTTCGGGGCCAAAGCACCCGAGCACGTCTTCGAAGCGCACGAACGCCGCCAGCGCCGCCGCCGCGCCAGCCGCGGTCGGTTGCGCCTTGTTGGCGACGCCGACGAAATCGAACACCGCCGCCAACGCTTCGCTGACGTTGAGGTCGTCGGCCATCGCCGCAGCGAACGCCGCCTGCGCCGTCGCCGTCGCGGTTGCGAGGTCGGCGGCGCCCGCCGGCTCGGCGCCGTCACGGACGCGCGCCAGCCGCTGCCGGCACTGCTGCACGCGACCGATCGCCGCGCGCGCCTCGTCGAGACCCTTGAGCGTGAAGTTGAGCGACTGCCGGTACTGCACGCGGATCAGCGCGTAGCGCAATTCGAGCCCGGAGTAGCCCTTCTTCAGCACGTCCTCGACGGTGAAGAAGTTGCCCAGACTCTTGCTCATCTTGGTGCCGTCGACGAGCAGGTGCCGCGCGTGCATCCACAGGCCGACGAATGGCTCGCCGGTGTGCGCTTCGGTCTGCGCGATCTCGCACTCATGGTGCGGGAACATGTTGTCCTCACCGCCGGTGTGGATGTCGATCTGCGGGCCGAGGTAGTGCATCGACATCGCCGAGCACTCGATGTGCCAGCCGGGGAAGCCGCGCGCGCCGTCGCGGAACGGCGCGTCCCACTGCATCTGGTGCTTATGGTCGACCTTCCACAGCGCGAAGTCGCGCGGATCCTTCTTCTCGTCGTTCACGGCGACGCGCGCGCCGGCCTCGAGCTCGTCGAGCACTTTGCCCGAAAGCTTGCCGTAGCCGGGGAAGCGCGCCACTTCGAAGTAGACGTTGCCGTTGCGCTGGTAGGCGACGCCCTTGTGCAGCAGGTCGTCGATGATCGCCCCCATCTGGGCGATGAACTCGGTCGCGCGCGGCATGTGGTGCGGCAGGCGCACGAACAGCTTGCGCTGGCAGTCGTGGAACTCGTCCTCGTAGCGCTTGGCGATGTCCCATGCGGTGACGCCGGCCTTGCGCGCCGCGACTTCCATCTTGTCCTCGCCGCCCTCGATGTCGTCGAGCGTGAGGTGACCGACGTCGGTGATGTTCATCACCTGCGTCACCGTGAAACCCTGGTCCTCGAGGAAGCGCCGCAGCACGTCGGCGAACAGGAAGCTGCGGAAGTTGCCGATGTGTGGCGAGCTGTAGACCGTCGGCCCGCAGTGGTACATCGTCACGCGGCCGGGCACGCGCGGCCGGAAGTCAACGAGGCTCTTGCTGAGCGAGTTGTGGAAGCGGATCGGCATGCGGCGAAGCCGTAGCGTCGCAGAGCGGCAGCGACGGCGCAACGCCGCAGCGGCGCGGGCTGCGCGGGTTCAACGGCCCGATGCGCGTGCTGATCAGAATCGCTACAACACTCGCCGCCACGGACGCCGCCAATCCGAGCCCACCACCCCGCGCCGCCCCCGGCGCCCCGTGGATGCGCGCCCTGGTCGCCAGCCGCTTCGAGCTGCTGCAGGAACTCGGCTGCGGCAGCTCCGGCACGGTGCTGCGGGCGCGCCTCGTGCAGCCCTACGGCGAACTGGCCGCTGGCGCCGAGGTCGCGATCAAGTTCCTGCGCAGCGAGCTCGACGACGACGAACGCGCAGGCGAGGCGTTCAAGCGGGCGGTCGCGCTCGCCAAGGCGGGCGACGACCGGCTCGGCGAGCCGATGGCGCGCGGCTACCTCGTGCGCCTGGGCGCCGACGATCCGTCGCTGCCGGCCTTCGTCGACGAACTAGCGCTGTCTTCGCGGCGCGGCAACCTGCTGCTCGCGCACGCCGGCCGCGGCACGCTCGACGACGCCGGTCGCGCGGCGCAGCTCGCGCTGCTGGCCGCGACCGACCTGCCGCTGTCGCTGCGCCTACGCACGCTGGCCGCGCTCGACCGGCCGGCTTCGGCGCGCGCCTTGGTGCGCACGATCGCCCTCCGCTTCGCCCACCGCGCCGCCCGCCGACGGTTCCTCGGCTTCTGGCACGACGGGTACCGCGTCTAGGCCGCCCGACCAGCGCCGCTGACGCCGTGCGTCCGATGGCATCGCGCCGTCCGCAGTGACCGACAGCCGAACCACCCAGGGCGACGAGAATGCGACAGGTCCGCGGGCCGGCGGCGCGCCCGCCGCGCCATCGCACGCATATCCTGCTGGCTCGTCACCGTACCCGCATGCTCCCATTGCTCGCCGTGTCGACGGTCATCGCCGTCGCGTTCACTCCGCCTGCCGACCAGGAACAGACGCCTCCGACTCCAACGACCACATCGGCAGCGGAACCGCCGACGCGAGCCGCCGCGGCGACGGCGGCCCAGGAACCTGCGGTTCCATCGACCAGCCCGTTCTCCGAGCAACTGGTCGCCAACCTCGCGTGGCGCCACCTCGGCCCCGCCAATCCGATGGGCCGGATGACCGACATCGCCGTGCACCCGGCGCGGCAGAGCACATGGTTCGTCGGCACCGCTGGCGGCGGCCTGTGGAAGACCGACAACGCCGGCACGACGTGGTCATGCGTCAGCGCGCGCCTTGGCTCAGTGTCGATTGGCGACGTCGCCATCGCGCCGAGCAATCCCGACATCGTGTGGATCGGCGCCGGCGAAGAGAACGCGCGCAATTCGGTGCAATGGGGCGACGGCGTCTACAAGTCGACCGACGGCGGCGCGTCGTGGACGCACATGGGGCTGCGCGAGACGTTCCAGATCGGCCACGTCGAGATCCACCCGACCAATCCCGACGTCGTCTACGTCGCCGCGCTCGGCCGGCTCTGGGGCGACAACGCCGAACGCGGCGTCTACCGCACGAAGGACGGCGGCGCGTCGTGGGAGCGCGTGCTGCACCTCGACGAACGCACCGGCTGCATCGACGTGCGCCTGCACCCGACCGATCCGACGACCGTGTTCGCATGCCTGTACGAACGCAAACGCGACGGCTTCGACGGCAACGACCCGAGCGTGCGCTTCGGCAAGAAGAACGGCCTCTACAAGAGCGTCGACGGCGGCGACAACTGGCGGCAGCTGACCAACGGCTTGCCGACCAACCTCTGGGGCCGCAGCGGCATCGATCTGCTCGCGTCGCGCCCGGACACGATGTTTGCGATCGTCGAGTCCGAGCGCAGCGGCTGGGCCAAGGGCGACCGCAAGGACCTGCTGCCCGGCGAGGGCCAATCCGCGCGCGGCGGCAACCGCGGCGGCGAAGCGCGCGCGGCCGGCTCCGATGGCGGCTTACTGCCGCCCAACCCCGCGCTCCAGCAGCAGGAAGAAGGCGAGCAACCGCGCAACGAGGCCCCCGCCGGCGAGCGGTCGGCCGCGCCGCAAGGCCAGAACCCGGCGGCGGGCGGCCGCGTGCGCCGCGGCGCCGAACTCGGCGTCGGCAGCGACGGCGGCGACGGCACGGCCGACGCGCCCGGCGCGATCCTGCGCGCGATCACCGACGGCGGCCCGGCGGCGCAAGCCGGCCTGCTCATCGGCGACCGCGTGACCAAGGTCGGCGACGAAGCGGTGAAGACGTTCGCCGACCTCGCCGAGATCGTGCGCGACGCGACGCCCGGCGCGAAGGCGACGCTGACGTTCGTACGCGACACCGAGACGAAGACCGCCGAGGTGACCTGGGGCCAGCGCCAGCCAGGCGCCTTCCAGCAGATCGCCGGTCGGCCCAGCGGCCCGTACAGCGGCCGGCTGTTCGGCCAGGACGCCAACAAACAGAAGGAACAGGGCGAACTTGGCTTCGAGTGCGGCGGCGTCTACCGCAGCGATGACCGCGGCGAGAACTGGCGGCGCGTCAACAGCCTGACCGAGCGGCCGTTCTACTACTCGGTGATCCGCGTCGATCCGCGCTCGGACCAGAACGTCTACTGCGTCGGCACGACGCTGTGGGGCACGCGCGACGGCGGCGAGAAGTTCGCGGCGATCAACCAGGGCATCCACGTCGACTTCCACGGCATTTGGGTCGACCCCGACGACTCCGACCACCTTGTCGCGATCTGCGACGGCGGCGTCAACGAGACCTTCGACCGTGGCGCCAGCTGGCAGGTGCACCGCGGCTTCAGCGCCGCGCAGTACTACGACGCCGTCGCCGACAACAGCGTGCCGTACAACGTGATCGGCGGCCTGCAGGACAACGGCACATGGGTGGTGCCCTCGCGCACGCGCTTCCGCGACGGCGTCGGAACAACCGACTGCTTCACCATCTACGGCGGCGACGGCTTCGGCGCGCAGACCGACCCGGCCGAGCCGTGGATCGCCTACGCCACCAGCCAGAACGGCGCGCTCGGCGTCGTCGACCTGCGCAGCGGCGCGCAGACACGCATCAGCCGCGAGCGGCTGGCCGACGGCCAGACCGCTCGCTTCAACTGGGACGCGCCGTTCACGCTGTCGCCGCACAACCGGCTGACCCTCTACCACGCTGGCAACTTCGTCTGGCGCGGCGAACGCCACGCCCACCTCGACAACCGCGCGACGCGGCCGGGCCAGGGCCCCGTGCGCGCTGACGGCCTGCGCATGCGCAAGGTCTCGCCAGCGCTAGGCCGCACGCCGGAGGGCACGGCGGTGGCGCTGGCCGAGAGTCCGCGCGTGCAGGGCCTGCTGTACGTCGGCACCGACGACGGCGCGCTGTGGCGCACCGACGACGGCGGCGCCAACTGGCAGCGGCTCGAGCAGAACCTGCCGCTGCCGGGGCCGCGCTACGTCAGCGACCTCGTGCCATCGTTCTTCGCCGACGACCGCGTCTACCTGACCGTCGACGGCCACCGCTCGGACGACTTCGCCACCTACGTGTTCGTGTCAAACGACCGCGGCGCTTCGTGGCGCGACCTCGGCATTGAGTTGCCGTCGCGCGAGCCGTGCTACGCGGTCATGGAAGATCCGCGCAACGAGGACCTGCTCTACCTCGGCACCGAGTACGGCGCGTACGCGTCGTTCGACCGCGGCGAGCGCTGGTTCCCGCTCGGCGCCGAGCTGCCGACGGTCGCGGTGCGCGACCTGTTCGTGCAGGACCGCGACAGCGACCTGATCGCGGCGACACACGGCCGCGGCGTCTTCACGCTCGACGTCGAGGCGCTGCGCCAGGTCACCCGCGCCGTCGCGCGCAAGCCCGCCCACCTGTTCGCCATTGAGCCGGCGATCCTGTGGCGCATGCAGTCGCGCGGCTGGCAGGGCCAGAAGAACTGGCACGCCAAGAACCCGCCGTACGGCGCGACCTTCCACGTCTGGCTGGCCGAGGCGCCGAAGGACAAGCCCGTGCTGACCGTGCACGACGTCACCGGCGCCGAGATCGCGCGCGTCGAGGGCAAAGCCGAGGCCGGTCTGCAGGCGATCCAATGGGACGCCCGCGTCGGTCGCAACCAGCTGGCGACACCGGGAACGTATGCGGTGCGCTGGCAGGGCATGAAGGACGTCGACGCCCGCGCCTTCCAGCTGCTGCCCGATCCCGCCACCACCGCCGTCGACGGCGCCGAAGCCGCGAGCGCGAAGGAGTGATGCCATGAACCTCGCCATGACGATCCGCCTCGCGGGCCTGCTGCCCCTCCTCGCCGCCGCCGTCGCGGCGCAAGCCACCGATCAGGAACACGCCCGCACCAATGTCTTCGCGCAGATGAAGTGGCGCGAACTCGGCCCGGTGATGAGCGGCGGCCGCATCGTCGACATCGCCGTGCACCCAACGAAGCCGCAGGTGTTCTGGCTGGCCGCCGGCAGCGGCGGCCTGTGGAAGACCGAGAACGGCGGCCTGCGCTTCACGCCGCAGTTCCAGGACGCCTATACGACGTCGATCGGCGACGTAGCCGTGGCGCCGAGCAACGGCGACGTGCTGTACGTCGGCACGGGCGAAGGCAACAACCAGCGCAGCTCGTACTGGGGCAACGGCGTGCACAAGTCGACCGACGGCGGCAAAACCTGGCGCCACGTCGGCCTCGACGGCGCCGACCACATCGGCCGCGTCGTCGTGCATCCGGCCAACGCCGACGTCTGCTACGTCGCCGCGCTCGGCGCGCTGTACACGACAAACGACCAGCGCGGTCTCTACAAGACCACCGACGGCGGCGCCACGTGGTCGCGCATCCACCACCTCGGCCCGGACGTCGGCTGCGTCGACGTCGCGCTCGATCCGACCAACCCTGATGTCGTCTACGCCGCCAGCTACGAACGCCGCCGCCGCGCCTGGAACTTCACCGAGGGCGGCCAGGGCTCGCGGTTGTGGAAGTCGACCGACGCCGGCGCGACCTGGAACCGACTCAACAAGGGCCTGCCCGAAGGCGTGCTCGGCCGCATCGGTCTCGACCTCGCCGCCGACGGCAAGACGCTGTACGCGACGATCGAGAACTGCAACCCGCGGGCCGACAAGGCCGCGGCCGAGCCCGAGAAGCCGACCGAGACGGAGTCGTCCGAGCCCGACAGTGAACTGCTCGCCGATGGCGTCGCGTTCGCCGAGCACGAGCGCAAGGTCGCGCAGGCACAGGACCCGGTTCGCCGCAGCCGCCGCAGCACGATCGGCGGCGAGGTCTACCGCAGCGACGATGGCGGCGCGTCATGGCGCAAGACGCACGGCGACGACGTCAGCGTCGGCGGCGACCCCGGCTACTACTACGGCCAGGTGCGCGTCGATCCGACCGACAAGGAGACGGTCTACGTGCTGTCGGTGCCGGTGTACCGTTCGAGCGACGGCGGCAAGTCCTGGACGCCGGGCCGCGGCCGCGGCGGCGCCGCGTTCCACGGCAACTTGCATGTCGACCACCACGCGCTGTGGATCGACCCGAAGGACGGCAAGCACGCGCTGCTCGGCAACGACGGCGGCGTCGCCGTCACCTGGGACGGCGGCGCTTCGTGGGACCACCTGACGCACCTGCCGATCACGCAGTACTACGCGATCGCCGCCGACGACCGGCCGGTCTACCGCGTCTACGGCGGCCTGCAGGACAACGGCTCGTGGGGCTTCCCCATCCTCGGTCCGACCGGCGCCGGCCTGCGCGCGACCGACGCCTTCCGCATCGACGGCGGCGACGGCTTCTACGTCTGCGTCGATCCCAGCGATCCTGACGTTGTCTACAGCGAGTCGCAGTTCGGCGGCATGAGCCGGCAGGACCTGCGCACCGGCGCGCGCAAGAGCATCAAGCCGACGGCGCAGAAGGGCGAGCAGCCGCTGCGTTTCAACTGGCAGACGCCACTGCTGCTATCGCCGCACGCGCCGCACACGGTCTACACCGGCAGCCAGTTCGTCCACCGCTCGCGTGATCGTGGCGACAGTTGGCGCACGATCAGTCCGGACCTGACGACCAACGACCCAGACAAGAAGAAGGGCAACGTCCCACATTGCACGATCACGACGCTCGCCGAGTCGCCGCGCCAGGACGGCTGGCTCATGGTCGGCACTGACGACGGGCGCATATGGAGCACGAAGGACGGCGGCGGCCGCTGGACCGAGCTCACTGACCGCTTCCCGGCGGCGGTGAAAGGCCTGTGGGTCTCGCGCGTCGAAGCGTCGCCGCACGCCGACGGCACGGCGTTCGTGTCGTTCACCGGCTACCGCGAGGACGTGCGCGCTCCGTTCGTGTTCCGGACCGACGACGCCGGCGAGACCTGGACGGCGATCGCCAACGACCTGCCGCAGGAGCCGGTCAACGTCGTGCGCCAGCACCCGCGCAACCGTGCCGTGCTGCTGGTCGGCACCGAGATGGGCGTGTACGCGTCGCTCGACGACGGCGCCCACTGGCACCCGCTCGGCAGTGGTCTGCCGCGCACGGCCGTGCACGACCTCGTCGTGCAGCCGCGCCACGGCCACGTTCTGGTCGGCACCCATGGCCGCGGCGTCTTCGCGCTCGACGCCAAGGCGCTCGACGAGCTGACGGTGGAGAAGACGACCGCTGCCTTCACAGCGCTGCCGCCTAGCGACGGCGCGCTGCTGCGCCGCGGCTTCAGCGAGGGCAACACGGGCGCCCGCGGTTGGTCGACGCCGAACCCGTTCGTGACGCCGACCTTCCGCTACGTGCTCGGCCAAGACGGCGGCGCCAAGGTGACGATCGAGGTGCTCGACGCTGCCGGCGCGGTGGTCTGGCGCAAGGACGGCCCGACTGCCGCCGGCTACCACGAGATCGCCTGGGCCACGGAGCGCAACCAGGCCTTCGGCTTCGGCGGGCGCGGTGGCGGCAACGGTGGGCCGCGTTCCGGTCAGTTCGCGGTGCGCATCAGCCGCGGCGACCAGAGCCGCACGCAGGCGTTCACCGTGCACGACCGCCGCGGCCCAGGCAGCGGGCCTGACGTTCGCGGCGACGAAGGCGACGAGGGTGAGTTGGGCGACGATCGATAGCTCGTTGCCGGTGGCACGAGCACACTCACGTTTCCGGCGCCTCCGGCGCCGGCGCTGGTCGGCAGCGCGCTGTCAACGCAGGCGCTGTCGCTGTCGCTCGCCAATTCGTTCGGCCTCGCGGCGCGCAATGGCCTGCGACTGCAAGTCGGCCAAGGTTATTGACGAACTAGCGGCGGACGGCGCCGTCCACTCACGGTCAGGGCCCCTGACCGTCAGTGCCACGGGCCGCCCGAGATCTGGCCGTCACAGATCGAGGTCGGTGATCGATCCGCACGACTCCACCGGCGCGTCGCCCAGCAGCACCGACTGCATCTCCGCCATCAAGTGGATGCTGTCGATCGCCTGCTGCTGCTGCGGCGTCGCCGGCTCCTCGCTGTCCAACTCCATGTGGGCGGCATTGAGGTCGTTGAGGCAGTAGAGCGCCAATCGCGCGGCGTTGAGCGCCGCCAGCCACGCGCTGGCGTGCTGGTTGGTGATCAACAGCAGCAGCTTGCCGCCGCTCTTCATCGGCCGCATCGCGGCGAGGTCGCGGCCGACCAACGTCGAGCGCGACGCGAACAGGCGCTCGAGCTCAGGCACTGCGTGCTGGCGCCAATCGGCCTCGTGGCCAACGTCGTCGAGCGTCTCAGGCAGCAGACGCGCGCGCACGCGCGGGTCTTCGCTCTCGAGGAGCATCGGCACACCCTTGAGGATCTCGGCGGTGCGCGGCGACAGGTCGCCGAACAGCCAGCCTTCGTCGACGCGCGCGACCCACATGATCAGCAGTCTCCGCAGGCGCAGATCGTCTCAGTCATCGACGATCTCCAGCGTGGTCAGCAGGTGATGCGCCTGCAGCTTCTGCGCGTAGAGCTCGGCCTGCTCCCGCCCACCGGTCCAGACGATCGAGCGGCCGGTCTTGTGCACCTCCATCATCAGCGTGCGCGCCTTGCTCTCGGCGTAAGCGAAGACCTGCATCAGAACCTTGGTGACGTAAGTCATCAGCGTGACCGGGTCGTCGTGGACGATGACGTTCCACGGCCGCGACAACTGCGTCTCGGGACGCGTCTTGGTCTCGGTCTCGACCGCGGTTTTCACGCGCGCCATGGGGGCAAGCACTCTAACGCGGAACGCCCGCGCCGGTAGCGGCGCCGGGGAGCGACACGACCTCGAGCCGATCGGCGGCGAACACGGGCGCCAGCAAGCGGCCGCGCACGGCGTCCAGCGCGAGGTCCCCCGCCTCGATCGGCGCGCCCGGCAGACGCTGTACGCCGCCCTTGGCGTCGAAGCGATAGAGGCACTTGCCGGCCCGTGACGCCGCGATCCAACCAACGCCGCTGACGTCTTCGACGCGCGCGAGTCCGGCGAGCAGCGCCGTCGGCGCCGTCGCCAGTTCGGTGCGCACGCCGCGGTAGTCGATCTGCGCGAACGTGCCATCGCGCCAACTGGCGACGTAGAGCCCTTGCGGCCGGGCGACCAGCGCCGACGGCTGACCGAGCGCGACGCCCTTCGCCAGCGCCGTCAACACGCCGTCCGGCGCAATGCGCCAGATCGCGTCCGATCCAGTCGCCGCCCAGGCGCCATCGCAGCCGCGGTCGGTGACGTAGACGCTGCCGTCCGGCCCGACCGCGAGGTCGTCGAGGAAGCTGGCGCCGGGAATCGCAATCTCGCCGCGCGGCGCGCCGCTCGCCGCGTCGAAGCGACGGACGCCGTCGATGTCGGCGACGTGCAGGACGCCGGCGTGGATCGCCATGCCCTTGGGCGCGTGCAGCATGACGCCGCCAACGCCTGAGCGGAGCCAATGCCGCTCCATGGCCCCGTCGGGCCGGACGCGACTGATGTAGCCGTTGCCGTCCTTGGCGAGCGGCTGGCCATTGACGTTGCTGACGAGATACATGTCGGCGACGACGTCGTGCAGCGCTGACCACGGGCCATCGAAGCCAGGCGGCTCGGCCGGCGCGCAACCTGCCGCCAGCGCGCCGACGCACGCGAGGATGGCGCGGACGGAGCTCACCACGACTCCTTCTGGCCGCCGAGCGCGAGGATCGCTCGCCATTCCGCGGCAGCAACCGGCTGCACCGACAGGCGGCTGCCGGCGCGCAGCAGCATCATGTCGGCGAGCGCCGGCTCCTGCTTCATCGCCTCGCGCGTCACCGGCGCGCGCATCGGGCCGACGCAAGCGATGTCGACCATGAACCAAGTCGGGTCGGACGGATCGCTGTCCGCGTCGTAGTAGGCATGCTTCGGCTCGAACGCCGTGTGATCCGGGTAGCCGGCCTTGACGACCTTGGCGACGCCGACGACGGCCATTGGCTTGGCGTTGCTGTGGTAGAACAGGACGCCGTCGCCGACCTTGATGGCGTCGCGCAACAGGTTGCGCGCCTCGTAGTTGCGCACGCCGTGCCAAAAGGTGCGCCCGTCGCGCTCGAACTGCTCGAAGCGGTAGGCCTCGGGCTCGGACTTGAACAGCCAGTAACGGCGTCCGGCGGCTTGCTTGTTGGTCGCCATGCGAAACGGCGACGATAGCCGGCAGGCAGGCGACCGCTACTGCCAGAGCGCGCGCAGTTCGCGGCTCTGGCGGGTCGACAGTTCGAACGCGACGGCGGCGCGCTCGCCCGACTGCACGGTCAATGGCCGGTCGGCGGCGTCCTCGAACACGCGCAGCGCGCCGAGTTCGTCGCCGTTGACGCGCAACAAACGGAGAGTCCAGTCGGGCGCATCGAAGCGCGCGCCGCGGGCGTCGACGGCCTTGGCGGCAACAAGGTCGCGCAACTCGTCCTGCGCGAACTCGCCAACCTCGGGCCGCGCGCCGTCGGCGCCGACCAAGCGCCAGCGACCGTCCTCGATCCGGAAACTGCGAGCGCGACCGTCCCTGTGCGCGAGATCGAGGCGTTCGAGGGTCGCGGACTGCGTGAACACGCGCTTGCTGACGTAGTCGAGCCAAGGCCGGCGCAGCACGGTGACCGAGCCGACCGGCACCAGCGCGATGGTGTCCGGCTCGTCGACGCGACAGGCGTGCACGACCGCTTCCTCGCCGTGGCGAGCGTCGGCCCCGAACCACAATGTCGTCGCCTTGGTCTCACGGGCGGTGCGCGTCGAAAGCGCCGTACGACCCGCCTGCAGGCCGTAGCGGGGATCCTCGACGCGCGGCCGCGGACCGTCCTTGTCGTCGCAGAACTCCACCGCCGTCAACAGCTGGATCGCCTCGATCAACTCATTGCACGGCGTCGGCGCCGCCGCCCACTGCACCGGCTCAACCAGCCGCCAGTCGCCGCTCGCTGATTCGCGCACGATGCGAAGCCGGTCGTTGTCCCGACCCTGGCCCGGATCGACAACGATGTCGACCAACTCGGCGAAGGCGGTTTGGTCGAACGGCAGCAGGATGCGGGCGCGCAAGTTCTCGGCGGCGTTGTCGAAGATCTGCGCGTACTGCAGGCTGCTGCTGGTGAACGCGAGCTGGCGGCCGGGCAGCGAGCCGAAGAGCTCGCGGCGCTCGTCCCACAGCGACAGTCGCTCCTCGCCGAACGCGCCAACGACGGTCACGCGCACGCGCGGCTCGCGGTCCGGAAAGCGCACGACGCCCGGCAGGAAGTCGTCAACGCGCAATGACAGAACGGCTGTCACGAAGCGCTGCGTGGCATTCGGATCGGCGCGCCCATCGAGCGGCGCCAGCAGCCGCCAGCCGGTCGCCGCCAGCTTCAGGTGCAGGGTCTCCTTATTGCCTGAGTCGAGCAGGTGCTCGACGCGCACTTCGCTCGCCTGGGCGAAGGCGTTGCGGAACACCGCCTTCTCGCGCAGGTCATCGGGGTTGGCGCGCATGCTCTCGAGCAGCGCCTGACCGCCTTCCCAGATGGCGCCATGGCTGCGCAGGAAGCGCGTCGTGCCGAGCGGGCCCTCGGCGCCGACCTCGACGCGGATCTCGTGGCCATCAGCGAAGCGCGCCAGGAATTCCAGCTGCGGTTCGACGAGGCCCGCCTTCTGCCGACCGTCGGCGTCGTCGGCGAGCGGCGCCTTGCGCATCTGGGCGCTGTCCCACGCGTCGCAGATCTGCTTCATGTGCGCCGCTGAGGCCAGGTCGACAAGGGGCTCGCGCATTTGGAAGCGACCATCGGGGCCGCGGCCCAGCTCGATCGGCGGCCGCTCGCGGAACTGCCAGCGGATCATCGCGGCGTCGGCGAGCGAGCGGCCCTCGAGCACCGCCGTTTCGGCCTGCTTCTTCACCTCGACGGTCTGGTCAGTAAGCAGCAGCAGGGCGCCGAGACTGGCGCACAACAGGAGCAGAACGACGATGCCGCGCGTGCCCATCTACTGCCTCCGACGCCAAACGACGAACAAGCCGAGCAACAGGAATGCGCCAGGCACGCCCCACACGACGAACCAGCCGACGCGGTCGAGCTGCTGCGGCTGCAACGACAGGTGCTTGGCCTCGTAGCCCGGCGCCTTCAGGTCCAGCAGCGCCCGACGCTCGGCCATCCAGTTGCAGACGTTGAGCCCGAAGTCACCAAAGGCGGCGAGCCCGGCGTTGTTGCAGAAGACGCCGCCGACGACGACGGCGAAACCGCTCTTCGGTCCGTCCGGGCGCACGGCGTCGGGCGCAACGTCGAGCTCGAGCGCCATCGCGACGTCGAACGGTTGCAACTGCACGTTGGGCGCGCGGTAGTCGGGATAGCCGTCGGGGCCGACGACGCCGAGCCACCCCTGCTCGCCGGTGCGCAGCAGCGCCTCGCGGCGGACCGACGGCGGCGCGCCGGCGCGCTCACGCACGCCGCGCGCCATCGCCACCTCGAGCGGCCGGCCCGACTGCGCGATGCGCCGCGTCGTCGGATGCAGCGGGTTGACGAACATCTCCAGCTTGGCGACCGCCGGGTCGCCGTCGAGGCCGCGACCGGCCGTGCGGCCGCGAAGCTCGCGGATCCGGTGAAACACCGGCTGGGCGCTGAGCTCGTAGCCGAGCAGTTCGCCGAGCTTGCCGCCGTCCGGGTTGGCGTCGGGCTGCGGGTTCCAGGCGTAGTTGAGCAACACGCGGCCGCCGCGGCGCAGGTACTCGTGGATCGCCTGCGCCGTGCGGTCGGGAAACTCGGACGTCGGCTCGAGCACGAGCACCAGCGCCGCGTCCTCGGGCACGCCGGCCGACTGACTGATGCGCCACTCGCGCACCTCGAAGCCGCTCTTGCCGAGCGCGGCGAGGAAGCCGCTGTAACCGTACGCGGTCTCGCCGAGGCTGAGCAGCGGCGAGAAGTCGCGCATCAGGTAGACGACCGGCGTGCCCTCGACCAGCAGGCTCTTGAGCGCCGAACTGATCTGCTCCTCGCCAACGAAGCGCTTGAGCACCGGCAGGCTGACGCGGCTCATCGGCCCCCCGCCCTGGTTGGAGCGTTCGATCTGGCCAAGGTCGAGCGGCAGGGACAGCTTGCGGAATCGCCGCTCCTTGCCGGGCATGCGCACGGCGACGACGAGCACGTCGGTCTCGGCGTCGGTGTAGCCGAAGGCCTGCGCGTCCTCGCGCGTCTTCTGCGCGTCGGCGTAGAAGTCGTGCGCGACGATCTTGACGCTTTCGCCACCGAGGAACTGGTAGCGCACCAGCAGGAGGCGCGTCAGCTCGCGCAAGCGTTCGCGGATGCGGAACTCCTGGCGCTTCCAGTCATCGGCCGCCTCGCCGGCGTACGGCGGGTAGAAGAGGTGGAACTCGATCGCGGCCTTGCGCCCACGCAAGTCGACGAGCAGTTCCTCGCTGACCGGGTCGACCGAGTTGACCTGTTGCGGGGTCAGGTCGATCAGCGCCTTGAGCGCCGGGCGCGCCGACGCCCACACGAGGAGCGCCCAGAAAACCAGCAGCAGCGCGCCGCCGACGATCAGTTGCAGCCAAAGGCCGAAGCGACGCGACCTCATCCGATCCTCCGCGCCGCGAGACTGATGCCACATAGGCAGAGAAAGAACGCGATGCCGCCGACGTAGAACGCGACCTGGCTAGTGTCGATCAACCCGCGCGCGAACCACTCGCTGAAGTTCCGCATCACGTCGAACTTGTCGAGCAGCTCGCGCACGCGCCAGTCCTGCGCCGCCTCGCCGAGCAGGCCGGCGATCTGCCGGGGCAGCGTCAGCAGACCGTAGTCGAACATGATCGTCAGCAGCGCGGCCAACAGCACGTTGTCGGTCAAGCTGCTAGCGAAGCAGCCAAACGCGAGCAGCATGCCAGCAAGCAGGAACATGCCGAGGTAGGCGGCGAACACCGGGCCGAACGCGAGGTCAGCAGCGAGGAACGGGCCGTACTCGAGGACGTGCAGCACGAGCACGCTAGGCAGCCACAGCAGCGAGTAGAACGCCGTCGCCGCCGCCCACTTGCCGAGGATCACTTCGCCGTCGCGCACCGGCGCGGTCAACAGCGTCTCCAGCGAGCCGGTGCGCCGCTCCTCGGCGAAGCTGCGCATCGTCAGCAGGCCGGGCACCAGCACGACCATCAGGAAGGTGCTGCCGAGCGAGTAGGTCTGCGGCGGCAGCAATTCCTGGTCGACGCGGTAGCGCGCGAAGTAGTCGACCAAGGCGCGCAGCTCGAGGCCGCGCCACCAGTAGAACAGCACGCCGACGATCCAGCTGACCGGGCTGACGCAGTACGACAGCAGTTCCTTGCGGAAGGTCACCAGCGCCCCGTTCATCGCCCCGCCTCCTGCGCTGCCGCGGCGGCTTCCTCGCCGCGGTCGGCGCCTTCGGTGACGGCGTGGAACCACTCCTCGAGGGTTGGCAGTTCGACGCGCAGTTCGTGCACCGGCAGCGCGCGCGCCGCCAGCGCCGCGGCCAGCGCCGGCACCGGATCGGCGCCGGCAGGCAGCTCGGCGACCGCGCTGGCGAGGCCGTCGCCAACGACGACATCGGCGGCGATGCCGCCGGCGGCCAACGCCGACGCGAGCGCACCCGGCTCGCCGCGCACGGCAACGCGCAGCCGGCGGCTGGCGCCGCGCGCGACCAGCTCGGCGGGCGAACCGTCGGCGCGCAGCACGCCGCGGTGGATCACCAGCACGCGCGACGTCACTTCCTGCACCTCGCCGAGGATATGGCTGCTGAACAGCACGGTGTGCTCGTTGGCGAGGTCGCGCACGACCTGCTTGATACGGCGCCGCTGGTTGGGATCGAGACCCGACGTCGGCTCGTCGAGGATGAGGATCGGCGGATTGGCGACGAGCGCATCGGCGAGACCGACGCGCTGGCGATAGCCGTGGCTGACGTGACCGACGAGCTTGTGGCCGACGTCGACGATGCCAGCTTTGTCCATCGCGCGCGCGACGGCGCCGGCGCGCGCCTTTGCCGGCACGCCCTTGAGCGCGGCGCGGTAGCGCAGGTACTCGATGACGCGCAGATCCGGGTAGATCGGCACCTCCTGCGGCAGGTAACCGAGTTGGCGCCGGACGCCGAGCGAATCGCTGGCGACGTTCATGCCGGCGAGCTCGGCCGTGCCGGACGTCGCCGGTTGGAAGCCGGTCAGCACGCGGAGGGTCGTCGTCTTGCCAGCGCCGTTGGGGCCGAGGAAGCCGACGATCTCGCCGCGGCCGACTTCGAACGACAGACGTTCGACGGCCACGAAGCTGCCGTAGCGCTTGGTCAGGTCACGGACGCGGATCATGCGAGCAGGGCGATAGCGCGGCCGGCCGGGGGGCGTAACAGCGTCCCGGATCAGGGGATCCGAAACGCTCGCCGGACGCGGCGGCAAAGGCTAGGGATCGCCGTCGCAAAGGCAAAAGCGAGCTGCGCGCGGGCGGCTTGGACGGCCACCGGGGGCGGCTCTAGCTCTTGACCTCGAAATCGGCGTCCTTGATGTCCTCGTCGCCGGCCTTGCCGGCGCCCGCCGCGGCGCCCGCGGCCGGACCGCCGGCGGCCGCACCCGCCATGCCCGCGCTCATCGCCGACATGGCCTGCTCGAAGGCCGCGATCGCCGCCTTCAGCCGCTCGACCGAGTCGCTCTCGATCGCCTTCTTGAGGTCGGCGATCGCCGCCTCGACCTTGCCCTTGGTGGCGGCGTCGACCTTGTCGGCGTTCTCCTTGAGCTGCTTCTCGGCCTGGTAGGCCATGCTGTCGGCCTGGTTCTTCAGGTCGACGAGTTCGCGGCGCTTCTTGTCGTCGGCGGCGTGCGCCTGCGCGTCGCGGGCCATCTTCTCGACCTCGTCCTTCGACAGGCCCGAGCCGACCTCGATCTTGACCTTCTGCTCCTTGCCGGTGCCCTTGTCCTTGGCGGTCACCGACAGGATGCCGTTGGCGTCGATGTCGAAGGTCACCTCGATCTGCGGCGTGCCGCGCGGTGCGGCCGGGATGCCGTCGAGCTTGAAGCGGCCGAGCGTGCGGTTGTCGTTGGCGAACTCGCGCTCGCCCTGCAGCACGTGGATGTCGACGCCCGGCTGGTTGTCGGCCGCGGTCGAGAAGACCTGGCTGCGGCTGGTCGGGATCGTCGTGTTGCGCTCGATCAGCTTGGTCATCACGCCGCCGAGCGTCTCGATACCGAGCGACAGCGGGGTGACGTCGAGCAGCAGCACGTCGCTCACCTCGCCACCGAGCACGCCGCCCTGGATCGCCGCGCCGAGCGACACGACCTCGTCCGGGTTGACCGACTGGTTCGGCTCCTTGGCGAAGATCTCCTTCACCAGCGCCCGCACGCGCGGGATGCGCGTGCTGCCGCCGACGAGGATGCACTCGTCGATGTCGGAGGGCTTCATCTTGGCGTCCTCCATGCAGCGCAGCACCGGGCCGCGGCAGCGCTCGAACAGGTCCTCGCACAGCTTCTCGAACTGCGCGCGGGTCAGGTTCTCGCTGAGGTGCTTGGGGCCCGTCGCGTCCATGGTGATGAACGGCAGGTTGATCTGCGTCTGCGTCGCCGAGCTGAGCTCGATCTTGGCCTTCTCGGCGGCCTCCTTGAGCCGCTGCAGCGCCATCTGGTCCTTCTTCAGGTCGATGGCCGTCTGCTTGCGGAACGACTCGCACAGCCACTGGATGATGCGCTCGTCGAAGTCGTCGCCGCCGAGGTGCGTGTCGCCGTTGGTCGCCTTGACCTCGAACACGCCTTCGCCGACGTCCAGGATCGAGATGTCGAAGGTGCCGCCGCCGAGGTCGAAGACGGCGATCTTCATGTTCTTGCCCTTGGCCTTCTTGTCGAGGCCGAAGGCGAGCGCCGCAGCGGTCGGCTCGTTGATGATGCGTTCGACCTTGAGGCCGGAGATCTGGCCGGCGTCCTTGGTGGCCTGGCGCTGGCTGTCGTTGAAGTAGGCCGGCACGGTGATGACCGCGCGCTCGACCTTCTCGCCGAGGTAGGCCTCGGCGGCCTCCTTCAGCGCGCGCAGGATCTGCGCCGAGATCTCCGGCGGCGTGAACTGCTTGCCGCCGACGTCGACCTTGACGAGTTCGTTGGCGCCGCCGACGACCTTGTAGGGCACCATCTTCTCCTCGTCGCCGACCTCGTCGTGGCGCCGGCCCATGAAGCGCTTGATCGAGTAGATCGTGTTGGTCGGATTGGTGACGGCCTGGCGCTTGGCGGGCGCGCCGACCAGCCGCTCGCCGCTCGGCGTGAAGGCGACGACCGACGGCGTCGTGCGCGCGCCTTCCATGTTGGCGATGACCTTGGGCTCGCCGCCCTCCATCACCGACACGACCGAGTTGGTGGTACCGAGGTCGATTCCGACGATCTTCGACATGGGATCTCCTGCTCACCCGCGCCGAGGCGGGACGTTTGCGAACGAATCGCCGCGACCACCCCAACCTTCGGAGCGCCGCGGCCGGTGCGCGCTCGTCAAATGCCATGCCCACCAACCAGGCCGCTGCTAGCTCTATAAAAACAACGACTTACGCATAAGCACGCGCCTGTTTCGCTGCCATTCCGGCAGTCTCATGGTGTCGCCCCGCTGCCATTCTGACGCTCCAACGGATCGGTCCACCGCCCCCACTGCACCAACCCGAGGTGGATCGCCGCCACCGCCGCCATGCCGACGACCAACCCGCTGTAGAGCGCCCCGGCAGCGGTCGCCGTCTGCGCCGTCACGGCCAAGGCGCCGTAGACCAGCACGAAGCCGACGACGTCGCCGACGAGCGGCAACCGCATGCGGCCAGCGCCCTGCAGCGCGCCCATGGCGCCGAGCGCAATCGCGCCGAGCGCCTGCGCCCACGACGCCGTGCCGAAGTAGTCGACGGCCGCGTCGACGACGCCGTCCGGCGGCGCTGGCAGGCAGAGCGTCACGAGCCACGGCGCGCCGCCATTCATCGCCGCGACGAAGGCGACGCCGAGCAGGCCGCCGAAGACGCCGGCCCACCACCCGGCCGCGCGTGCCGCGGCGGCACGACCTGCCACCACCGCGCGCGCGGCGTAGGCGGTGGCGGCGTTGGCGAAGCCGAGCGCAGCGAACAGCACGATGGTGTCAAAGCGCGTGGTGATGCCGAGCGCGACCAGCGCTGGTTCGCCGTCAAGTCGACGCGCGAGCGGCGTCAGCACGAGCACGAGACCGGCGCGCAGCACGATCTGCAGCGCCTGCGGCCAGGCGTCGACGAACAACGGCCGGGCGACGGCCGGGGCGGCCGCAGGCGCCGGGCCACGCAGCGTCAGCGCATGGCTCCGCCGGCACAGCCACCACACTCCGACCGCGGCGGCGACCGCGCGTGCGGCGACGGCAGCCACGGCGGCGCCGACGACGCCGATCGGCTCCCAGCCGACGGCGTCCCAGCCGAACAACAGCGGCACGGCGAACGCGAGGTTCAGCACGTTGGCGCCCAGCAGCAGCAGCAGCGGCATCGACGCCTCGCCGGCGGCGCGCATCGCCGCGGTCGTCTGCATCAGCACGAACATCGGCAGGCAGCCGAGATTGCTGACCACCAGGTAGGCGATGGCGCCGCTGCGCGCCGCCCCCTCGACGCCCATCAGGTCGGCCATCGGCGCCGCCGGCAGCGCCGATGCCGCGCCGAGCAGCAGGCCGAGCCAGAGCATCAGCCACTGCGCGCGGCGGTTGAACGCGCGCGCGCCGTCGACGTCGCCGGCGCCGAGCCGACGGGACGCCTGCGCCAGCAGCGCGGTCGATACGCAGTTGCCGACGATCATCGGCAGGAAGTTCCAGGTCGAGCCGACATGCGCAGCCTGCACCGCGTCGCCGCCGAGCCTGCCAACCATGGCGAGGTCGACGAGGTTGATCGCAGCGTGCGAGGCGAGGCCGAACGCCAGCGGCAGGCCCTGGCCGAGCACCGCGCGCCACGGCCGGCGCGCCAGCATGGGATCGTCGAGGGGCGGCGTCGCGCCAGTCACCGCCGCAGCCTAGCGCAGCGCGGGCCGGCGGCGTCAGTTCGACAGCATCTGGCGCACGAGGTCGAGGATGCGGCTCGGGCTGAACGGCTTGGTCAGGTGTTCGGTCGCGCCGGCCTCCTTGCCGTCAGCCTTGTCGCCTTCCTGGCCGCGCGCAGTCAGCAGCACGATCTTGACCGCGTCGAGCGCGGCGTCGGCGCGGACCTGCTTGGTCACGCCGAAGCCGTCGAGCTTGGGCATCATCACGTCGAGGAACACGAGGTCCGGCTTCTGCGCGCGGATCATCGCCAAGCCTTCCTCGCCGTCGCGCGCCTCAAGGACACGGTAATCGCCCTTGCGCAGGATGTAGGTCAACGAGCGACAGATGAATGGTTCGTCGTCCACCACCAGGATCGTGCGCTGCGTCATCGTTGCGTCCCTCCGCCCTGCGTGCCTTGGAAGCGGACCACCACCGCCGTGACGTCGTCGGCGTTGGCAGCGCCACCACGCCAGTTCTCGAGTTCGGTCGCGAGGCCATCGACGACCCGCTGCGCCGATCGGTTGGGCGCCAACTGCGCGAACACCGCCGCCAATCGCTCCTCGCCGAACATCTGGCCGTCGCAGTCCGTCGCCTCGGTGATGCCGTCGGTGTAGAGCAGCAGGCAGTCGCCCGCCTGCAGGCGCAGCGACCGCGCCTCGTATGCGACGTCCGGCAGGAAACCAAGGATGGTGCCGTCGCTCGGCACGCGCTCGACGCGGTCGCCGTCGGCGCGGTAGATCATCAGTTCGTTGTGGCCGGCGCAGACATACTCGACGGCGCCATCGGCCGGCCGCAGCGCAACTGCGGCCGCGCTGAGGAACCGCTCGGTGCGCTGCAGGTCATCGTGCATCAGCCGCGCCATTGCCGAGAACAGCGTCGCCGGGCAACCGTGGACGCTCGCCAGCGTGCGCAGCGTCGCGCGCGCCGAGACCATGACCATGCCCGACGCGAGGTTGTGCCCGGAGACGTCGGCGACAGCCACCAGCGTGCGGCCATCGACCAGCGGCGCGTATTCGAAGTAGTCGCCGCCGACCGCGCCGCAGGCCTCGTAGCGGGCCGCCACGTCGTAGCCGGCGATCGTCGCCAGCCGTTCGGGCAGGACCTGCCGTTGGATCGTGCGCGCCGTGCTCATCTCCTTGCCGAGCGCGACGGTCTTGCGGGCGCCGAGGACGGCGCCGAGCATCGCGCCGAAGGCGACGGCGAAATCGATCTCCCACGAGCCGAGGTCGCCGCGACTGGCCGCGCTGCCGGCGACGCGGTCGATCAGCGCCAGCACACCGAGCGGAATGCGCTTCTCGGCCGAACCGTAGGTCACCGGCACGCCGAGCACGATGCGTTCGGCCAGACGCTCTGGGCTGCCGGGTTCGCCGAGCCGGCGGCCTGCCGGCACGGCGCGCACGATCGGCACGCCGCCGGCGAGCACGTCGCCGAGGAAGCCTTCCGCCGGCACGAACGGCTCGAGTTCGCCGCGGCCGGGACCGACGAGGTCGCCGTTGTCCGCTGCCAGCACGCAGCCGCCCTTGTCCTGCCGGTACTCGAAGTAGACGACGTGACGCACGCCGGCGGCGCGTCGGCAGGCCTCGACCGCCTGCCTGGCGATCGCTGCGTCGCTCTCGCCGCCGGACAACTGCGGCAACGTCTCGGTGTACATCGCGACCTGCTCCAGAAGGCTCATGGAACGGTCGTTCATGCTCTCCATGTCCGCCTCGAGCCGCTCGCGCTCCTTCACCACACCGAGCAACGCCTGCACGAGCGCCTGGGCCTCTGGGCACGCGGTGGCGATGTCGGCCACGACGGCGCCATCGGGCAGGTCAGCGCGCACCGATGTGTGCGACGCGGCCGCGGCGCCAAACTGTGCGGCCGGCGCGCCACCCTGGTCGAACACGGTCACGGCGACCCCGTCGATCGCCCGCGGGATCGCCGCCAGGAGTTCGCTCGAATCCTGGTGGATCGTCACAGTCGCCTCACGTGTTGGCGACGACGCGGGCGTACTTCGTCAGTTGAAGGGTGTTCCAGCCGTCGGCGCGGGAGTACTCCACCCGGTCCATGACCTGCCGGACGATGTGGATGCCGAAGCCGCCGACCTCGGTCGGCATCGCCTCGGGGTCGGCGTGGCTCGGGCCCGCGTGCTGCAGCGGGTCGAACGCCGGGCCGCGGTCGCGCAGCGTGACGCGGAACGAGTCGCCTTGGAGCTCGAACGCGACCTCGACCGGACTCGCTGCATCGAGTTGGTAGCCGTGGCGCAGGACGTTGGTCACCACCTCCTGCAACGCGACCAGCACGTTGTACCGCGTGCCTTCCGGGTCCTCGTCGAACTGGACGCCGTTCAGCAAGGTCTCCCCCGTCTGCCAGACGAGGCGGAGGTGGTCGACGGGGCCGATCAGCTTGAGGGCGACCTGTGCGAACATGGGTTCTCCCGACTGCCTGCGTCTATCGACCGAAGTCCGGCCTTTACTGAGCGGGGCCGTCGCGGCGCCGGCGCCGGGCCGACAGGGCGCCCCTCGCCGCAGCGGCCACGCCACCGGCAAAGGACGTTGGCATCGGAGCTTGCGCTCAGCTAGGCTGCCGGCCTGCGGACCTGGCCACCGGTCGGTGTCAGGTCGCGGGAGGGCTTCGTGAATATGTTCCACATCGCGCGCAACCCGCACTCTGGCTTCTGGTTGCACGCCCTGACCATCACGGCCATCGGTCTGCTCGCCGGTTGCCGCGGCGTCGCCCCGCCCAAGCAGCTGGCGTTCCAGCCGCCGACCGTAGTGTCGAAGGCCGTGACCTTCGCGCCCGCGGCGATGGCGCCGGACACCGAGATCGAGTTGCTGTCGCGCACCAAGACGCCGCCGGCGCTGCTGCGCGTCGCGTGGCTCGAACTGCAGCAGAAGCGCGCGCAGAACGTCCTCGACACGACCGCCGAAGTGCTCTACGGCACGAAGAAGCCGTCGGCGCACGAGGAGTCGTTCGCGCGCTATTTGCGCGCCGAAGCGTTCGACCTCTCGGGGCAGGGCGACCGCGGCGCCTACGATCGCAACCTCGCCAACCAGCTCGCCATCGACGGCGACCTGCGCAAGCTGATCGCCGGCAAGCTGCGCAAGGGCGCGCCGGTCGAGGCGGCCGCGCCGGCGGCCATCGACGTCGCGGTCCGACCACGTTCGGCCTGGGGCGCCACCGCGCCCGATCGCTCGAACGTCGAGCCGATGCAGCCGATCGACCGCGTGACGATCCACCACTCGGCGATCTACTTCCGCGACACGCGGCCGAGCACCTGCGGCTCGCAGATCGCCGGCATCCAGCGCCAGCACATGAGCAAGAACCGCTGGGGCGACATCGGCTACCACTTCCTGATCGACCCGTCCGGTCGCATCTGGCAGGGCCGCGAACTGCGCTACCAGGGCGCCCACGCCGGCGGCGACAGCAACATCGGCAACGTCGGCATCTGCCTGCTCGGCAACTTCATGCGCAAGAAGGGCCAGGAGCCGACGCCGGCGCAGGTGCAGTCGATGCGGCAACTGGTCGCCGAACTGATGCGCGTTAACCGCTTCGGACCCGACGCCATCTTCTGCCACCACGACTTCAAGGACACCGAGTGCCCCGGCGAGTTGATGACGCCGATCGTCAACCAGATGGCGCGCGACTTCCGCCGCGCGGGCCTCGGCCGCGCTCACAACGCCGCCGCCGAGCAGTAGCGCCCAGCCGGTCGGCTCACCTCCGCAGCCCGCGCCGGCCGACACCCCAGACATGCCCGCGGGCCAGGAGCCTTCGTGGCGGCAACTTCTCGCCCGTAACGGCGACCAACGGGCCTACTATTGCGACCATGCATCGGACCGTTCTGCTGCTGCCACTCCTCGTCGGCCTCGCCTGCCGCGACGAGTGTGCCCCCGCCGCGCCAACCGCGACGCCGTCAGCCGCCACGGCGCCGCTGACCCTGGAACACGACTTCGGCATCATCCCGCACGGCGAGCGGCGCGCCCACGAGTTCCCGCTCGACCTGCAGCGCCTGGGCGGCGGCTATGTGCCAATGCGCGTGCACCTCGACTGCTCGTGCGGCCACGCCGATCTCCGGCTGCGCGGTCCGGACGGCACGGAACGCTTTGTCGACGGCGCCGGCACAGCGACGAGCCTGCCGGCGGCCGGCGAGACGCTGGTGCTGCGCGTCGAGATCGACACGGCGCGCAAGGAGGCCGCCGACCTCAAGCCGACGCAGAGCCGCGGCTTCGTCGTGCTGCAGGCGCTCGACGACCCGACCGGCGGCTCGCGCGCGCAGTGGCCGGTGGTCGTGCGCTTTGGCGTCGACGCGCCAGTCGAGCTGCGGCCGCTGGCGACGCTCGACTTCGGGCGCGTCGCCGCGTCGCAGCGCGGCTTCCTCGCCACCACGCTGCGCGGCGACGAGCGCCACCGCGACGCCGTCTTCGGCCCAGCGACCGCGATCGATCCGCGCGTCGCCCTCGAGCTCGCGCACAACGGCGACCACTGGCTGCTGCGCGCCCGCGTCGAACCGGGCCCGTTCGGCAACCACCGCGCACAGGTCACGGTGGCAACGACGATCCCCGGCTACCAGCTGACGCTCGACGCGGTCTGGAAGTCGATCCCCGACCTCGAGGCCGTGCCGCTCGACAAGCTGTCATTCCGCGCCGCGCTCGACCGCGAGCAGACCGAGGCCGAGGCCGCCGGGCAGTTCCTGGTCATCGTCGACCACGATACGCGGCGGCCCGTGGAGTTCGCCGTGCGCCAACTCGTCGACGGCCAGGGCCGCGACCTGAGCCGCCACTTCGCCGTCCGCTTCGACACCATGCCCGACGCCCCTCGCCGCCTGCGCATGCACGTCCGCTACCTCGGCGGTCTCGCCGCGACCGTGCGGGCTACCCTGATGCTGAGCAAGGACGACGACCGCGGCCCGTTCCTGCCCATCGAGTTGGTACTGTTGGCCCGCAAGGACGCATGAAGCCCACCCGCCCGGCGGCACTGGCCGCGCTCGCTCTCGTCCTCTCGACGCTCGTCGCATCGCTCGCGCAATGCAGCCAGGGCAAGGCCGCCGCGCCGATCGGCCAGGAGCCCAAGCCCGCCGTCCAGGCGCCGCCCGCCGACCGCATCCGCATGCTGATCAGCGGCTCGATGCAAGGCCGCCTCGAGCCGTGCGGCTGCGCCAGCGGCCAACTCGGCGGCCTCGCGCGCCGCATGCAGCACGTCGGCGAACAGGGCAACTACGACCTGCTGATCGAAGGCGGCGGCGTCGTCGACGGCGACACCCCGCTCGACGCCATGAAGCTGCTGACGGCGTCGCAGGTGCTGTTCGCGATGAAGTGGCGCTACGACGCGCTCGGCGTCGGCGGCAAGGACCTGCTGCTGCCGCGCGCCGACTGGAGCATGTTCCTCGCCGGCGCGCCGGTCGTCGCTTCGGACCTCGTGAGCGACGCCGCCGACTGGCCGGCCCAGCCGTTCGTGCAGAAGGAGGTCCGCGGCGTCGCGCTGCGCGTCGCCGCGCTGCTGCTCGATCCGCCGGCCGCAGCGCTCGCCGGGGCGACTGCCGTGAAGCACCTGCCACCGGCAGCAGGCTGGCAACGGGCGCTCGAAGGCGCTGCGCCGACGACCCGCCGCATCCTGCTCGTGCACGGCGACGACGCGGCCATCCGCAGGCTCGTGCCGACGCTGCAGCCAGCGCCCGACCTCGTCGTCGGCGTCGACCGCGGCTACGACGCGCCCACCGCCGCGCCGAGCCGCGTCGGCGACGTGCCGCTGGTGTTCGCCGGCTCGCGCGGCCGCGTGCTGCTCGACTGCTGGCTGCACCGCGACGCCCAAGGCGGCCAGATCGCGTGCGAACTCGTGCCGCTCGCCGCTAGCCGGACCGTGCCGGGCGGCGGCGGCGACCCGCAGGTGAAGGACGTGATCCTCGCGCACCGCAACGACGTGAAGGCGCAGGGCATCCTGGCGCAGATGGCCGAGCAGCGGCCGACGGCCAGCGGCGCGACCTACGTCGGCTCGGCGACGTGCGGCGCGTGCCACCCGACGGCGATGGCCGACTGGCAGAAGTCCAAGCACGCCCACGCGTGGCAGACGCTGGTCGACGCCGAGAAGGACCCCAAGCGCTACGGCTGGCCGGTGACGGCCTACCCCGACTGCGTCAGCTGCCACGTCGTCGGCTACGGCGAGCGCAGCGGCTTCCGCTCGTTCGAGGAGACGCCGCAGCACGCTGACGTCGGCTGCGAACGCTGCCATGGCCCGGGCTCGGAGCACGTCGCCGCCGGCGGCAAGAAGCCGCTCGGCCTGCTCAGCGGCGCGCAGGCCTCGCAGTTGTGCACGCAGTGCCACGACTACGAGCAGTCGCCGACGTTCGTCTACGGCGAGAAGTGGGCCGCGATTCGCCACGGCCGCGAAGCGCACCAGCAGCCGAAGAAGTGAACAGTTCGTTACCTACGCCGGCGCGGGCGGCCCAGGGCGGCGGCTATGGTGCGCGCCACCATGGCATCCGGTTCCTCACGTCGTGACTTCCTCGTCGGCAGCGCCGCCGCAGCGGCCGCCGGCCGCTTCGCCCATCCCGGCTTCGCCGCCGCGCCGCTGCGCCGGCTGTCGCCCAACGAACGGCTGCGTATCGGCGCCGTCGGCTGCGGTGGCAAGGGCCTGTCCGACATCCAGGCCTGCGCCAAGAACCACGACGTCATCGCGCTGTGCGACGTCGACCTCGGCAAGGCCAAGCAGGTGCGCGAGGAGAACCCGAAGGCGGCGTTCTACGAGGACTGGCGCGACATGCTCGACATCGAGAAGCTCGACGCGCTGACCGTCAGCACGCCCGACCACCTGCACGCCGGCCCGGCGCTGGCGGCGATGGCGCGCGGCATCCACGTCTTCGTGCAGAAGCCGCTGTCGCACACGGTCGAGGAGGCCCGCTTGCTGCTGCAGGCCGCGCGCAAGACCAAGGTCATCACGTCGATGGGCAACCAGGGCACCTGCCTCGATGGCTTCCGCACCGCCACCGAGTGCGTGCGCGGCGACGTCATCGGCAACGTCACCGAGGTGCACGTCTGGACCAACCGACCGATCTGGCCGCAGGGCATCGGCCGGCCCAAGCACGTCGATGCGATCCCGGCGACGTTCCGCTGGGACCTGTGGCTCGGGCCGGCAGCGTGGCGACCGTACGCCACCGGCCGCAAGGACGGCGAGTTCAAGGGCTACGCGCCGTTCCAGTGGCGCGCGTGGTGGGACTTCGGCACCGGCGCGCTCGGCGACATGGCCTGCCACGTCGCCAACATGCCGTTCTACGCGCTCGAACTCGACGCCCCGACGTCGGTCGAGGCGGTCGCCGACAGCCGCAACGACGAGACGGCGCCCAAGCGCAGCACGATCAACTTCCAGTTCGCGGCCCGCGGCGCGCGCGGCCCGATCAAGATGGTCTGGTACGACGGCGGCGACCTGCCGCCGACGACGCTCCTGCCGGGCGTGAAGTGGCACAGCGGCGGCTTCCTGCTGGTCGGCGACAAGGGCATCCTCTACTCGCCCACCGACTACGGCGAGTCGTTCCACATCTACGACAAGGCCGGCAACCCGCTGCAGTACACGGCGCCGACGCCGACGCTGCCGCGCTCGCCCGGCATCCACGAGGAGTGGCTGCAGGGCATCCTGACCAAGACGCAGCCGATGGCGAACTTCGAGTACGCCGCCCCGTTCACCGAGGCGATGCTGCTCGGCAACCTGGCGCTGCGCACCGGCGAGCGCATCGAATGGGACGCCGCCGCGATGAAGGTCACCAACTCGGCGGCCGCGCAGGCGATGATCAGCAAGACCTACCGCCGCGGCTTCGAGCTGACGAAGGTCTGAGCAGGCGAGCCCGCCACCGCCAGCGCCCGGCGGCGCGTCAGCCGCCGGCGACGCAGTGCGCGTCGAGCCACGCGCACATCTCGGCGAGGCAGTGCAGCACGTTCTCGCGCGCGGCGTAGCCGTGGCTCTCGCTCGGCAGCATGCACAGCCGCGCGTGCCCGCCGTTGCCCTTGACCGCCGCGAACATGCGCTGGCTCTGCAGCGGGAAGGTGCCGGTGTTGTCGTCGTCGGCGCCGTGCACGAACAGGATCGGCTCCTGGATGCGGTGCGCGTGGCGGAACGGCGACATGGTGTCGTAGATCTCCGGCGCCTCCCAGTAGGTGCGGTCCTCGTTCTGGAAGCCAAAGGGCGTCAGCGTGCGGTTGAACGCGCCGGAACGGGCGATGCCGCAGCGGAACAGGTCGGTGTGCGCCAGCAGGTTGGCCGTCATGAAGGCGCCATAGCTGTGGCCAGCGACGGCGAGGCGCGCGGTGTCGACAGCGCCGTCCTTTGCGAGCGCCTCGACGGCGGCGCGAGCGTTCTGCTGCAACTGCGCCACGAACGTGTCGTTGGCCGAGCGCTGCGGGCCGACGATCGGCATCGACGCGTCGTCGAAGACCGCGTAGCCGGCGAGCAGCAGCGCCAGGTGCGAGCTGCCCGCCGGCCGCAGCCAGCGATTGGGCGTCGAGCGCACCTGGCCGGCATCGCTCGCCTGGGTGAACTCGACGGGGTAGGCCCAGACGAGGCACGGCAGGCGCTTCTGGCCGTCGTGGCCGGGGGGCAGGTACAGCGTGCCCGACATCTGCACGCCGTCCTCGCGCGCGTAGGTGAGGATGCGCTTCTGCGCGCCGCGCAGGGCCTCGCCAGCCGGGTCCTCGAACTGCCGCAGGATCGTGCGCTTGGCCGCGACGAGATCGACGACGACCAGCGCCGGCGGCAGATCGCGCGACTCGCTGCGCACCAGCAGCCGCAGGCCGCGCGCGTCGAGGAAGCCGAGGAACTGCTCGTGGCGGCTGGCATCGGCGTGGAACAAGCGCTCCTTGCGGCCGGTCGCGAGGTCCCAGCGATCGACGAACGGCCGGTTGCCCTGCGGCGAGGCGCCGTCGCCGGCGAGGAACACCGCGTCGCCGGCCATGCGCACGAGCGCGCGGCCGTCGGCCTGTCGCTCCACCACCGGGCTGCCCGGGTCGCCGTACGCGTCCTGCGTCGAGCGCTCGAGCAGCAGCACGCCGGGCTGGCCCGGCAGCTTGGCGTCGAAGCGCCACAAACGGGCGCGGCGCGAACGGCGATCGAACTCGCTCGCCAGCGCCAGCGCGCCGTCGCTGCCAAACTGCAGCCCGGCGGCGCGGTGCTCGGTGCGGAACCACACCTGCGGCTCGCCCGCCGGCTCGTCGAGCCGCCAGACGGCGTCGCGCAGCGGCACGTTGGCCTTCGGATCGCCGCCGTCGAGCGCTTCGGTCCACACCAGCGTGTGCGGCAGCGACGCCACCCAAGCAACCCCGCGCGGACCAGTCGGCACGCCGCCGATCGGCACCGTCTCCTGCAGCGGCGTGCGGGCGACGAGGCGCGCCGAGCGGCCTTCGAGGTCGAGCACTTCGACCACGCGCGGAAACGCGGCGCGCGGGTGCTGGTAGCTGTACGGCCGTTCGATGCGCGACGCCAGCAGCAGCGCGCCGTCCGGCGACGGCTCGGCGCGCTCCCACAGCGCCGGCGCGCCGACCAGCGCGCGGCCGCCCGCCGCCGGGTCGACGATCGTCAGTTGGCTGCGCCCGAAGTGCTCGAATAGCAACTCGTCATGGGCGTCCTGCAGCAGGTCCTGGTAGGTGCGCGCCGGCGCCTTCTCGCCCGGCCGCGCCACCTGTATCTGCGGGCCGGTCGGCACGAGCGGCCGCTCCGGCGCCTGACCGGGCACGACGGCGAAGACCAGCAGCCGCCGCTGATCGGTCAGCCACTGCGCGCCGCCGGCGAGCACGGCGTTGACGCGCACGCCGTCGACGCGACGCGGCGGCGCCGTCGCCGGATCGGCTACCCACAGCTCGCCGCCGCCGTCGGCGGCGCGCACCAGCGCATAAGCGCGGTCGTCGGCGCTCCACAGCGGGCCGGACCAGTGCCCTGGCGCGATCGGCACGGTGATTTCCGCGCCGTCGGCGACGGCGCGCAGCACGAGCCCGGTCGTCTTCGTCGCCAACTCAGGGCCGTGCGCGACCGGATCGACGCGCGTGCCGGCGAGCTTGAGGTGCGGCCGCGCGACGACGTCGAGGCCGGGCAGCGCTTCGCGCGCGCGCAGCGTCAACCACGTCCGCTGCGGCGACAACTGCGCATCGGGCGGCGGCGGCGCCTCGACGAGACGCGCAATGGCCTCGGATGGCCGCAGCCAGCCGGCGTCCGGCGGTGTTTGGGCGGCGAGCGGCGACAGCAGAGCCGCCAGTGCGGCAGCGGGGAGCGGAAGGCGCGGTGAAGCCATGCCGCACATCATGCCGCAGGCGCGGCCGCGGCGCAGGCTCAGCGGTGCGCGATACGATCCAGCGACTCGCGATGCTTCTGCGCGAAGGTCTCGCGGAAGTCGGCGCCGTCGACGAAGTCGAGGCGCGAGTCGGTCGACCGTCGGCTCAGCAGCTCGGCGTCGATGAGGTTGAAGACGATCTCGCCGAAGTCGGACGACTTGTGGATGCCCCAGCGGTCGAACACCAGCGCGGCCATGGGCCCGAACTGCAGCGATGCATACTCCTTGATGCCGATCAGCAGCTCGCGGCCGCCGACGTGGCGATCCTCACCGCTCTTCTCCTCACGGCCGAGCTCGGCCATGGTCCAGTCGAGGGCGTCGAGGACGAAGTAGTAGGCGTGGCGCGAGTAGCGTCGATCGCGACGGCGCACCTTCTGGATCTTGTCTTCGAGCAGGTCCTGTTCAGCAGTTGCCATCGACACGGTTCCTTCGAGGACGCAGCGGCGGCGCGACGCCAGCGCTATCGACACTTTCGGAACCGCCCTTGAGCGCGGCGGGGTGACCAACCCGACGCGCCATCCAAGCCAAACCACGACGGTAACGGCCGATCCCAACGGCCGCCCCGCTCACGTTGTGGAGAACGATGCAAGGCAGGCGACCAGCGCCTGCTCCGGCGGGATGAGCAGGTCGAGGTCCCGCTCCGTCGCCAAGGTTCGTTCGAGCCACGCCGTCCATGGTTCCGTGCGCGGCGCAGGGTAGGTAGCGTCCGCAGCGTCCGCAAGGGCGCATACGGCAGCGTGCAACTCGCGGCGCAGCAACCACAGAAAGTTCCGCGCCGCATCGACTTCCAGGTGCCGGCTGCGCGCACCGGCGAGCGCTTCGCGGGCCAGCGCGACGGGCCGCAACCGAACGGGCTCGGCGAGCGCCTGACGCACAAGATGGTGTAGCTGTACCACCCGTTCGGTGCACGCCAGCAGCGCTTGGCCGAGGCTGCCGCCAGCCAGCCGTACGGCGTCTTCGTGGTGTGGAGAACGTTCTGGAATTCGTGCGGAAAGTTCGCGACGCAGAACCGCCTCGGCCAGTGGCAGCACGCCCAGACGCTGCGCCCGCGAGTGGATCGTCGGCAGCAGATTCTCCGGCCGCGCGGCTTCGAGCAGCAGATACGTGCGCTCGCCAGGCTCCTCCAGCGTCTTCAGCAGCGCGTTCTGGCCCTCTTCGTCCATGCAGTCGGCATCGGCGATCACCAGTACGCGGGCGCGGCCCTCGACGGCGTGCCGCTGCAACGTCTCCTGCGCGCGGCGGATCTGGTCGACCTTGATGACGTAGAAGCTCTTCTTCCACTCGTCCTTGTCGTCCTCGTCGCGGGCACGATCAACGAGGTGCACGTCGGGGTGCATGCCGTTGGCGACGCGCGTGCAGGTGCGACAGACGCCGCATGGCCCGGCGTCGTCGAGATCGGACGGGCACAGCAACGCCGCCGTCAACCACTGGATGACGGTGGTCTTGCCGGCGCCGCGCGCGCCGGCGACGACGAACGCATGCGGCAGCGCGCCGGTGCGCGCGAGCTTGAGCCAGCGGGCCAGCGCCTCGCCCTGGCCGAGCGGCGCGCATAACCGCAGGACGCCATCGCGACCAACTTCAGACCCCCCGTCGGCAGCCATCGACTGGCTCGCCGACGGGATGCGCGCTTCCCGCACCCACTTGCCCGCGGTCACGCCAACAACCTCGTCAGCGCCGCGCGCAGGTCCTGCTGCACGGCGTCGAACGGCCGGCTAGCGTCGAGCAGATGCGCGCGCGGATCGAGCGCCGCAGCACGGCGATAGCCTTCGCGCACGCGCGCGTGGTAGTTCGCCGGCCGCGCCTCGATGCGGTCGCTCGCGCGCGCCGCGCGCCGCGCCAACGCGACGTCGGCGCCAACGTCGAGCACGAACACCGCGTCGGGCAGGCAGGCGCCGTGCACCGCGCGCGTGACGTCGAACACCCAGTCGGTTGGCAGGCCCGGCGACGTCGCCAGCGCCTGGTAGACCAGCGTCGACAGGTAGCCGCGTTCGGCGACGACGACCCCGCCGCGCGCCAGCGCCGGCGCCACCTGCTGCGCCACCAGTTCGGCGCGCGCGGCCGAGAACAGCAACGCCTCGGTGACCGGCTGTAGGTGTCCGGTCGCCGGCGCCAGCAGCAGATTACGCAGCGCTTCGCCGACCGGCGTCGAGCCGGGTTCGCGCACGTGCAGCGTCTCACGGCCCTGCGCGCGCAGCCACTCGACCAGCGCCTGCGCCTGCGACGACTTGCCGCAGCCGTCCGCGCCATCGAGTTGCACGTAGACGCTCACTGGAGTTCCTCGAGCAGTTGCCGCAGTTCCGGCGACTTGGCCAGTTCTTCCTGCAGCGACAGCGCCATGTAGCTGACCGCGGCGCGCGTGCGGTTGCCGAGGAAACGACCGACCTCGCTGCCGGAAAGGCCGTTCTGCAGGCACAGCCAGGCCAGCGCCTTGCGCGCGCGGCTGATGGCGCGTCCCTGGCGCTTGCCCAGCAGTTCGGACGCCGGCGCCGCGAACTTCTCGGCGACGCGGTCGCGCAGGCGCGCGAACACGCGGCTCGGATCGATGAGCTCGAGGTACTTCGGCGGCAGGTGCGCGCCGCGCTGGCGCGCCCACGCCGCGCGCAGTTCGGGATAGCCGCCGACGACGCTCTGCGCCATCGACTCGATCTGGTTGGCGAGACCGTTGCGCGACGGCTTGCCCGCGAGCGCGCGCAGGTACCGCAGGCGCGCCATCGGGCCCGGCCGCTCGATCGCGGCAACGAAGCCAGCGAGGCACGACGACGCCAGCGTCGGATCGAGGTCGTGAACTTCGTGCGGATGCCAGCGCGACGCCAGCACCGTCGGCTGCCCCACCGCCTCACGAGCGCGCAGCACGCCGAGCACGAACTTCTGCAGCTTCGGCTTGCCGGCAATGCGGTGGAACTCGTCGAGGACCAGCGGCTTGTCCTGGGCCAGTTCCTCGAACAGCGCCGGCACGCGGTTCTCGTGGTGCGCCGACTGGAAGGCCTTGAGCAGGTCCGGCAACTCGAACCACAGGCACGGCGCGCCGGGCCGCCCGCCGCGCGGGCGACCGTCTGACTGCTCGCGCCACCAACGCAACAAGAAGGTCTTGCCGACGCCGCTCGGACCGTGGAAGCAGAACAGGTTTGACGGCATCGGCTTGCCATCGCCGAGCGACTTCAGCACCAGCCAGGCGGTGCGGTTGCTGTCGTCGACGACCGGCTGCTGCGGCGAGACCTCGAGCTCGTCGAAGTTGCGCGACTCCGGGATCTGCACCTCGACGGCGAGGTCGATGCCGAAGTCGCCGGACAGCACGTCCTGCAACAGCGGCTGGAACAACGCACGCACGCGATCGGCAGCCAACCGGTTCTGCGCCTCGAGATAGACGGTGCCGCGTTCGAGCAGGACCGGCCGGAGGCCCGCCAGCCATGCGTCATACGCAGCCGTGCCGGCCCGCTCCCGCAGGGCGGACTGCACGCGCGACCAGCTTTCCTCGAGCATGGGGAGCATGAAGCATTCGCGGCCGGGATCGCCCGGCCGGGGGAGCAAACGCTAGTGCCTCGTCACTTGCGACGCCACTCTGGCAGCAGCGTCGCCGCCTCGGCGGCGGCCGGCGCGCCCGCCGTCTCGCGGCCGATGCGCTCGAGCAGCGCCACGGCGCGCATGTCGTCCCCCAAGCCCTTGCGCAAGCGAGCCGCCCGCAGCCACAAGGCGGCGCGTTCGGCCGCGTCACCGGCAGCGTCCGGCCGCTCGCCGCCGCCGAGCACGAACCTTCGGTCGAACTCCAGCAGCACCGCCGGCGCGACCTCGAATTCGCGCGCCGCATCGACCAGCTTGCCAAGGGCCTCGTACGCATCGCCGAGCCGGACGTGCAGCTCGCGATGGAACGGATCGATGCGGTTGCATTCGACGAGGTAGCGCGCTTCCTCGCGGCGGTCGCCCGCCTCGCGCGCCGCCGTCGCCAGCTCGTAGCGCGGCGCAAACGCGCGCGCCGAACGGCGGCAGTAGGCCTTGGTCTCGGCGAGCGCCTTGTCGGTCTCGTCGCGCTCGCGATGGAGCCGCGCCAGCAGCAGTTCCGGCGCGCTGCCGACCTCGGTGCACGCCGGCCAGCACGCCTTGGCCGCCTCCCACTGCGCGATCGCGCCCTTCTGGTCCTCGCGCGCCAGCAGCGCCTTGCCGCAGGCGATGCGCGAGTCGAAGTCGTCGGCGCCGCCAGCGAAGGCCTTCTCCCAGCACGCCACCGCCTCGTCAACGTCGCCGCGGCGCCGCAGCAGCTCGGCCCGCGCCAGCAGCACGCGGGGCGCATCAGGGGCAATGCGCACGGCCTCGGCGAGCCACCGCCCGGCGTCGACCGGATTGTCGCGCTGTAGACAGCCCCACGCGAGGTCGATGCGAACGTCAGCGTTGCGCGACTCCTTCGTGGCTTGCGCGGCGAGGCGCGCCATCGCGTCCTGGTCGGGCCGCTTCTGTAGCCGCATGCCGGCCAACTTCTCCTGCTCGATCCACGCCAGGAACTCGGCGTCGAAGCGGCGCGAAGGCATGCCGAGCGCCTTCTCGAACGCCTCCTCGGTGTCGAGATCCTCGGCGAACGCGCGCAGCAGCTCCAGCGCCTTGGCGAAGCCGTGCTTCTGCGCGATCCACTCGACGATCAGGCCGCCCTGGTAGTAGCCGAACAGGATGCGAGGACCGCGGAACAGGCGGTTGAGCAGGTGGACCGGCGGGATGTCGCGATTGTGGAAGGCGTCGAACAGCTCGCGGTCCATGCCGCGCTCCCACGACGGGTCGCGCGCCCGCTCCTCGTAGACCGAGAAGCCCTCGGTCAGCCAACGCGGCACGCGGTTGTCACTGACGCCGAGCGTCAGCACGTGCGCGTACTCGTGCCACGCCGTCGCCTCCCACATGAAGTCGTTGCGGCGCAGGTCGGCGTCGACCGGCGAAACCAGCGTGATCAGGCGCCCGAAGCAGACGCCGAGCGCGGTGAAGCCGCGGAAGCCGATCGTGCGCACCGAGAAGTCGTCCCACGTGCGCAGCACCTCGATGCGCGTCGTGTCCTTGGGCCGCCACCCGTACTTGGCGCCAAGAACTTCGGCCGCCTCGAGCTGGATCGGCAACAGGTAGGACTGCAGGACTTCGCTGTCCTGGCGGTGCAGTTGCACCTCGAACGGGCCGCTGGCGACCGTCACGTACTCGTCGTCGAGCAGGCGCTGGACCGCCAGCGCGTTGTTGCGCCACGGGTCGACCAGGCCGTCGGACAACTGCTTGGCGCGCTCGAGCAGCGCGCGCGCCTGCGCGCCGTCGCCAGTGCACACCAGGGCCTTGGCCATGCCCTGCAGCGTCGGCACGTCGTCGGGCGCCGCCTGCCGCGCGGCGGCGAAGAACGGCAATGCGTCGGCGAAGCGGTACAGCGCGCACAGATGCTCGGCCAGCACGCGGTCGCACTCGTGCCAACCCGGATCGCCAGCCAACGCGCGGGCGCGGAACGCCTGCCAGCCGGCCTCGTCCTTCAGCAGCCATGCGGCGGCGGCACGGTGGCAAAGCGCATCGCGGTCGTTGGGATCGATGGCCAGCGCCTCGTCGAACATGCGCGCGGCGTCGCGATAGCGCCGATCGTTTAGCACGGTGGCAGCGCGCTCGACCAGGGCCGGCACGCAGCGCTCGTTGCGCGCCAGCACTCGCTGGAGGAACTGTTCGGTCTTGCCAGCGTCGAGCACCATGTTGCCGCTGCGTATGCGGTACATCGCCAGCAGCGCCTCTTCGTCGTCGACCTGCGCGGCGAGCGCCGCCTTGAAGTCCTTCTCGCCGCTCGGGAAGCCGCTGGCCTCGCCGTACGCCTCGAACTTGCACAGGCCCAGAGTGACGCGGGCTTCGCGCTGCTCGGGCTCGAGGTCGAGGGCGGCGACGAGCGCGCGGCTGGCGGCCTCGAGGTTGCGGCGGCCACCGAGCCGGTGCAACGAACGGCCGCGGAAGGCGTGGCCGCGCGCGTCCTTCGCCTCGGCGTCGGCGTTGGCCTGCCAGAGCCAGCGCGCCGCGGCGCGCTGGCCATCGGCCCAAAGCGCCACACCGAGCAGGTGCCGCGCCTCGAAGTCGTCCGGCTGCCGGTCGGCCAGCGCGCGCAGCAACGTCGCGGCGGCGCCTTGGTCGCCGACGCGCCGCAGCGCCTCGCTGCGCAACAGCACGGCCTCGCGACGGTCGCGAAGGGCCGGATCGGCTTTGGCGATCGCGTCGCGCACCGACTCGTAGCGGCCGCGCCGCAGTTCGAGCTGCCAAAGCGACAAGTTGGCGGCGGCGACTAGGTCGAGCGGCCGATCCTTCTCGTCCTGCTCGGCCAGCGCGTCGAACAGTTCGTCGAGTTGCGCTTCGGCCGCCGACCACTCGCCGCGGCGCAGCTTTTTCTGCGCCGCCTGCAACAGCGCGCCCAGGTCCTCGGGCGCGTCCTGCGCCGGCGCGGCGACGGCGATGAGGGCCGCGAACGCGGCAAGGAGCAGCGAAGCCGGACGGCGGATCATGACCAGGGACGATACTGCGGCGGGGCGGCGATGCGGTCGCCGTTCCTGGCAGCGCCCGCCTCGCCTAGAGTGGGCCGCGCATGGCGGACACCCAAGCGGAGTACTACCGCGGCCTCGAGGCCGGCGGCCGCGCGGTTGCCGCTGTGGCGCCACCTGGCGACCCGGTCGCGCTGGCGGCGGCCGCGCACGCTGCTGGCGTCGAGCTGTTCGCCGCGACCGTCGACGCGCCGCCGCGCGCCTGCGCCGCCGGCTGCGCGCACTGCTGCCGCTTCCCCGTCGGCGTGCGTTTTGGCGAAGCGCTGCGGCTCGCGCGCGTGATCGCTGCGACGCCAGCGCTGGCCGACGCCATGCGGGCGGACGCGGCCGCGACTGCAGGCTTCGCCTGGGAACAACTGGTCGGCCGACCGTGTCCGCTGCTGCGCGACGAGCGATGCGCGACCTACGACGAGCGCCCGATGCCGTGCCGCGCGCTCGCCAGCGCCGACGCCACAGCCTGCCACGAAGCCCTCACCGGCGCGCTGCGCGGCCCCTTGCCGCGCGACGAGGCGGCGTGGTTTCGCGGCCTTGGGCTCGCCGCCGCGCTCGATGGCGCGTCGGTCGCTGGCGTGCGTGAACTGCGCAGTGCCGTCGCCGCCGTGTTGACCGCAGACGCCAGCGCCGCCGCCACTGCCTTCCTGGCCAGCCGGCCGGCGCCGTGAAATTAGCGGCGCTCGTGCCGCGGAGCTGACTCCTACCCGAGTTCCTCGAACGCCGCGATCCTCTCGCGCCACAGCGCCGGGATCGGACACGGCTTGAGATCGGCATCGACGAACACCAGCGCCACCGTCGCCGTCACCAAGACCTGCTCGCCGGCGCGCACCTCGTAGTCCATGTCGAAGCTCGACGTGCCGAGCCGGCTCGTGCGCGCAGCGACCTCGACGCGCATGCCCAACCGCCCGGGGCGCAGGAACTTGACGTTCGCTTCGGCGAGCACGAACGGCACCGCGTGGTCGTCCATCAACCCGAGGTGCGTGAAGTACAGGTAGCGCGCCTGCTCCAGCAGGCTCAGGTAGGTGGCGTTGTTGACCACGCCGGCGCTGTCGACGTCGACCCAGCGCAGCGGCACCTCGGCGGCGAACCGGTAGAGCATGGGCCCCATCCTCCGCGCCGAAGACCGCGCGCGCCACCTCCCCGCCGGTGGCATCGGCCGGTCGGCGACGGGAGGGTTGCGCGCTGCCGACCGTTGCGATTCCCTAAGCGAAGTCCACCCCCATGCGCCTTCCGTACCGCCTCCTCGGCCTGTCCCTGCTGCTGCCGTCGCTCATCCAATCGGCTCGTCCGCAGGGCGGCCCGGGCCTCGTCGGCCGCAGTTCGCCGCTGCAGGTGGTCGAGCCCGACGAGAGCGACAAAGACCTGCGCACGACGCCAGTGGTCCGCGCCGTGCAGCGCGCCGCCGACTCAGTGGTCAGCATCTACCTGCAGAACCAGCTGGCCGGCCGCGAGCCGCGCACCGAGGGCCAAGGTTCCGGCGTGATCCTCGACGCCTCTGGCCTCGTCATCACCAACTGGCACGTCGTCGCCACCATCGTGCTCGGCGGCGACAGCCTCGAGGTCGAGGTCAAGTTGCGCGACGGCCGCTCGCGGCCGGCCCGCGTGCTGTCGTCGTCCGCCAAGCGCGACCTCGCCCTGCTACAGCTCCGGCTGCAGACCGACGACACGCTTAAGCCGATCGAGATCGGCCGCTCCGGCGACCTGATGGTCGGCGAGACCGTCATCGCCATCGGCAACCCGCAGGGCCACGCCAACACCGTGACCAGCGGCGTGCTGTCGGCGATCGACCGCTCGATCCGTGTGCGCACGCCCGACGGCGCCGTGCGCGAGTACACCGGCCTACTGCAGACCGACGCCGCGATCAACCAGGGCAACAGCGGCGGCGCCCTGCTCGACATCACCGGCCGCCTCGTCGGCATCAATAGCGCCATGGCGGCTGGCGCTGAGAACATCGGCTTCGCCATCCCGATGGACACCGTGCGCGCCGAGTTCCAGCGCGAGTTGCTACAGAGCGGCAGCTTTGCCGCTAGTGAGGACGCAGCATGGCTCGGCATGGAGGTCGCCGATCGCGACGGCGCCGTCTTCGTCGAGAAGGTGATCGCCGGCGGCCCGGCCGCCGCCGCCGGCGTGCAGGCCGGCGACGCCCTCGCGCGCGTCGGCGACGTCGAGATCCGCTCTTCGATCGACTACCTACGGCAGGTCTTCGAAGCCCGCGCCGACGCGCCGGTGCTGCTGCTGCTGCGCCGCGCCGGCCGCGACGTGCGCGCAACCGCGCAGCGGCTGACAAGAACGCAGTGGCTACTGCAATCGACCATCGGCGCGCTGGCCGTGCAGGTCGACGTCGAGGCAGACCGCGAGTTCGTGCGCAAGGCGTCGCGGGCCTTCTGTCGCGGCGCCGGACTGCGGCGCGTGCAACTGTTCCCGGCGGTCGTGCGCCTGGACCGCATCGACCCGGACGGACCGGCTGCCGCCATCGGCCTAGCCGCTGGCGACGTCGTGCTGTCGGTGTTCGTGCGCCAAGCCATCGGCGAACGCGAGCTGCCAGTCACTTCGCTGCCCGACCTCGCTCGGCTGCTCGACGCCAACCGCGGCCGTAGTCTCAAGGTGTCGCTCCTGCGCGGCGACGAAAACCTCGTTGGCACGATCGAAGTGCGGCGCTGACCGATTGCGCGCGGCGCGTTCAGCGCCACGCCCATCGCTCGCCTTCCCAGGCGCTCAGTCAGCCCACTCGCTGCCAAACCACGTGCCGCCGTTGTCGAGCCAACGGCGGAAGCTGTCGTGGTACGGCGCCGTCAGTTCGACGCGCATCTCGCGCGCGTCCATCCAGCGCACGGCCAAGACCTCATGGCCGGCCTGCGGTTCGCCGCCTTCGACGTCAACCGCGAAGAAGAACGAGCGCCAGGCGTAAGCCGGCCGGCTGCGCCGCCGCCGCCGGCCATCCTGCACGAACAGGAACTGCGGCGTGCCGCGCACGCTGAGGCCGGTTTCCTCGCGCAGTTCGCGCGCCAGCGCTTCGTGCAGCAACTCGCCGGTCTCGACGCGACCGCCCGGTAGGTCCCATGTGCGCGTCAGGGCGCCGCCGATCCGGCGCTCGTTGCCGACGAACAGCGTGCGCTCGCCGCGGCGAACGACGCCGAACACGCCTAGGAAGTCAGCTCGCGACAGATCGGTCATGGCACGACGGCGGCCCCGGCCGCCGGCGCGCAGGATCGCATCACTGCGCCTGCCGGTCCATGGCGAAGACGCCGCCGCCAATCAGCGTGCCGGCGGCAAAGACGCCATACTGGCCGGCCTCGACGCGCAACGGGCCGTATTGGCCATCGCCCTGCGCGCGCAGCGCGCCATCCGCGCTCTCGAAGAACACGCGATAGCCCGCGTCGTTGAATTCGTCGGCGTACCCGACGACCGCCACGCTCGGCTGGTCGACGGCGACGATGGTGCCGGCGAGGCGCAGCACGCCCGACTCCAAGGTCATCTGCAGTTCGAGCGTGAACGGCAGCGGCAGAGCGCCTTCGCGGTACAGCGCGCCCGACCAGACACCGCTGAGGTCGACGATCACCGGCAAGGTGCGGATCCGGGTCGCCTGCCAGGAGCCGACGTCCGCGGCGCATGCGTAGGTGCCGATCATCGCGCTGGGCGCTGTGACCTCGCCGTTGAGCACTTGCTGGCCGCCGATGTGGGCTGTGAAGGCCGCGGGCGCCATCTGCAGCAGGAATGACATGCCGTCGATGCACGGCAGGTCAGTCGCGATATGCAGGACCACCTCGCCGGCGAATTCCTGCACGCGCATGGTCAACTCGCCCGTCACGTCGCCGGCCGACGACGTCCACAGACCGGTCCACTCACCGGCCAACGCCGGTGGCACGACCGTCGATTGCGACGGCATGTTGGTAGTGATCTCGCCGCAGGCGGCGGCCAGCACGAGCAGGAGGACGGTGAAGAAGCGAGTCATGTCGGCGCTTCGGCGCTGTCGCGTCTATCGACCGCGCCGCACGCCCGGCTGGTGCCAGCTTGGCGATAGATCGCCAGCAGGCGGTCGGCGACGGCGTCGGGACGGCAGACGTCGGCCAGTGGGCCTGCCAACGCGCCATGGGGCCGGCGCGTCGCGGCCACCATGGCCGCCGCCAGACCAGCGCCGCCGGTCCCCTCTCGGGCCAGTTCCCCCGCCGCGGCGGCGAGCGCATCGCTCGTTCCCGGAACGTCGAACCCAGCCACGGGCACGCCCGCGCGCGCGGCTTCGACGGCCACCAGCGGCAAGCCTTCGCGCTGGCTCGGCACGACGAGGCAGTCGTAGGCCCCGAGCAACTGTGCGACGTCCGGGCGCGAACCGAGGAAGCGGACGTTGGGTGGCGCGGCAGCCGCGAGCTCCGCCTGCAGCGGTCCGCTGCCGATCACGTCGCCGCGCCAGGTCGGCTGCGCCCGCAGCGCGTCGAGGAACAGCCGCACGCGCTTGATCGGCACGAGCCGACCAACGCAGACGGCGACCGGGCCGTCGACAGGCAGGCCGAGCGCGACGCGCGACGCCGCGCGCGACAGCGGCGTTTCGACCGGCACGGCCGGCGGCACGACGGCAAAGCGCGCCCGCGGCGCGATGCCTAGCGCGGCGAGTTCATCGGCGCACGACGCGCTGACGGCGACCAACGCATGGGTCGCGGCCGCGAGCCGCCGTTCGAGCCGAGCCAACGCCCAACCGACCGGCCGCGGGAAGTAGTCGGCCAGCACATGGCCGTGGAAGGTGTGCACGACCATGACACCGCAGCCGCGCACGGCGAGCCGGCCGAGCCAACCCGCCTTGCTGGTGTGCGTGTGCACGACATCGGGCCGCCAGCCGCGCGCCAACGCCCGCAGCCGCCGGTACGCGGCGACATCGCGCCACGGCGCGATGCCGCGGCGCAGTTCGGGCAGCGCGAGCCAGCCGCCTCCCATCGCGCCGGCGAGCGCTGCGGCGAAGTCGATCCGCGGCACGCCGTGGGCGTCCGGTCGCAGTTCCTGTTCGCCGGGCGGCACCACGCCGGTGACCAGCAGGGTCGTGACGCCGCGGGCGGCCATCGCATGCCAGAGCGCGATCGCTTGCCGCGTCGGCCCGCCCTCGTTGGGCCGCGTCAACACGCGCATCACGCGCATGAAGGCACCGATGCGTTGACGGTTCCTGGGACGGTCCTCATCGCGGCCGCATCATGAGCGGCGGCCGCGGCGGCGTCACGGGACGACCTACAGCATCTTGAGCAGGTACAGGTGCCAGCTGAGCAGCGCCGAATAGCTGAGCAACACCGCCCACAGGCCGTAACGCGCAGCAGTGAAGTTGCGCGTCATGGTCAGGAACATGCACGCTGCGCCGATGCCGAGCGTCTTCAGGACGACGAATGGCCACGGGTGCGACCCGAGGTCGAGCACGTACTGCACCAGTGGGTTCATCTCCTTGCCGCCGTACGACAGGAACAGCAGTGTGAACCACGCGTCGAGCAGGTTGAGGCCGACGATCGCCAGGACCATCAAGAACACGCCGGGACCGTGCACGTCGACGAACGCCCCTTCGCGTTCCTCGCCTCGATTGACATGCCGCCGGCGGCCTCCGCAGAACACGTAGCGGCTCCACATCGGCGTCGGGCGCTTGCGGCGGTCGCCGCCACGACGCTGGTTCGGACCGGCGACGGTCGGCGGCCGCGCTGGTTGGACGCGACGGATCCGCACGCCGTGCGTGCCGTTCGCGCCGTCGTACGCGTCCACCCTGGTCGTGAAGGCCATGTCGGAGTCTATCGGATCCTTCGGATTCCAGCCGATGCCGCCAGAACCCACCGGGACGTCGCCGTTGCAAACGCCAACGGCAAGGGACTCAGACAAACTTGGTGATGCCCGGAATCGGGACTTCCTGCCGCGGCGGCGCGTCGTCCCAGCGTAGAGAGTCAGGCACCAGGATCTCCTGGCTCGCCCTCGCCTCGTCCCAGGTCACGCGTTTGCCGGTGTAGGCAGCCATCCGGCCCATGATCGCCATCAGTGTGCTCTTGCACATGTAGTCGCCGTTGTCGATGCGCTTGCCGCCGTGCAGCGCCGCGAACATCTCGTCGTGCTCATTCTGGTACATGTCGCGGATCTTGCCGGCGTAGCGCCACTCGTTCTTGCCGGTGATCGTGTGCTGGAAGACGTTGGCCTTGCCCTCGGTGCCGAACACATACTCGTTGACGTCGCGCCAGCAACCGTCCTGCTGCCGGCAGTAGCTGTAGCCGCGCGTGCCGTCCTCCCACTCGTAGATGGTGGCGAAGTGGTCGTAGCAGGTGCCGAACTTCGGCGCCGTGCGCTTCTGGCGGCCGCCGAGCGACGAGCACGCGACCGGATAGACGTCGCGCTTGATCCACGCCATCACGTCGAGCGTGTGGATGTGCTGCTCGGCGATCAGGTCGCCCGACAGCCACGGGTAGTAGAGCCAGTTGCGCATCTGCCACTCGAGCTCGGTCCACTGCGGCTGGCGCTCGAAGCTCCACAGTTCGCCGGTGATGTAGTTGCCCTGCATCGCCAGGACCTCGCCGATGCCGCCGTCCTGCAGGCGCTGCACGATCGCGCGCCGGCCGTCGTGGTAGCGGTAGCACAGGCCGCTGACGATCGAGACGCCCTTCTGGCGCGCCAGCTCACAGGCGGCCATGACGCGGCGCACACCCGGCGCGTCGGTCGCGATTGGCTTCTCGGCGAACACGTGCACGCCCTTCTGCACGGCCTTCTCGATCTGCAGCGGCCGAAAGCCCGGCGGCGAGGCAAGCACGACCGCGTCGACGCCGGTGGCGAGCACTTGGTCGATGGCGTCGAGGCCGACGAAGCAGCGCTCCTTCGGCGCCTGGATCTGGCCTTGCAGGCCTGCCTCGGTCAGCGTTTCGGTGACGCCATCAAGGCCGCCTTCGAGCCGGTCGACGAAGGCATCGCCGACCGCCCACAGCACGTTGCCCTTGTGGGCGCGGACCGCCTGCACAGTGGCGCCCGAGCCGCGGCCGCCGATGCCGACGACGCCGATCCTCAGGGTGCCGCCGCCCTGGTGGACGGAGCCGGCGGCGCGCAGGGCCGACAGCGAGCCGCTGGCGGTGACAGCGGCGGCGACAGTCGCGGACGAGGAAAGGAACGATCGGCGTGTCGGGCTGGAGGTCATAGTGGCTGTGAGCGAAACGAGGCGCTGCACCCTAGCCACGACCGCGCCACCGGCAAGGCTGCAACGAAATCGGTTCACCAGCTCAGGATCGGCTGTGCCTCGACACCGCCGACCTCGAACCCGTATCCTGCCCACCCCTTCCCTGCGGCTGCGGCCGCGGGCGCGACCCCCGCGATCCGAATGCGCTCCATCGCTTTGCTGTCCGTCCTGCTCGCTTGCGCGTGCTCGTCCCTGTCCTTGGAGGACCAGCAGGCGTTGGCCGGCTACCAGCGCCGCGCCGCGCTGTACTTCGACGGCCAGCGCTACGACCAGGCGATGATCCAGATCGAGCGCGGCCTCGAGCTCGATCCCGACGACTACAAGCTCAACGCCATGAAGGGCGGCATCCTGCTGCTGCGCAGCGCCGACGCCTTCGGCACCGACCACAGGCAACTCGACGCCGCGACCGAGTTGCTGGCGCGCATCCACGACGAGCGCTCGGCCAGCCGCCACGAGCCGTACCTGCTGCTCAACTACGGCCGTGCGCTGCAGAAGCAGGGCCTGCGGCGGCTTGGCGAGGCGGTCCGGCTCGAAGGCCAGGCCGCGCGCGCCGTCGCCGAACAGGACCCCGACGCCATGCGCGCCGAGGCCAAGGACGAGCGTGCCGAATCGGAGCGGCTGCTCGCCGCCGCCGACGCGCTGTTCGCCGAACTGGTCGAGCGCGGCGAACTGCTGCGCCTGACCCACAACCACCGCCTGCAGATCGCGCTGCAGCGCGGCGACGACGACGCCATGCTGGAGGAGGCGAACGCCTACTTCGCGCTGTCGCAAAAGGCCGCCGACCAGGTGCGCAAGGAGATCGAGCGCACCAACAACGCCGACTACGAGCGCGACCAGATGGACCTGCTGCGCATGCTGCGCAGCGAGGAGCTCGGTGTCCGCCAGCTGGTCGCTGAGGAGCACTACGCCAAGAAGCGCTTCGACCTCGCGCTCGAGCAGCTCGACCGTATCCTCGAGGCCGATCCGCGGCGCACGACCGACTACTACAACCGCGGCCGCGTGCTGCTCGAGCTCGGCCGCGCCGAACAGGCCAAGGCCGACTTCCGCCGCTTCCTCGCCGATCCGACCGTACCTAGCAACAGCGACAAGGCCGCCTTCGCGTTGCAGGCGATCGGACGCTGACGATGGCCACCAAGGCCGACGTCCGCCTGCCGCGCGCGCGTCGGCTGCTCAACCAGCACGACTTCCGTGCCGTCTACCAGCGTGGCCAGCGCGCCGGCGGCCAGTGGCTGACGGTCGTGGCGCTGCGCCGCCGGCCGCGCGCCGGCGAGGCCGCGCCGACGGAGTCGCGGCTGGGCGTGTCGGTCAGCAAGGACCACGGCGGTGCCGTGCGCCGCAACAAGCTCAAGCGCCTGCTGCGCGAAGCGTTCCGCCTCGAGCGCCACCTGCTGCCGGCCGGCGTCGACGTGGTGCTGATCCCGCGGCAACGTCCCGAGAACTTCCCACTGGCGGAGCTGCGCGCCGAGGTCGCCCGCCTCGTGCCCAAGGCGCTACAGGGCGGCGAGCGCCGCCGGCCACGGCCATGAGGTGGCTGCTGATGCTGCCGGTGCTGCTGTACCGGCTGCTGATCGGCTGGTGGAAGCCGGCGACGTGCCGCTTCCATCCGACCTGCTCGCAGTACGCGCTCGACGCTTTGCGCGCGCACGGGGCGCTGCGCGGCAGCTGGCTCACCGCGCGCCGACTGCTGCGCTGCCATCCGTTCACCGAGGCCGGCTTCGACCCGGTGCCGGAGCGGCGACCGCCGGCGCAGTGAATCCACGCCGGGTCGCGCCCGACGGCGCCGCGACGCCGGCTACTTGCCGGCGCCGTCCGCCGTCATCTCGGCGAGCAGCTGGTCGACGGCCGTGTCCATCGCCTCGCCGCGCACGTTCATGAAGCGGATCACGCCCTTGTGGTCGACGACGTAGATCGTCGGCCAGCCGCGCACGTTCCACTTGCCCGAGATCGGGCCCTGCGTGCCCTTGGGGCCGTTCCAGAACGAACGCCAACTGACGCCGTTCTGCGCCTTCTCCGATTCGTAGTAGACCTTGTCGGCGTCACTGTTCACGCCGAGCAGGGCGAAGGGCTTGTCCTTCAGACGTTCCACGAGCGACCGCTCGTGCGGGATCATGGCCCGGCAGGGGCCTCACCAGAATCCCCAGTAGTCGAGGACGACGACCTTGCCACGGTAGTCGGACAGCGCGAACTCCACGCCGTCCATGTCCTCGCCGCGGATGTCGGGGACCTCCATGCCGATCTGCAGGCGCTCCTTCTGGAAGCGCGGCGCGGCGATGCGGTCGGCGAGCTCGGTGCCGGCGGCGAGCTTCTCGGCCGCGGCCAGCAGGCCCTCGGCCTCCGCCTTCTGTTCGTCGGTCGGCTTGCCGCGCTGCAGCAGGATCGCGCGCCAGTACTTGGCCCACGCCGTGGCGATGCCGTCGCCGTTCGCCGTCTCGACCTTGCCGAGCAGCGCCTTCGCCGGCTCGGTGCCGAGCGCGCTGAACAGCCCCATCGGCGACGCCAGCACGGTCAGCATCGAAGGGTCGGTGAGGTAGCTGCGCTCGAGCCGCTCGGCGGCCGCGGCGGCGACCTCCTTGTCGGCGACAAGCGCCGTCGCAGCGTAGGCGGCGAACCGGCCGCCGTGAGCGCCGTGCTGGTCGGCGAGCGCGAGCGCGCGCAGGCCGAGCGCCTTGGCGTCGGCGCGCTTGGCCTTGGCCATCAGCGCGCGGGCCGTGTCGTTGTCCTTGGCGTCGCGAGCGGCCTTGTACTCGGCCGAATCGGCGACCTGCTTCATCGCCGCGCGGGCGGCTGCCTGTTCGGCGGTCCACTCCGCGACCAGCATGTCGTACGCGGCCTTGGCTGCCGCGGCCGCGTCGCCGCCGGCCTGCGCCGGCAGCCACGCGCCGAGCGCCAGGAGCGCTAGCGGGGTCAGGATCCTGTTCATGGTGTCCTCGCCGGATCGCGCCGGTGCGCTGCCGACGGTTCGCCGACCCCGCGAACGTACCGGTTCAGCCACCGGCGGCGCGACCAGCGAGCTGTCCCAAAAGCGCGACCAGGCTGAGCACGTCGAGGCGGTTGTGCTCCAGCACGCGGTCGACCGGGCCGGTGCGGTCGCGGACCCACGACAGGAACGCCGCCGGCGCCTCGCTGCCGGGCAGGTCGTCCTCGCGGCGCAGGCCGAACAGCCGGTCTTCGACGGTCTTCAGCTTGGTGTCCGGCCATTCCTTGGCGTGGCGCCGGCGCACGATGTGGAACAGGTCGAGGTGGCGCGCGGTCAGCACCGGCGCCTTCACCTTGTGCACCGCCATGCGCGCGGCGATGCGGTGGCGGTCGAAGCTCTTGCCGACGAACGTCACCGGCACCGGGAACTCGCGCATGCGCGCCGCGACGTGCGCCAGCATCGCCGGCTCCTCGCCGAAGTCGCGCAGGAACAGCTGCTCGACGCAGACGTCGTCGCCATCCAGGAAGCCGAGGCCGTAGGCGAACACCACGGTGCCAGCGCCGCCCTGCAGTCCCGTCGTCTCGGTGTCGAGGAACAGGCACTCGCGCGGCGACAGCGTCGCGAACGCCGGCTCCTTGGCGAGCGTGGCCAGCCGTTCGCCGTCGAGCGCGGTGACGGCAGCGAGCGGCGCGCGCCCGTGTGCCGACGCCAACGGATAGCGCAGCAGCCGCCGCCAGATCGACCCCAGCGGCGTCGCCAGTTCCTCGCCCGGCGGCAATTCGACGACCGGCCGCGGCGGCGCACGGAACGCCTCCAAGCGCCGCTGCAGGAACGCGCGCGTCGCCGCCGCCGAAGACGACACCGCCGCGCCGCCATCGCCGGCCGGAGTCGGCAGCGGGTACGGGGCCGCGACGACGTCGTCCGTCGCCGCCTTGGCGACGCGGAACGAGCGCCGCAGCTTGTCACGCTCCGGCGAGACCATGCGCCTCCGCGTCGTCGCCCGCACCGGCGCTGGCTGCGCCCGCCACGGCATCGTCCAGCATCGCCTGCAGGATCGTCACCGCCACCGGCTTGCTGCGCACGCCGAGGCTCGCCTGCGGGCCGACACAGCTCGGGCAGCCGCTGCGGCAGTGGCACTGCCGCGCCAACTGCAGCGCGGCGGCGAGGATCTCGCGGTGCACGCGGAAGATGCGCTCGGCGAGACCGACGCCGTTGGGGATGCGGTCGTAGAGGATCAGCGCTGGCGCCTGGAAGTGCGGATGCAGCGCCTCGGCGAGCACCTTCACGTCGCCGGGATCGACGCGCACGAACAGCGGCACGAGACCTTGCAGCAGTTCGCCGACGCCCTGCAGGCAACTGGCCTCGCCGCCCTTCTGCAGGCCCAGCCGCGCGACCAGCTCGGGCCGCAGCACCAGCGCGCACGCCTCGGTCTCGAACTCCTCCGGCGGCAGATGGATCTCGCCGATGCCGACGTTCTCGCGCGTGTAGAACTTGATCTTCTTGAACGCCTTGGCGAGCGTGCTGACGTGCACCTCGCCGCGGTGCGCGACGTAGGCGGCGCGCGGCTCCTCTTCGTCGAGGTGCAGCACCTTGACCTCGGTCTCGGTGTCGGCCTCGGTGTAGTAGTCGGCGTCGATACGGCGCACGAACGCGCGGCGGTCGTCGTAGTCGAAGCGCTCGACCAGCCACGTGTCGCCCTGGTGGCCGTAGATCGCGCCCTGGTAGACCTCGGTGATCGCCGACGGGCGGTCGATCTCGGCGAGGATCGCCTTCGACTCGACGTCCTGGATGGTGACGTTGTCCATGTCGGCGGCGGTCAGCGACACGCCCTCCGCCGGGTAGGTGCGGTCGGCGTAGTGCCAGCGACCGCCCTGGTGCACCAGCACGCCGAGGTCGTGCGTCAGGAAGTCGAGCACGTCGCGCGTGCCCGCGGCCTGGCCGAAGTCCTCGCCCTCGTCGAACGGCAACTCGAACGCCGCGCAGCGCACGTGGTTGGTGCGGATGATCGGGTTGTCCGGGTCGATGCTGACGGCGTCGCGCGGCGCGTCGAACAGGTAGCCCGGGTGCTGCATCAGGTACTGATCCATCGCCGCGCTGCGGGCGATGAAGACACAGGCGCTTTCCTGCGTGCGGCGGCCGACGCGGCCGGCGCGCTGGAACGTGCTGGAGACGGTGCCCGGGTAGCCGACGAGCACGCAGACGTCGAGGCTGCCGATGTCGACGCCGAGTTCGAGCGCGTTGGTCGACACCACCGTGCGGATCGCGCCGCTGCGCAGGCCCTTCTCGATCGAGCGCCGCAGGTTGGGCAGGTAGCCGCCGCGGTAGCCGGCGACCTTGTCCTGGTCGATCTGCTTGCGCCGCGCGTCGTCGCGCAGGTACTTCAGCAGCACCTCGGTCTGGTTGCGCGAGCGCGCGAAGAAGATCGACTGCAACTCGCTGGCGAGCAGCATGCCGCCGAGCTGCCGCGCCGCCTCGCTCGCCGGCACGCGCAGGCCGGAGACCGCCGAAACCACCTTGGGGTTGAGGAAGACGTAGTGCTTGCGGCCGCGCGGGCTGCCGTCCTGGTCGACGACGCGCACCGGCTTCTCGAACAGCTTGCGGCCGTGCTCGCCGGCGTTGCTGATCGTCGCCGAGGCGCCGCAGAACACCGGATCGCTGCCGTAGTGGCGGCAGATGCGCTGCAGGCGGCGCAGCACGTTGGCGACGTGGCTGCCGTAGATGCCCGACAGCGTGTGCAGTTCGTCGACGACGACGTAGCGCAGGCCGGTGAACAGGCCCTGCCACTTGGTGTGGTTCGGCAGGATGCCCTGGTGCAGCATGTGCGGATTGGTCAGCACCATCACGCCGTGCTCGCGCAGGGCCTGCCGCACCTGCGGCGGCGTGTCGCCGTCGTAGACCGCGACGGTGAGGTCGCTGCGGCCGGTCGCGGCCAGCAGCTTCTCCAGGTCGGCCATCTGGTCGCGGGCCAGCGCCTTGGTCGGGTACAGGTAGAGGGCGCGGGCGTCGAGGCCTTCGCGCAGCACGGCGTCGAGCACCGGCAGGTGGTACGCGAGCGACTTGCCCGAGGCCGTCGACGTCGCGATGACCGCGTGCTTGCGCTCGTGCAGCAGGTCGGCGCACTCGCGCTGGTGGCCGTACAGTTCGACGATGCCGCGCGCGTGCAGCGCGTCGACCATCGCCGGGTGCAGCCACTCGGGGAACGGCTGCATCGCCGCCGGCCGCGCCGGCTGCACGTGCACCGCGTCGACCATGCCCGGCGACTCGTCGCCGCCGGCGCGCAGTCGCTGCAGGAACTGGCTCAGGTCCATGCGTGGACCTCCGCTCGGTGACCGCCCATGGCCGCGCAGGCTAGCGGCGACCCGAACGAAAGCCAAACATCCTGCCGCGGCGAGGCTGGCCAGCCGAGGCCGACCCGGTTCGCCGCCGGTCAGCGCGGCCCGGCCGGCACCCGCCGCTGCAGGAAGTCGGCGAGCGCGTCGTAGAGGTGCGCGCGGGTGCCAGCGCCCTCGTGGATCGAGTGGCTGCGGTTGGGATAGGCCAGGAACTCGAAGCGCTTGCCGTGCCGGACCAGCGCGTCGACCAGCCGTTCGCTGTTCTGGTAGTGCACGTTGTCGTCGGCGGTGCCGTGCACCAGCAGCAGGCTCGCCTGCAGGTTCGATGCGTGCGTGATCGGCGAGCACTCGCGATAGACCTCGGGCACGCGCCGCGGATCGCCGCAGTACCGCTCCTGGTAGATCGTGTCGTAGAGCGCGATGTCGGTGACCGGCGCCACCGACATGCCGGCGGCGAACAGATCGGGACAGCGGAAGAGCAGGTTGAGCGTCATCGCGCCGCCGCCCGACCACCCCCACACCGCCTGGCGCGACGGGTCCATCCACGCGTGCTGCGCGCGCAGCTTCGTCACCGCCGTCTGCCAGTCGGCCGTGCTGACGACGCCGAGCTGCTGGTACAGCGCCTTGCGCCAGTCGCGGCCCTTGGGCGCTGGCGTGCCGCGCGCATCGAGCGACATCACCAGATAACCGCGCTGCGTCAGCCAGCGGTGGAACAGGTGATGGCCGAGCGACCACGTGTCCTTGACCGTCTGCGACCACGGCTCGCCGTAGACGTGGAACAGCGTCGGCCACTGCTTCTGCGGATCGAATCCCGCGGGGTACATCGCCCAGCCGTCGAGCACGACGCCGCCGCCGAGATCGACCGTGAAGAACTCATTGCGGCCCTTCTGCACCGCGGCGTAGCGGGCCCGCAGCGCCTGGTTGTCGACCAGCGTGCGCGCCACCTCGCCCGACGGCAGCCGCACGACCTCGATCGTCGGCGGCACGTCGAACGACGAGCGCGTGCGGATCGCCAGCGAACCATCGGGGCTGACCTGGTGCTCGTGCCAGCCGTCGGCGGGTCCGTTGAAGCCCTCGGTGGCGCCGATGCCGACGCCGCGCAGGCCCTTCCTGGCGCCGTGGTCGCTGGCGGCGACGTAGAGTTGCTCGCGCGCGAGGTCGACGTGCGCGACCTCGATGACGTCGAAGCCCGCGGTCAGCGGCAGGTGCGTCACCAGCACCTGCTTGCCGCGCGTGTCCCAGACGATCGTGCCGGCCTGCCGCCAGCGCTTCTGGCCCGGCTGCGCGAACGCCGTGTCGCTGGTCCAGAAGAAGCGCTCGCCACCGTCGCACCACGCGAAGTCGTCGCGCACGTCGACGTAGGCTTCATCCTTCTCTTCGTGCACGACGCGCGCAGCGCCGGTGGCGACGTCGCAGGCGAGCACGCGCAGCTCGTTCTGCGCGCGCGGCAGCCACTGCACCATGAGTTCCTTGCCCTGCGGGTGCCACGCCATGCGCGGCAGGTAGGTCTCGCGCGGATCGCCGGGCGTCTGCATCCAGGTGATCGCGCCACCCTTCGCCGACACGACGCCGACGCGGCAGGCCGAGTTGGTCGTGCCGGCCTTCGGATACTGCACCGGCAGCGTGCGCGCGTAGCGATCGGCGAGGTTGTCGATCATCAGGAACTCGCCGACGCCGCTGCAGTCGAGCTGCCAGAAGGCGATCGCGCTGCCGTCCGGGCTCCAGCGGAAGCCGTCGCGGCAGTCGAACTCCTCCTCGTACACCCAGTCGAACGTGCCGTGGATCCGCGTGCGCGAGCCCTGGTCCGTCAGCCGCGTGCGCGCGCCGGTGACCGCGTTCTCGACCCAGAGGTCGTTGCCGCTGACGTACGCGACGCGGCTGCCGTCAGGCGACCACTTGGCGAACTGCAGCGAACCCTTCGACAGGTCGCCGCCCAGGCGCGCCGGCGGCCGACTGCCGTCGAGCGCGAGCACGTAGTACTCGCCGCGCGTGTTCTGCCGCCAGACGCGCTCGCTCTCGGTGAACACCAGCAGCCGCGCGCCGTCCGGCGCAAAGGCGTAGTCCTCGACGACGATCGCCTGCTTGCCCGCGCGCGCGAGCCGCGCGGCGCCGACCAGCACGGAGCGGGCGCCGGTGACCGCGTCGTAGCGAACCAACTCCAGCGTCGCGCCGTCAGCGCCGGGTTCGAGCGTCGCGTAGTGCGCGCCGTCGAGCCAGCGCGCCGGACCGAAGCGCGCCGCCGCGAACTCGCCGCCACCGACGCGCTTGGCGTCGAGCAGCGACGGATCGCCTTGCGCAGTCAGCGCGGCGAGCAGGAATGGAACGAACGCGAGACGGCAGGGCACGGTCACCATGGCGCGCATGCTAAGCGCCGCGACCACCGCGCCAGTGCGCGCGTTCGGGATCCTGCGCGCGGCGTCAGTCCGCGGCAGTCGTCGCGTCGACCACCGCCGCGTCGGCGGCGGCGATCGATGCCGGGGTCACCGCGACCATGCGTTCGACCAGCGCAACGACCGCCGACCACGCCGCGGAGTCGCCTTGCTGGCGGGCCAACTGCGCTGCCGCCGCGACGAAGCGCGCCGCCGGCACACCTTCGCCGGCGCGCTGCAGCACCCACAGGGCGGCGCGCTGGTGGCAGGCGTAGGCTTGCGCCAACCGCAATGCGGCGCGCGCGTCGTCGGCGGTGCGCAGCGCCGGCAGTCGCGCCAAGAGTTCGGCCTCGTCGCCGCGCCGCTCGCGGCGCAACCGCATCGGCAGCAGAACGCGGGCGACGCAGTCGACGACCAGCATGCCGCGCGCGCGTTCGACGGCGGCCGTCGCGCGCGTGCCGACCAGGATCGGCACCAGCGGCCGCAGGAAGCGGTCGCGCTGCGCGTCGGTCATCGCATCGTTGCTGGCGCGCACGAGCGCGCCGAGCACCGGGCAGGCGCAACCCGGTTCGTCGGTGTGCGCTTCGCCGGCGAGCCACGCCACCATCTCCATGGCGCAGACACCGTCATCGCGGGTCGGGTGCGCGCCGGCGCGCAAAGGCACATGTTCGATCGAACGCTGCATTGGAAGAAACGCCGCGTTGGCGGCGCCGGAAGGGGAAAGCCGTGCAAGCCTACCTCGCCCGCGCGGCTGCGGCGGCCAAGCGGGATTGCGCTATTCCGTGCCCGCATCGTCGCGCCGATGCCATCGACGCCTCGCACTGCCCCGCGTCAGCGACCGCCGCGCAACTCCGGCGGCACGACGTCGACGGCGCCCACCGGCCGCGGCAAACCGAGACGTTCGGCGAACCACACCGCGCCGAAGCCTGGCGTGATCGGCTGCGCCACCACCGTCTTGCGCGGCACGCCGCGGCCGACGGCGATGCCCACCACCGCGCGGTCGTACGGGTGCGGGGTGCCGTGCGTCGCCGGCGTGGCGCCGTCGAGCCAGTGTGGCTTGACGACCAACTGCACCTCGCCGGCGCGACCGTCGTACAAGGCCTCGACGAGGCTCTGCGCGATTGGATCGTCGCCTGGCCCCTTGGCCAGCAAGTCCTCGGTGGCGTACGCCGCGGCGATGCCTGGCACCTTGGGCGCGATCGCAGCGAGCGCGCGCGCCGCCGCCGTGCGCACCTCGGCGAGCGACCGCGCGCCGCGCACCGCGTCGAGCGTCGCGTCATCGAAGAACACGGACCACTCGCCGACGTGGGCGAGGAACTTGCGTCCCGCCGGCGGTGCGCCGAACTCGTTGGCGAGAGCCTTCTCGCACGCGGCGCCGACGAAGGTCTGGATGACGCGACGGCCGGCGTCGACGCCCTGCGCGCGCACCCACTCGGGCGTCGGCGCGACACCGTGGTCGGCAGTGAGGAACAGCTCGTAGCGGCCGACGCCGACCTCGCGGTCGAGGCTGGCGAGCAGCAGCGCGAGATCGCGGTCGAGACGCAGCAGTCCGTCGCGCGCTTCCACCGAGTCGGCGCCGAAGACGTGGCCCATGACGTCCGTCGCCGCGAAGCCGACGCACAACAGGTCAACGATGTCGTCCTTGCCGAGGGCGAACGCGCGGATCGCCGCCTCGGCGCACAGCCGCACGGCCGTGTTGCCGAAAGGGGATGCGTAGATCTGCGTGTAGTACGCGGGGCCCGGCTGCGGCAGGCCGCCAGTCAGCGGCTGCGGCAGCGTGCGCTGCTGGCTGCCGTTGCCGTGCGCGAGCTCGTACGGCCGGTTGTCGACGAGCAGCGCGTAGGCCGACGCCGGACCGCTGCATTCCCAGCTCGTGCCGAACCACTGGTCGAGCGGCTTCTTCGCGTTGAACTCGAGCAGCCACGCCGGCGCCGTCGCCGTCCACGCCGTGTTGGTGACGAAGCGACCCGTCGACGACTCGCACCAGACCGCGAGGTCGGCCTTGGCGCCGGCCATCAGGATCGCGGAGCGGTCCTTCCAGGCGACGCTGACGGTGACGCTGCGCGGATCGCGTGCTTCCATCGCTGCGGCCAGCGTCGGGGCGCGCTGCAACCCGGCGCCGCGGTTCTTGCCCTCGGGCAGGTCGGGGAGCGCGGCCATCGGCTCGTCGACGCAGTAGGTCTTGGCCGCCTTCTCGCGCACCCACCACTGGTTGCGCACGATGCCGTGCACGCGCGCGGCGACGCCGGTGCCGATCGTGGTGTGGCCGGGGCCGGTCTCGGTGCACGCATGCGCGTAGCGACAGTCGGCGAACTCGGCGCCCTCGGCGAGCAGGCGCGCGAAGCCGCCATCGGCGGCGAGGTGCGGCCGCGCGGCGTCGAACACCCACTGCGCGAGCTGGTCGACGGAGACCAACACGCACAACCGCGGCGCGGCCGCGGCGTCGGCGACGTCGGGGTCCTGGGCCACGGCCAGGGCCGCCAGCAGCGCGGCGGCGGACAGCGCGGCGAGGGGGTTCATGCGCGCAGTATCTTGGCGACGCGCTCGACCGTGCGCCACGGCAAGAGGCCGAGGTGGTAGACGGCGATCGCGCCGACGCCGTTGGCGCGGCAAGTCTCGCGCAGCTTCGCCAGATCGTCGTCGCCGGCGAACTGCGGGGCCTTGGGCCACACGCACACGCGCAGCGGCGCGCCACCGCGCCGCGCCGCCTGGATCGACGCGGCCGCAAGCATGCGCCCGATCGCGTCTGGACCTTCGCCGTAGGCGGTGATCACGCGCTCGTCGCCGGCGGCGAACGCGGCCGCCGCGTCGGCAGCGAACTGGCTGCCGGTGAACCACGGATGCGGATGCACCTGCACCGCGCGCGCCACACGCGGCGTGTTCTGCGCGACCAGCGCGGCGAGCGCGCGGGCCGTCGCCGCTCGCCCGGCGAGCACGGCGTCGAGCCAACCGATGGCGACGCCCGCCGCCGCCGCTTCGACCGGATTGCCCGGATGCTTGCCCGGCGCCAACGCGTCGCCATCGGCGAGCGCGCTCTCGATGTAGGCCTGCGCGGCGGCCTGCGCAGCCACCGGGTCGTGGCCTGCCGCCTTGATCTGCGCCACGCACGCCCGGCAGAAGCACGCCGACAGCGCCGCATCGAGCAGGCCGCTCGGCGAGAAGCTGGCCTTGTCGTGGTGACTGCTGTGCTTCCAGCCCATCTGGCCGAGCGCCTCGAGTTCGATCGTCTGCAGGCCTTGGTGCGCGCCCACGTCCTGCGCCAGCGCGGCGATGTGCCGCTGCACCACCGGCTGCGCCGGGCACAGCGCGTACGGATAGACGTCACCGAGCGCATTCCGCACGCATAGGTCCGGACGCCGCGCGCCGAGCCGCGAGTTGTGCGTGAACACCGTCCAGGCGCGCGTCTGTAGCCCGACGGCGCTCGCTTCGGCGCACAAGCTATCGAGCGGCGATGGACCATCGATCGGCACCTCAGCCGACGGCAGCGGCCGCAGTTCGCCGTAGTCGGCGCGCGGCCGGAAGTGCACCGTGCCGTCCTCGAGGAAGCGCACGCGGCCCTCCGGGTGCCAAGGCATCAGCCAGCGGCCGTCGTGGTAGCTGGCGGCGATCGCGACCTCGTCGCAGCCGAGGTCGCGGATGCGCGCCAAGCCGCCGTGGCCGGCGAGCGCGCGCAGGTCGAACGGATGCAGGTAGAGACACAGCCGCATGACCGGAGCGTACGGGGACGGCCGGGCTGCGCCATCGCGCAGCCTCGCGATGGGCCGACGCGCGCCGAACCGGCGCGTGGTCCGCAGTCGCAGCAGCGCCGATGACCGCAGGCATACCGGCGGATTCGCCGCGGATCGGCGGCTGGCTACAGGGCGCAACGACGCGAAACGCCGCGGCGTGGCCGCGCGTGACGCAGATTCGTAGGATACGCGCGTGCCCCGCTTCGTTGCCGGCCTTGCCCTCTGCTTCGCCGTCGCGGCCTGCGGCGCGCCACCACCGCCCGTGGTGAGCGGGGACCTGCGACTGCCGACGGGCGCGCGCGTCGCGACGCTGGTCGCGCCGGCCTACGATGGGCAGGCCGCTGCCGCGACGTGCAAACCGTTCCATCGCGTCTTCGCGGTCGACGGCAGGCAACTGACCAAGGACCTCGACGGCGAGTTCCCCCACCACCGCGGCGTATTCGTCGGCTGGAACCACGTCATCTGCGGCGACGCGACGTTGGACTTCTGGCACTGCCGCAACGGTGAAGCGCAGCGCACGCTGGCGGTTACCGGCGGCAGCGACGCGTCGCAGGTTGCGACCATCGCGTGGACCGATGCGGCCGGCGGCGAGATCCTACGCGAGACGCGCACCGTCGCCGTGCGGCCACTGGCCGATGGCGCGTTCGCGCTCGATGTGACGTCGGAGCTGACGACGACGCAACCGAGCGTGCGCCTGGGCGGCGATCCGCAACATGCCGGCAACCAGTTCCGCGCCGTGCAGCGCTTCGCCGATGCGGACGGGCCAAAGGTCGACTACGTGCGGCCGGCGGCCGCAGGCGCGCACGGCAACGACGTCTGGACCGGCTGCCGCTGGATCGCTGCCGTGCTGCCGATGGCGGGCGGCCCGGTCACCGTGCTGCGCATCGAAGGCGACGGCAATCCGCCCGCCGACTGGTCGACGCGCCCTTACGGGCGCTTTGGCGCAATGTGGCGCGCCGAGTTGACGCCAACGCGGCCGCTGCGCCTCGCCGTCACCTATGTCGTGGCCGACGGGGCGCGCGACGCCGCGTGGTGCGACGCAACGGCGGCGGCGCCGTCGCGGCGCTGACCGCGCTCAGCGCGCGCGCAGCTGCGCCAGTTCGGCCTGCAGCGCAAGCACCTGCCGCTCGAGGTCGGCGACGCGGACCGCGAGGTCGCCGACCGGCGTGCGCGGCGCCTCGGAGGCGACGGGCGCTGGCGCAGCCGCCGCCGGTCCGGCCTCGGATACGCCAGCAGGACTGCCGTCGCCGAGCAGGTGCCGCCAGCGGCGATCGCGCTCGCGCGGGCCGAGCGGCAACTGCTCAACCAGCGGCACGGAGCGCGACGCGAGACCTCGCAGCAGCGCCTCGATCGCCGCCGCCTCGGCCTGACAGCCCATGCGCCCGACGCGCGGCTTGAGCGCGCCCGGCGCCTGTGGGCCGCGCAACAGCAGTTCAGCGAACACCGGCAGCTCGCCGGGCGCGCACGGCAGGATTTCGTCGAGCTTGTGGCGGTACTTCGGCACGCGCCCGGCGCCGTCGATGCGCGCGAGCACGCCCTTCTGCTGCAACGCCATCAGCGCGCCCGCCACCTGGAAGACCTCGTACGCGGTGACCGGGTCGCGGTTGTTGGACTGATTGCAGCCGGCGACCAGCGCGTGCTCGGTCAGTGGGTAGCTGTCGGGCACCGACAGCTGCTTCTCGATCAGCGTGCCGACGATGCGCTGCTCGGTCGGATCGAGCCGGAGAGCCTGCTTCATGGGCGTTCGCCGCCGCCCGTGGGCGGCGTCACGCCGGGGATGCCGCCAGGCAGCTGCTTCTTGCGATCTGCCGCTGCCTTCTTCTTGGCGGCCTCCTCGTCGGCCTTCTTCTTCGCCGCTGTCTCCGTCGTCGGTTGGGTCGTCGACTTGCCGCCGCCGCCCGGCAGGCCCGGAATGCCGCCCGGCAGGAGCTTCTTCAGCTCGTCGGCAGCCTTCTTCTTGGCCGCCTCCTCGAGCCGCTTCTTCTCGGCGTCGAGCTTGGCCTGCGCCTCGGCGGCGAAGCGCTTGGCTTCGGCTTCCGCCTTGGCCTTGGCCTCGTCGGCCAAGCGCTTGGCCTCGGCTGCGGCCGCGGCCTTGGCGGCGTCGAGGTTCTCGCCAACCGACTTGCTCGGATCGAGGTACTTGCCGGCGTCGATGCCGTACTTGCCGAGCAGCTTGCCGGACTGACCCGCGACGAAGTTGGCGAGTTCCTGCTTGCCAGCCTCGAGCAACGCGTCCTGCAGCGCCTTGTCCGAAAGCGCGAACGACGGCCGCGTCAGCGGACCCTTGATGCCGATCGGCAACGACAACGACTCGACCTTGGTCTCCTTGCTGCCTGCAAGCGCGAACGTCGTGTCCTTGATGGTGACGTCGAGCGGCAGATCGAGCGACAACGGTTGGCCGCCCCGCCGCTGCAGACCGCCCGCGGCGGCGAGGTCGAGCGTGCCGCCGCGCAGCGGCGCCGCGCCGCCGATCTTCAGCTGGCCGAACACGCTGTCGACCGGCACGCCCTTCTGGGCATAGGTAAAGCTGAGCGCGGGCGTGCCGACGGCAGCGGCGCGGCCGGCGCGCGACAGGCCGACGGCCAGGATGCCGCTCTGCGCCTTGAGGTCGAACGACAGGTTGCCGTCGACGAGCGCCGGCCGGTCGGAGAGGTTGGCCGCCTTGAGGTCGAGCTTGCCGGCCTTGCCGCCGAGCGAGTAGCCGATGCCGTCGATGACGACATTGCGAACGAGCACGCGCGGCGCTCCGTCGAACAGGTGCGTCGCGACGACGCGCGCGAGCCCAGCGACCTCCGCCTTGGCGCGTTCGTCGGCCTGCCGCTGCTGCTCGGCCTGCCGCTCTTCCGGCGTCGGATCCGCCTTCGGCGCTTCGGGACCAGCGATCTTCTCGATCCAGTCGCGCGCCTGCGCGAGACGCTCCTTCCAGACATTGTAGTCCTTCAGCACATCGTCGATCGTCGGCAGGCCGCCGGGCTCCTTCGGCGGCTCCGGCGGCGGCTCGGCGCCGGGGTAGCGCACGCCCGGCGTGGCGCGCGCAGCGCCGCTGCGGGCGTTTTGCGCGGTGATCGCCTCGATGACGAAGCGCTTGCGCAGCAGTTCGCCGGTGTCGAGCGTCGCGACCAGCGCGTCGGCGGCGAACAGGTCCACGCCGAGGTCCTTGCTGTCGGCGATGGCGAGGCCATCGACGCGCAGTTCACCGCTGCCGAGACCGAGCTGCGCGGTCTTGACGTCGACGGTCGCGCCGTTCATCGCCTGCAGGCCCGATTGCAGCGTGCGCGTCAGCACCGGCGCCGAGAGCCACGTCTGCAGGACCCACACGCTGGCGACGAACACCGCCGCGACGACGACGCCGCCGATGCGGACCGGCAGGCCGGCCTTCTTCTGCGCCGCGAGTTCCTGCCACGTCAGCTTCTTCTGGCCCTTGCCGAGGAACAGCCACGTCAGCAGCTTGACCCACTTCTTGCTCGCGTACTGCTGGTAGACCGCGCTGCTGGCTTCGAGTCCGGCCATCTTGCCGCGCACCGCGCGGATGCCGCGATTCATCAGCCCGCCGACGAGCACGCCGTACACGAGGCCGAGCACGAGGCCGCCGGCGGTGGCGTAGTACTCGAGGCCGAACCACGCCGTGACCTTGCCGTTGACGAGGCCGCGGAAGGTCCCCGCGAACGGCCCGTCGAGCAGCCAGCGACCGAGCGCGTAGCTGACCGGCAGCAGCGCGAGGCTCAGCAGTTTGCCGACCAGCGTGACGAGGCCGAACACGCCGAGGTTGGCGTTCAGCACCAGCACGAGGAACAGCAGCAGCAGGATCAGGCCCGGCGCCTGCATCAGGCCGCCGCCGAGGTCGCCCGGCAGGAAGAAGCCGGGGACGAAGCCGAGCGCGCCGCCGATCACGGTCGCGAGGAGCACTTGCAGGGGCGTCGCGTTGCCCCGGAACACCGACCCGATCTTCCGCAGGAGGAACATGGTCGCCACGGTAGGCGCCGGCCGCCGGCCGCGCCAACCTGCGGCGGTCAGCGCCCAGCCGAGCGGTCAGACCGCGCCCGGATGCAGGCGCAGCAGTTCGGCGCGGAAGCGCGCGCGCAGCGCCGCCGTCGCCCAAGCGCGGCTCTGGTCCGGCAACACCGGCTCGCCCAGGCGCACGAACGGCGCCGCCACTGCGTCACACGGCAGGTCGGCCTCGCCGCCAGCACGGCGCACCGCCCACAGCGCCTGGATGGCGCCGCCAAGCGCGGCCGACTCGGTCTCGGCGAGCAGGCGAATCGAGCAGCCGAACACGTCGGCGAGAATCTGCCGCCACAACGGGTTGTGCGCGCCGCCGCCGGTGAGGCGCACCTCGCCGATCTGCAAGCCGAGCGCGCGCAGGCGGTCGAGGCCGAGGCCGAGGTTGCAAGCGGTGCCTTCGAGCGCGGCGCGGTAGAGGTGCCCCGGGCGCAGCAGGCCCGGTCGCAGGCCGAGCAGCGTGCCGGTCGCATGCGGCAGGTCAGGCACGCGCTCACCCATCAGGAACGGCAGCCACACGAGGCCGTCGCTGCCCGGCGCCACCTGTGCTGCGGCCGCCGCGAGCGCGCCGTGGTCGAGACCGGTCAGCGCGCGCACCTCCTCGGTCACGCCGGTGAGGTTCATCACGCACAAGAGCGGCAGCCACGCGCCGTCGCTGCTGCAGAACGGCGCGATCAGGCCCTGCGGATCAACCATCGGCCGGTCGGTGCGCGCGAACACCGTGCCCGACGTGCCGAGGCTGGCGACGACGACGCCTTGCTTCGTAGCGCCGCTGCCGATCGCCGACATCATGTTGTCGCCGCCGCCGGCGCTGACCGGCACGCCGGCAGGCAGGCCGAGTTCAGCCGCGGTCGCGGCGCACAGCCGCCCGGCGAACGTGCCGGCGCCGCGCAGCGGCGGCAGCAGTGCGGGCAGGCGCGCGTCGATCGCCGCCATCGCGCGGGCGTCGAACGCGCGCGTCGCTGGATCGAAGAAGCCGGTGCCCGAGGCGTCGCCGGCCTCCATGCTGCGCTCCCCGGTCAGCCACGCATTGACGAAGTCGTGCGGCAGCAGCACGGCCGCGACCTTCGCCCAGTTGGCGGGCTCGTGGCGCACGAGCCACAGCAGCTTGCTGGCGGTGAAGCCGGTCGGCACCGCGCGACCGAGCGCCGTCGACAGCTCGGCGGCCTCAGCGGCGGTCGCCGTGTCGCACCACAGCTTCGCCGGCCGCACGACCGCGCCGTTGCCGTCGAGCACGACACAGCCGTGCTGCTGGCCCGACACGCCGATGCCGCGCACGGCCGCGCAGTCGAGGCCGGCGAGCGCCTGCTTGCCGGCGACGACGCAGGCGGCGAGCCAGTCGCCGGGCCGCTGCTCCATGTGGCCGGCGGGCAGGCCGTCGACCAGCGCGTGCGGCGCGCTGCCGCGGCCGACGACCGCACGGGTCGCGGCGTCGACGACCACCGCCTTGGTGCTCTGCGTGCCGACGTCGAAGCCGAGGAACAGGCCGCGCGCGGCGGCGTCATGGGCGCTCATGGCGCACGCAGGCTAGCTCGACGAGCCCGCCAATGCTGCATCGCGGCGTCAGCCCGCGGAACGCTGGCGCGCGTCAGCGCCGGAGAACAACCGATTTCTCAGGCGCTGCGTGGCCGCAATAGCAGCCACCAGGGGCAACCTGAGAGCCCGTAAGGATTTCTTCTCCGGCTCTCAGCGGCCGGCGCCGAGCAGTTCCTCGGCGGTCCACGGTTCGACGCGGTCCTTGTGGCGCGCGCGGATCGCGGCGACGGCGGCGGCGTCGGGCACGCTCTGGCGATGGCCGAAGGCGCGGCGCACGTAGCCGACGATGGCGGCGACGTCGGCGTCGCTCAACTGCCGCTGGGCTGGCATCTCCAGCGTCCACGTCGTGCCGTTCACCGCGACCGGGCCGCGCATGCCGTGCGCGACGATGCGCACGATGCGGTCGATCGGCCCGGTCGCCCACTCGGAGTCGCGCAGCGCCGGCGCCAGGCCCTGCATGCCGCCGCCGTCGAGTTGGTGGCAGGCGGCGCACGCGCGCGCGAACAGCGCCTCGCCGGCGCGCACGCGCTGCGCTTCGTCAACGGTCAACTGCGCGACCTCGCCGGGCGCGACGACGCCGTCGACGGCGATCGCCGCGAGCAGTTCGCGCGCGGCGGCGGCGGTCGGCGCGTCGTCGACCCCGACGAGCGCCACCAGCGCCGACGGCGCCTGCGGCAGCCGCAGCCAGCCAATGCGCGCTTCGCCCTTGGGCAGCGCCTCGACCGCGCCCTGCAGAACGGCGCGGCGCAGCGCCGGCGTGGCGAGTTCCTGCGCCAGCGCGAACAGCGCCTGCTGGCCGGCGGCGAGCCGCGCCTTCGTGCCGCGGGCCGCGAGGTCGCTAAGCCACGGGCTGCGCGCCTTGTCCTCGCCCGGCTGCGCCACCGCCGCGCGCAGCGCGTCGGCGAGGTCGTCGCGCGCCGCCGCCGCGACCGCGGCGCGCAACCCGGCGTCGCCGCCGTGCTGCGCCAGCATGCGCGCCAGCAGGTCGACGCGGCGTGAGCGCGAGCGCGCGGCGTCCTTGCCGTGCGCGACGTCGGCGAGCGCCAGCGCGACGTGCCAGCGCACGCTCGGCGTCGGACCGAGGCCGTGCTGTTCGGCGGCGAGCCAGACCATGCGGTCCTCGGCGGCGAGAAACGCGCTGGCGCGGCCGAGGCCGAACGCCACCACGCCGGCGTCGGCGTCGCGCAGCGCCGCGCGCGCGTCGGCGGCGACGAAGCCGTCCAGCCCGTCGACCGCCGACCACGCCGCGAGACGCACGGTTGGCCGCGCGTGCTCTTTCGCCAGTTGCCGCAGCGCCGGCACGACCGAACGCTCGTCGCGCTGGATCAGTTCGCGCAGCGCGACGTCGCGCACCGCCCCATTGCCGTCCTGCAGCGCTTCGACGAGCTGCTCGGCGGCGACGTCGTGCAGACTTCGGACCGGCGGCACGTTCGCGCGGGCCGCCACGTCGTGGCCGGCCCGCGCGCGGTCACTGCCTTCGTTCGCCGCCGCCGTGCGCTCTTCGCCGATCGGCGCGATGCGCCAGATACGGCCGAGCCCCACCGGCTGCGCGAGCTGGCGCTGCTCGATCTGCGTACGCAGCCAACTGGTGACGAAGTTCTTGTGCTGGATGACGCCGCGGTACATGTCGACGACGTACAGCGCGCCGTCGAGGCCCGTGGTCAGGCAAACCGGCCGGAAGCGTTCGTCGGTCGAGGTCAGGAATTCGCCGCGCTCGGCCTCGTAGACGTTGGCGCCGGCCAGCAGGCCGTCGTGGTCGCGCAGCCGCACCCGCCGCACGACGTTGCCGGCTGGCTCGCAGACGAACACGTCGCCGTCGCAGTCGGGCAGCAGGCCGCCGCGGTAGACGTGCGGCGAGCAGACGGCCGTGTGGATCGCCAGTTTGTGGTCGACGAGTCGGCCGGGCTGGTAGCCGCGGTTGACGCCCGGCGTGATGCGCGCCGGCCAGACCGTGCGGCCGGCGACGACGCGGTGGTTGTGCTGCGGCAGACCGCCGATCGCGCGGGCCAGCGGCCCGTAGCGACCAGGCACGAGGTCGCAGCGCAGCCAGTCCTCGTTGTAATTGAAGAACAGCCGGCCGCGGTCGTCGTGAGCGATGCCCCACTGGCCGCCGCCAGCGCCCGGCTCGACGACGAAGCCCGCCTTCGTCCAGCGCACCATGCGCGCGTCGTTGGCGAGGTGGATGCGGTGGTCGAAGCTCCATAGCAGGCCGTTGCCGGAGTGCTCGGGGTTGTCGAGGCCGGCCTCGAAGCCGCCCATCACGACCGTGCGGCCGTCGGCGACGCCGTCGCCGTCGGCGTCGGGCAGCCACAGCAGTTCGGGCGGCGCGACCACCAATGCCCCACCGCGCAGCGGCAAGGCCGCGCGCGGCTGCACGAGTCCGTCCGCGAACACGCGCGAACGCTCGGCGGCGCCGTCGCCGTCGTCGTCGTGCAGCACGACGATGCGGCCGGTCGGCGCGTTCTCGCCGGTGGCGTCGAGGTCGTTCATGTAGCCGCGCATCTCGACGACCCACAGGCGGCCGTGCGCGTCAACCTGGGCGGCGACTGGATCGGCGACGAACGGCTCGCCGGCGAACAACTGCACCGTGAAGCCGGCGGGCACGCGCAACGTCGCCTGCTCGTCGGCCCACGATTTCGGCGCGGCATCCGGCACGACGAGGTCTTTGGGCAGCGGCGTCTGCGCTTCCCCCGGCCGGTCGCCCTTCTGCGCCAGCAGCGGCGCGCAGCACAGGCCGAGGGCGAGCAGTCGGACGAGCGTCATGGTCGCCCTCCGTACGGCCTGCCTACCCGCCTGCCAATGACCCCTGCCGAAAGCAGTTGCGGCCAAGTCGGGCGAAACGCCCGTATTTTCAAGCCGCGCGCGGATCGGGCCGATCCCAAGGGCACGCCGGCGTCCCGGCGCCAACAAGAGCAAGACCCCCCACAGCGAACGATGGCCAAGATCCCCGACAAGCAGGGCGTGTTCTTCGAACTGGATGGCGTGCTGATGGAGCGCGCCAAACTGCGCGACGACGGCTCGATCCCGTTCCTGCCCGGCGCCCTGGAGGCGCTCGGCCGCATCGACCCAGACTGCTTCAAGTTGTTCGTCGCGACCAGCCGCCTGGACATCGCCTTCGGCGAGGTGAGGGAGAAGGACTTCACCCGCTTCTGCGAGGCGTTCCTGCAGCGCATGCAGGACCAGCGCATCCTGATCGCCAAGATCTATTCGTGCCCCTACCACCCCAAGGGCAAGGGCCGTTTCCGCCGCGAGAGCGTGTTCCGCAAGCCGGGACCGGGCATCTTCAAGATGGCGCAGCAGGAGTTCGACCTGAACCTCAACCGCTGCTGGATGATCGGCCACACGACGGCGGACATCCTCGCCGCCCAGCGCGCCGAAGTCGGCACGATCCTGGTGCGCACCGGCAAGGGCGGCCAGGACGGCGAGTTCACCGTCGAGCCGCACTTCACCGAGGACGGTTTCGCCGACGCGGTCGCGCGCGTGAAGCAGTTCGAGCTGGCGCTGCGCTGCTGAGCGCGCGGCGCGAACGGCCGGCGCTCAACTGGCGAGCGCCGCGACGCCCGGGAGCGTCTTGCCCTCGAGCAGTTCGAGCGAGGCGCCGCCGCCCGTCGAGACGTGCGACAGCTGGCCGGTGACGCCGGTCTTCTCGGCCGCCGCGACCGAGTCGCCGCCGCCGACGACGGTGAACGCGCCTGAACTGGCGACCGCCTTGGCCACCGCCTCGGTGCCCTTGCAGAACGCGTCCATCTCGAAAACGCCCATCGGGCCGTTCCAAACCACCGTCCTGGCCGAACGCAGCGCGGCGACGTAGTCGGCGACGGTGCGCGGGCCGATGTCGAGGCCCATCAAGCCGTCGGGGATGCGGTCGTGCACGCTCGCCGGGCTGTCGGCCTTGAACTCGGCGGCGCAGACGTGGTCGACCGGCAGCAGGATGCGCTTGCCGGCGGCCTTGGCCTGGGCCAGCACCCTGCCGGCGGCCGCGACGAGGTCGCGTTCGACCAGCGACGTGCCGACCGGCAGGCCCTGCTGTGCTAGGAACGTGTACGCCATCGCGCCGCCGATGATCAGCGTGTCGACCTTGGGCAGCAGGTTCTCGATGACGGGCAGCTTGTCGCTGACCTTGGCGCCGCCGAGGATCGCGACGAACGGCCGCGCCGGGCTCTGCAGCACCTTGGCGAACGCGTCGAGTTCCTGCTGCATCAGGAAGCCGGCCGCGCACGGCATGCCAACGAGCCCGCTGACCGAGCTGTGGGCGCGGTGCGCCGTGCCGAAGGCGTCGTTGACGTAGACGTCGCCGAGCCGGCGCAGGCTCGCGCGGAAGGCGTCGATCGCCGCCGGCTCGGCCTTGCGGCTCGTCGTCGTGCCGTCCTTCGCCTTGACCTTGACCTTGCCTTCCTCTTCCAGGTGGAAGCGCACGTTCTCCAGCAGCACGACGCTGCCCGGCGCCAGCCTGCCCGGCGCGCAGGCAACCTCGACGGCTGGCCCGACGCAGTCGTCGAGGAACGTCACCGGCCGGCCCAGCAGCCGCTGCAACTCGGCGGCGACCGGGCGCAGCGAGAACTTCTCGACCCGCTGGCCGTCCGGCCGACCGAGATGCGACATCAGCACGACCGCGGCGCCCTGGTCGAGCGCAAAGCGGATCGTCGGCAGCGCCGCGGCGATGCGCTGGTTGTTGGTGATCGCGAGCGTCGCCTTGTCCTGCGGCACGTTGAAGTCGACGCGCATCAGCACGCGCTTGCCGGCGAGCGGCAGGTCGCGCAGGGTCTTGAAACCGGCCATCGCGCGCTCCTCAGAGGCTCTTGGCGATCTTCTGGGTCAATTCGACGACGCGGTTGCTGTAGCCCCACTCGTTGTCGTACCAGCTGACCAGCTTGAAGAAGTTCTTGTTGAGCTCGATCGAACTGCCAGCGTCGAAGATCGACGACGCCTTGCAGTGGATGAAGTCCGACGACACGACCTCTTCTTCGGTGTAGTCGAGGATGCCCTTCATGTAGGTCTCGGAGGCGCGCTTGATCGCCTTCTTGATCTCGTCGAGCGACGTGTCCTTCGCCGTCTTGAACGTCAGGTCGACCACCGACACCGTCGGCGTCGGCACGCGGAAGGCCATGCCCGTCAGCTTGCCCTTGACCTCGGGCAGCACGAGCGCCACCGCCTTCGCAGCGCCGGTCGTCGACGGGATGATGTTCTGCGCCGCCGTGCGGCCGCCCTTCCAGTCCTTCTTGCTCGGGCCGTCGACCGTCTTCTGCGTCGCCGTGTAGGCGTGCACCGTGGTCATCAGGCCCTCGGTCAGGCCAAAGCCCTCCTTGAGGATGACGTGGACCAGCGGCGCCAGGCAGTTGGTCGTGCACGAGGCGTTGCTGATGATCGAGTGCTTGGCGAGGTCGAGCTTGTCGTCGTTGACGCCGAGCACGACCGTGATGTCCTCGCCCTTGGCCGGCGCAGTGATCACGACCTTCTTCGCGCCCGCCTGCAAGTGGCCCTTGGCCTTCTCCGCCTCGGTGAACAGGCCGGTCGACTCGATGACCACCTGCACGCCCATCTTGCCCCACGGCAGCTCGGCCGGGGTCTTGGCGCTGACGACGACGATCTCCTTGCCGTTGACGACCAGCACGTCGTCCTCGGCCTTGTCCGGCGACGACTTCTTCGACGACACCTCGCCCTGGAAGCGGCCCTGGATCGAGTCGAACTTCAGCAGGTAGGCGAGGTTGTCGGCCGGCACGATGTCGCCGACAGCGACGACGTCGAGTTCCTTGCCGAGCAGGCCCTGCTCGACCAGGGCGCGGAAGACGAGGCGACCGATGCGACCGAAACCGTTGATGGCGACCCGGATGGCCATGACGAGTTATTCTCCTTGAGTGTTGGGCTGCGCGGACGTTTGGGCCGAGCAGTCTAGCGACGCTTCAGCCCCGGCCAATGGACAGTTTTCGCCGCCTGCTCGACAGCACCGTCCGGTGCCTTTGCCGCTTCGAGAATCTCGGCGCCGACCGGCCCGTGCTGGCGGCGGTTTCGGGCGGCGTCGACAGCACCGTGCTGCTGCTGGCGCTGGCGCGGTTGCGCGACGAGGGCCGCCTGCCGGGGCCGCTGCGCGCCGTGCACGTCGACCATGCGGTCCGCAGCGACAGCCACGCCAACGCCGCGCACGTCGTCGACCAGTGCAACCGCCTCGCCGTGCCGGTGACCGTGCGGCGACTCCCCGAATGGCAGGTCCGCGCCAGCGAGGACGCGCTGCGGCAGGCCCGCTACGACGCCCTGCTCGCCGTCGCGAGCGACCACGGCGCCGGCCTGCTGCTGACCGGCCATCACGCCGACGACAATCTCGAGACCGTGCTGTTCCGCATGCTGCGCGGCACCGGGCCGCGCGGCCTCGCCGGCATTCCGGAGGCGCGCTGGCTCGGCGCCGGCGCGCAACGCGTGCTGCTGGTGCGGCCGTTCCTGCGCTGCCGCCGCAGCACGCTCGAATGCGTGCTGCGCGACCTCGGCGTGACGGCCTACGAGGACAGCACCAACCTCGACCCCGGCTACGCCCGCAACGAACTGCGGCTCGAGACGATCCCCGCGTTGCGGCGCACGCTCGGCCTCACCCTCGACGTCGCGCTGATGACCGTCGCCAGCGCCGCGCGCGCCGCCAACGAGATCGTCGAAGCGCAAGGCCGCCGCATTCTTTGCGAGCGCGCGCGCACCAAGACCGCGTGGCGCTGCGAACTCGACCTGCGCGGGCTCGAGGCCAGCGACGCGCCGTTCGTCCGCGACGCGCTGCGGCAGGCGCACGAGTCGCTGCATGCGGCCGCCGGGGCGCCGGCGTCGGCGTGGCTGGACCGCGCGATGGCGCTGCTGCGCGCCCCCGACGGCACGCGCCTCGCCGGCCGCGGCGGCCTGCTGGCCGAACGCACCCGCGACGGCCTCCTGCTCGTCGATCCCGCGCGCGCCGGCGCGCCGGCCGCGGCGGCCGTCGGCTTCACGTGGGACGCCGGTCCGCAGCGCTTCGGCGCGACGGAGTGGTCGCTGGAGGCCTACGAGCATCCGCTGCCGCCGCTGTCGCCGTCGCCGCGCGAAGCCGGGCGCTGCCGCGCGTTGCTCGACCCGCGCACCGCGCCGCTGCCGTGGCGCTTGCGCGCGCGGCGCCCCGGCGATCGCTTCCATCCGCTCGGCGCGACGCACGACACCGAGCTGCGCCGCTTCATGCAGGGCCGTCACCTGCCGCGCTTCGACCGCGACCGCCTGCCGCTGCTCGTCGACGGCGACGACCGCGTGTTGTGGGTCCCTGGCGGCGAGATCAGCGACGCCGTGCGCCTGCAGCTCAATACGCGCCGCTGCGTCGAAGTTATTGCGCGCTGCGGTTGACGCGCGCGCAGCTAAGCTGCAGCGATGCCATTCGCTCGCCATGTCCTCGCCGTGCTCGCCACAGCGCTTTCCGCCGCCATCGCCGACGCGCAGAAGCAGCCGATCCTGAGAGTCTTCCTGCTCGCCGGCCAATCCAACATGGAAGGGCACGGCGTCGTCGACCTCGACGATGCGCGTGACTACAACGGCGGCAAGGGCACGCTGGCGCGCTTCCTTGCCGACCCCGCGATCGCAGCGCAGTGGCCGGAGCTGCGGCGGCCCGACGGCGGCTGGCACGTGCGCGACAACGTGTTCGTGCGCTACGCCACCGAGCACGGCACGGTGAAGGCCGGGCCGCTGTCGGTTGGCTTCGGCGTCTACGACGGCCCCCACCACATCGGCCCCGAACTCGGCCTCGGCCGCCAACTCGGCCGCCGCTGGCAGAATCCCGTGCTGCTGGTGAAGACCGCGTGGGGCGGCAAGAGCCTCGCCGTCGACTTCCGGTCGCCGGGCGCTGGCGGCGCGGTCGGGCCGTTCTACACCCGCATGCTGGCCGACTACCGCGCGGCGCTGGCGGCGCTGCCGCGCGAGTTCCCGCAGCTCGCCGCCGACTGCGACCCCGACCTGCAGGGCGTCGTCTGGTTCCAGGGCTGGAACGACGGCTGCGACGCGGCGGCGGCGGCGGCGTACCGCGAGAACCTCGTGCAGCTGATCCTCGACGTTCGCGCCGAGTTCGGCGACGACACGCTGCCGTTCGTCGTCGGCGAGACCGGCAACATGGACAACGCGACGCTGCGCGCTGGCCAGCGCGACGGCTGCGCCGATCCGCGCGTCGGTCCGTACGTGCGCTTCGTGCCGACCCGCGACTTCCTACGCCGGCCCGAGGACTCGCCGAACACCGGCCACGGCCACCACTGGTTCGGCAACGGCGAGAGCTACCTGCGCATCGGCGACGCGCTCGGCGCGGCGATGGGCGAACTCGTCGACCAGCGCTTCGCGTGGGGCGCAGCGCGGCAACGCGCCGAGCAGGGCAAGCAGGCGCGCGGCCGCGCGACGGAACGCGCCGGGCGCTGAGCCGAGCCTCGCGGCGCGGCGGTCGTACTGTCATACTGACGGCGTCCGTCCCCCCACCGACCCAGAACCGCCCCGGACCCCTTGCGCCTCATCGTCGAGAACGGCCCCCTCGCAGGCACCGTCATCGCGCTCGACCGCGACCGCGCCACCACGATCGGCACCGCGCCGGACTGCAGCCTGCGCATCGCCGAGCCCGGCGTCGCGCCGCAGCAGGCGGTGGTCAAGGCGCTCAAGGACCAGGGCTTCGGCGTCAAGGCGCTCGCGCCCGGCGTGCGCCGCAACGGCCGCGAGGTCGAAGTGGCCGCGCTCGCCGAGGGCGACGTGCTGGAGGTCGGCACGACGCGCATCGTGTTCGGCGCCCCGCAGGCGGCACCCGCGAACGAGCTGCCCGAGATCCCCGGCTACCGCATCCTCGGCCAGTTGGGTCGCGGCGGCATGGGCATGGTCTACCGCGCCGAGCAGACGAGCCTGCACCGGCAGGTCGCGCTCAAGGTGCTCAACCGCGAGCTGACCAAGGACCCGGCCTTCGTCGGCAAGTTCGTCGCCGAGGCGCGCGCCGCCGCCAAGCTGCAGCACCCCAACGTCGTGCAGGTCTTCGACGTCGCCAACGCCGACGAGACCTACTTCTACGCGATGGAGCTGATGCACGACGGCTCGCTGGAAGGCTGGCTGAAGAAGAACGGCGCCATGCCGGAGGAACGCGCGCTGCAGGTCGTCGCCGACGCCGCGGCCGGCCTCGCGTTCGCCGAGTCGCTGCGGCTCGTGCACCGCGACATCAAGCCCGACAATCTGATGCTCGACCAGCACGGCACGGTCAAGATCGTCGACCTCGGCCTCGCCGGCGCGACGTCGGAGGCCGAGGAGATGGCCGTCGGCACGCCGCACTTCATGGCGCCCGAACAGGTGCTGAAGCAGCCGGTCGACCATCGCACCGACCTGTACGCGCTCGGCTGCACGTTCTACCGCCTGGTGACCGGCAAGACGCCATTCCGCGGCCAGACGGTCAAGGACATCCTGCGCGCGCAGGTGAAGGACGAGGCCGAGCCGGCGAACAAGGCCAACCCGGCCGTCAGCGCCGAGACGACGGCCATCATCCAGAAGCTGATGGCGAAGGAGCCGCAGGCGCGCTTCCAGTCGGCCACCGAGCTGCAGGAAGCGGTGCAGACGCTGCTGCAGCCGCCGGCGAAGAAGGGCCTGTGGATCGGCCTCGCCGCCGCCGCCGCTCTGGTCGCCGGCGGCGCGATCTGGTGGGCCGCGACCAAGCCGATCGACACAAAGATCATCGAGAAGGTCTACGACGACCCCGAGAAGCAGCAGTTCGCCGACGAGATCAAGGCGCTCAAGAAAGAACGCCGCACCGACAAGGCGACGATCGCGCTGCTGACGGCGCAGGCGGCCGGCGGCGCTGGCGAGGAACTGGCCAGGGCTCTCGACGAGGTTGCCGCGGCGCACCCCGATACGCCAGCCGGCGACGAGGCCAAGCAACGCGCCGAACACGTCCGCGGCGCGATCACCGCTGCCGCGCAGCGCCGCGAGCAGTTGCGCCAGCGCATCGCAGCACACGCGGCGAAGGTGCAGCAGGCAGCAGAAGCGCTACAGCAGGCCGGCGACTTCGGGGCTGCCATGCGCGCGGTCGACGCGCCTGCGCCCGAAGACATTGCCGGCGAGGACGACTGGCGCGCGCGCCACGTGGCGCTGCGCAACGCCGTGCTCGCCGCCGCGCGCGCCAACCTCAAGGGCTTCGTCGACGCCGCGCAGGCCGCGGCCGCCGGCGGCGACGAAGCGGCGGTTGCCGCCGCCGCCGCCGCGCTCGACCAGGCGATCACCGCCAACGGCAAGTGGCCGCTCGCGCTCGCCGATGACCTACAGGCCGCGCGCAAGGTCCTCGCCAGCGTCGGCGACGCCGCCACGGAACTCGCCAGGGCGCGCGCCGAGGCGGTTTGGACGCAGTACCGCGACCTCTGCAACGGCCCGCAGGGCGTGCGCGCCGCCGTGGCGCGCGGCGACTTCGCGGCGGCGCTCGCGGCGGCGACGGCGTTCGCCGCCACCGCGCCGGCGACGCCGGCCGCAGCGCGCGCCAACGCGCTCGCCGCCGCGCTCGAGCGCGCCGACGGCTTCGCCCGCGCGCTCGACAAGGCGATCGCGGCCAACGCGATCACGATCGCGGCGCCGGCCCCGGTCGCCGCGAACGGGCCGGCGAACGGCGCGACGACGACGCTCCAGGCGACGCGCTGGGATCGCGCGACCAACCAGCTGTTCGCCGTCGATCCGGCGCGCCGCTCGGCGAAGGAACAGGCGCTGCCGCTGTCCGATCCCGCCGCCTGGTTCGCGCTCGCCGACCAGGTCGCTGACGCCGAGACCGGCGCGCGCGAGTGCCTGCTCGGCTTCGTGCTGTTGGCCCGCCACGCCGACGTCGCGCAGGCGTTCCTCGGCCGGCTGAAGGCCGACGACGATGCGTCCGGCACCGGCGCATTTGGCTACCCACTCACCTCCGGCACGTTCGAGTTGCTGCTGCGGCGCTTGCCCGAACAGGACGCGGCGCCGTGGGCGCAGAGCCTGCGGCAAGAACTCGCCGCCGGCCAACGGCTCGCCGCCGGCCTGCGCGCGCTGTCCGAGCGCCGCAACGTCGCGGCCGCCGGCCACCTCGGCAAGCTGTTCGCCGACCATCCGCACAGCCTCGTCGTCGCCGTGCTGCCGTGACGGTGGCGGCGCAGGCCGCGGCCGACGGCGTGCGCTTCGCGGTCAAAGTCGTGCCGGATGCGGCGCGCAGTCGCGGCGACGTCACTTGGTCAACGACGGCGTGCGCAGGCGAAAGCCGTGCGGGCCGGCGGGCAGCACGCCGAGCAGGCCGGCCGCCTCGCCGACGACCAGCGCGCCAAAACCATGGCGCGCGCGCACCGCGTCGACGGCGGCGAACAGCCGCTTGCGCGCCGCCTCGCCGTCGTCGCCAAACAACGTTCCCTGCGCCGGCTTAGGCAACGACAAGCTCGTCAGCGTCACGCCGACGAGGCGCACCAGCACGCGCCGCAGCGCCAGTTCGTCGAGCAGCGCGGTGGCGACTTCGATGAATGCGTCGGTGCGGTCGGTGGCGGCGGCGAGCGTGCGCGAGCGCTCGCCGGCGACACCGTCGACGTGGCGTAGCCGCACCTGCACGACGCGCGCGAGCAAGCGCTGGCGGCGCAGCTCGCTCGCCGCGCGATCGAGCAGGTACGCGAGCATCGACCGCAGGAACGGCAACTGCTGGCCGTCGGCGTGCGCGCCCGGATCGAACGACGTCTCGCGCGCAATGCTGCGCAGCGTCGGCGTCGATTGCACCGGCGCGTCGTCGAGGCCGCGGCAGCGCCGCCAGATGTCGTCGCCGGCGGCGCCGAAGCTGGCGCGCAGCAGTTCGCGGTCGACGTCCCACAGTTCGCGCACGGTGCGCACGCCGACCTGGTGCAGCAGCGCCGCGCGCACAGGCCCAACGCCAGGCACGGCCTCAACCGGGAAGTCGGCGAGGAAGTCCTGCTCGCCGCCAGCGGGCACTTCGCAGATGCCGCCCGGCTTGGCGCGCGTCGTCGCCATGCGCGCGACCGCGCGCGTGCGGCCGAGGCCCTGCGCCACCGACAGGCCGGTGGCCGCGCGCACGGCGGCGCGCAGCTCGCGGCACAACGGCGCCAGCGAGCGCTCGGCATCGACCGTCGCATCGCCGGCGAGCGCCTGCGCCACGCGCAGCGGCACGCCGGTGAGGTCGACGTAGAAGTCGTCGAGCGAGCAGACCTCCACCACCGGCGAGAACTGCCGCAGCGTCTCGGCGACGCGCTGGCGGTAACGCTCGACGAGGCGCGCGTCGCCGTCCCGGACGACGAGTTCGGGACAGCGACGCCGCGCTTCGTGCAGCGGCATCGCGGTGGCGACGCCGCAAGCCTTGGCCTCGTACGACCGGGAGGCGACGACGCCGGCGCCGACGGCGACCGGGCGGCCGAGCAGGCTCGGGTCGCGCAGTTGCTCGACCGAGGCGAGGAAGGCGTCGATGTCGATGTGCAGGATGCGGCGCTCCATGACACCTAACGGATACCGAACCTTGACCGCGCTGCAAGCAGGTCGATGCCCAGGGCGCCGCGAGGCGGCGAAGACCAGCCGCCGTCCAGCGGGCATGGACCCCGCAGCGACGCATCGGGGTGTGCAGTCCTGCCCGCAGGCTTTGCACGATTTTTTGCACAAAGCTGTCCACAACCGGGGCGTTATCTCCACAGATTTTCCCCGACGGAACCCGCTTCGGCACCGGCACGTTCGCGCATTCCACCGTCGCTTCCCACCGACTTGCAACAACGGCGACGCCATCCAACAGTGCGCGCCCCCGTATGGACATCAGCCCGCCCGCAGCCAGCCAGACGCCAAGCCGCTCGTTCGGTGACGAGGTGCGGCAGCTGCTGCGGCTCGGGTTGCCCATCGCCCTGGTCCAACTGGGCCTGACCGGCCTGAACTTCGTCGACCTGGCGATGCTCGGCCACTACGACGCGGCGGCGCTGCCGGCCATGGCGCTCGGCAATACGCTCGTCTGGATCGTTTCGATGTTCTGCATGGGCGCGCTGGCCGCCGCCGACCCGCTGCTGTCGCAGGCCGTCGGCGCTGGCGACCGCGCCGCCATCCCGCGCGTGTTCGGCCGCGCGCTGCTGCTCGCCGTCGCGCTGTCGCTGCCAGCCTCGCTGCTGTTGCTGCCGGCGGCGCAGTGGCTCGAGTTGGCGAATCAGCCGGCCGATCTCATCGCTCCTGCTGCCGACTACGCGCGCTGGCAGATGCTGTCGATCCTGCCGTTCTTGTGGTTCACCACTTGCCGCAGCGTGCTCTCAGCCCACGCGCGCCTGTTGCCGCAGGTCGCAACCATCGTCGGCGGCAACCTGCTCAACGCGCTGCTCGACTGGATCCTCATCTTCGGCAAGTTCGGCGCGCCGACGATGGGCGCGCACGGCGCTGCGATCGCGACCGTGTTGAGCCGCTGGCTGATGTTGGGCGGCCTCATCGCGCTCGGCTGGCGTGATCTCGCGCCGGCCCTGCTGCCGCTGCGCGAACGCGCCGTGCGCACGGCTGCGTTCGCGCAGGCGCCGCTGCTGCGCCTGCTGCGCCTGGGCACGCCGATCGGCGCGCAGTTCCTGCTCGAGATGGGCGTCTTCGCCGCCGTCGCGCTGCTGATCGGCGACATCGACCACCGCAGCCGCGATGGCGCGGACGGCCCCCGCGTCGCCGGCCATCAGGTCGCGATGCAACTCGCGTCGCTGAGCTTCATGGTGCCGCTCGGGCTCGCGATGGCCGCGTCCGTGCGCGTCGGTTGGGCCGTCGGTCGCGGCGACGGCGCCGCGGCTGCGCGCGCCGCCCGCGCCGCGATCACGGTCGCCGCCGTCGTGATGACCGGCTTCATGCTGCTGTTCCTACTGGCGCCCAGGCTGCTGGCCAACGTGCTGACCAACCAGCCGCAACACCTCGCCTACGCGCTGACGCTGATCCCGATCGCCGGCATCTTCCAGATCGGTGACGGCGTGCAGGTGGTCGCCATCGGCTGCCTGCGCGGACTCGGTGACGTGCGCTCGCCGGTGTGGGCCAACATCGTCGGCTTCTGGCTGCTCGGCCTGCCGCTCGGCTGCCTGCTCGCCTTCGGGCTCGGCTGGGGTCCGGCAGGCCTCTGGTGTGGACTCGTCATTGGCCTGTTCATCGTGGCAACGGCGCTCCTAGCCGTGCTGCGACGACAGCTCGGCGAGCGCCGCAACCGGCTCGTGGTCGAGTGAACGGTCGACGCGCGAGCGGCGCGGCCCTACGCTGCCCGGCCATGCGTCACCTCTGGCTCCTGACCCTGACCCTCGCCCTGTCGTCGTGCTCGGCGTGGTTCTTCTCGGGCGTGCCAAAGGTCGACCGCAGCCGGCCGGTCGCGCTCGTCGAGACCACGGGCGGCGTCGAGTTCGGCGCCGCCACCGAGTTCGGCGTGCTGACGCTCGGTCGGACCGCAGTCGAAGGCCCGTGCCGGGTGCGTTACTTCCTCGGTCCGACGCCAATCGTCGAGACCGGCACGCTCGCGGCGGTCGGCGGCGGCTTCGTGCGCGCCGAGATCGACCTCAAGACCCAGCACGCGCGCGCCGTCGACCGGCCGCTGCTGCCCGACGACGAACTCGTGGCGATGTGGACGCCGGACGGCCGCAGCGAGCGCAGCGTCGCCGTCGAACTGGCGCTGACCGAGGGCGTGCGCGGCGACGCGCTCGTCGCCCCAGCCGAGCCGCTGCCGACCGGCGCCGCCGTGCTGCGCAAGGCCGAGGACGGCAACCTGCACTTCGTCGGCCTCGTCGCCGGCCGCGCGATCGTCGACGGCGGCCCAGCTGCGGGCACGTACTACGTGTTCGCCGGTTGCGACCGGCTGCGCGAGATGCTGGCCAAGCCGCACGCGCACCCGGTGGACGTCGTGCCGAAGTTCCGGCCGGACGACATTCGGGTGATGAAGCGCAACTGACGTTCGCTCCTCGCGACGTCAGTCCTCGCGCTCGATGCCTGCGAGCGCGAGCACCTTGTCGACCAGTTTGTTGAGCACGAACACGACGAGCTGATCATGCGGCTGCAACTCGTCGCCACCGCGCGGGATCACCACCGTGCCGTCCTCGCGCGTGATCGCCGCGACGACGCAGCCGCGCGGGAAGCCGGCGTTCTTCAGCGTCTTGCCGACGAGCTTGCTGCCGGCGGGCAGCTCGAGCTCGAGCACTTCGGCCTTGCCCTCCTCGATCGAAGCGATCGACGAGATGCTACGGCTGCGCACGAACGCCAGCGTGCGATTGGCGCACAACAGGCGCGGCGAGACGGCGACGTCGATGCCCAGCCGCTGGTACAGCGACACGTAGTCGGGCTTCTGCACCAACGCGATGGCGCGCCCGACGCCGAGCGACTTCGCCAGCTGGCACGACATCAGGTTGCGCTCGTCCTCCGCTGTCACGCCGAGGAACGCGTCGACCTCGCCGACGTGCTCCTCCTGGAGGAAGTTGAGGTCGGTCGCGTCGGCGTGCAGCACGGTGCAGCCCTTGAGCGTCTCGCTGAGCCGCTCGGCCTCCTGCCGGTCCTCGACGACGACGCGCACGGCGACGTGGTCGCGGTGCAGCGCTTGCGCCACCTGCAGCGCGATGCCGGTGCCGCCGAAGATGAGGACGCTGCGGGTGGTTTCTTGCTTGTGGCCGATGTTCTTCGCCAACGCCGCCAGCGCCTTGGGTTCGCCGAGCACGAACACCTCGTCGTCGACGCACAGCACATCGGCGCCACTCGGCACCAGCACCTCGTGCTCGCGGTCGATGGCCGCGATGATCGTGCCGGCCGGCAGCTTGAGGTCCTTCAGCGAGTGGCCAGCGAGCGGGCCATCGGCGAGGGCGCGGAAGCGCCGCAGCTGCACGCGGCCCTCGGCGAAGTTGTCGACGCTGAGGCCCTTGGTCTGGCGCACGGTCTTCACCAACTCTTCGGCGGCGAGGTCGTCGAGCGACAGCAGCAGGTCGAACTGCAGGTTGCGCCGGAAGAACGTGCGCGAGCGGCGCACCGCCGACGTGTCGCGCAGGCGCAAGACCGTCTTCTTCGCCCCCATGCGCTTGCCGAACAGGCAGGTGAGCATGTTGGCCTTGTCGTCGTTCGACACCGCCAGCAGCAGGTCGGCAGCCGGTGCGTCGGCCTTGTCGAGCACGTCCGGGCGCGAACCGTCGCCGTGCACGGCCTGCACGTCGAGCAGATCGGCGACACGGCGGATCCGCTGCAGGTCCGGATCGATGATGGTGATGGTGTGGCCTTCGGTGGACAGCACCTTCGCGAGGTAGCTGCCGACTTCGCCCAGACCGACGATCAGGATGTTCATCGGGAAGGCGAGGACGATACTGTCCCGCCAGCCGGATTGATCCTCCTGCTCGACAACAAGGACTCGTTCGTGTGGAACCTCGCGCAGGCACTAGGCGCGCTCGGTGCCGCCGTTGAGGTCGTTCGCAGTGACCGGATCGCCGTCGCGGCGTTGGCGTCGGCGCGGGGACTCGTCGTCTCCCCCGGCCCCGGTCGCCCCGAGGACGCCGGCGCGTCGATCGCGGCGATCCGCCGCTGGTCCGGCGAACGGCCGATCCTCGGCGTCTGCCTCGGCCACCAGGCGATCGGCGCGGCGTTCGGCGGCGCGGTCGTGCGCGGCGAACCGCGCCATGGCCGCACCAGCGCGATCGCGCACGATGGCTGCGGCCTGTTCGCGGGCCTGCCGCAGCCGCTCGAGGTCTGCCGCTACCACTCGCTCTACGTCGCCGACCCGTTGCCCCCCGATCTGGTCGTCACGGCGCGCGCCGCCGACGGCGCCGTGATGGCGTTGCGCCACCGCCAGCACCCGACCTTCGGCGTGCAGTTCCATCCCGAGTCGTTCCGCACGCCGCACGGTGCTTCGCTGCTGGCCAACTTCCTGCGCGAGGTCGCATGAGCGCGCCCGCCATCCGCTGCGCCGGCCTCGGCAAGTCGTTCGGCGGCGCCGCCGTGCTGCGCGACCTCTCGCTGACCGTCGGCCATGGCGAACTGCTCGGCCTCGTCGGACCCAACGGCGCTGGCAAGTCGACGCTGCTGCGCCTGCTGCTCGGCCTGGTGTCGCGCGACGCCGGCGAACTGTCGGTGCTCGGCCTCGACCCGGCGCGCGACGCCGTGGCGATCGCGGCGCGCACCGGCTACCTGCCCGGCGAAACCGGCGTCTACCTGCAGATGACCGGCGCGCAGTTCCTCGCCTTCTGCCGCGGCTTCCATCCGCGCCGCGACGACGCCCGCGAACGCCGGCTGGCCGACGCCTTCGCGCTGCCGCTCGCCGGCAAGGTGCGCAGCTACAGCGCCGGCATGAAGCAGAAGCTGGCGCTGCTGGCGACGCTCGCGCCGGACCTCGACCTCTACCTTCTCGACGAGCCGGATCGCGCGCTCGACGCCAGCATGCGCATGACCCTGCGCGACGAACTGCGCGCGATGAAGGCCGCTGGCAAGACCATCGTGCTCAGCAGCCACCACCTGTTCGAGATCGAGTCGCTCGCCGACCGGCTGGTGTTCTTCTGGCAGGGCGCGCTGCTCGCCGCCGACGACGTCGCGGCGGCGCGGGCGCGCTTGCGCCGCCGGCCGCGGTTGCGGCTGCAGCCGGGCGCATCGCTGCCGGCGGGCGCGCGCGAACTGCGCCGCGAACCCGACGACACGCTGGTCGTCGAAACCGACGGCGACCCGATGGCGTGGCTGCGCAGCGTGCCCGACGGCGTCGTCGAGGGCGCCGAGATCGGCGTGCCGCGGCTCGACGACCTCTACGACGCGCTGTTCGCCGACCTCGGCAAGGCGGGCAGCCGATGATCGCCGGCAAGACGTGGCGCGAGGTGCGCTGGATGGCGCTCGCCTATCTGCTGATCCTCGAGGCGCTGTGCGCGCCGGTGCTGCTGCTGTGGCCGGACATCTACGAGGACCTGCAGCGCTCGACGCTGTTCAAGAACCTCGGCATCGACTTCGCCAAGCGCATCCTCCAGGGCGTCACCGACAAGGACGAGCAGATCGCCTACACCAACTGGGCGGCGGTGATGCTGTTGTTCCGCAGCACCAACCTCGTCTGCGTCGCTGCTGCGGTGCTGTTCGGCACGGGCCTGTTCGCGCGCGAGCGTGAGAATCAGACGTTCGAGTTCCTGCTCAGCCGACCGATCAGCCGCGGCGCGATCCTGTGGCAGAAGTCGTGGCCGACGGCGCTGTGCCTGCTGCTGCCGATCTTCCTGGTCAACTTGTCGGCGATGCACTGGAGCCGGCAGATCGATCTCGAGCTGCCGCTCGTCGAGCTGCTGCTCTGCTCGTTGCACGCCAGCATGTTCGTGCTGTGCTTCCTCGCCGGCACGACGTGGCTGTCGGTGCTGATGCGCACGCAGGCGCACGTCGCCGCCGGCATCGGTGCGTTCGCGATCCTGCAGATCGGCGTCTACCTGACGCAGCGGCTGCGGCCGTACAGCTTGTTCCGCCTCGCCGACTTCGAGTGGTACGGACCGCTGCTGAACGGCAACGTCTCGGTGCGCCAGATGTTCGACCCGAGCGCTGGCCCCGGCTACACGACGTGGCTGCTGCTGGCGACGGCGGCGCTCTACACGCTCGCTTACCGCGCGCTGCGCCAGGCGACGCCGTGATCCCGGTCGCGCTCGAGGTCGCGCTGACGCTGCTGCGCGAGTTGCTACGCGCACTGCTGACACCGCTGCGGCTGCTGCTGTACCTGCCGGCGCGCCGGCGCTGGCGACAGCTGGCGCGCGAGGCGCTGGCAAGCGCCCCGGCCACGCCGCCCGCCGACCAGACGGCCGACCTGCAAGGTTTCTTCGCCGCACGGCGCCCGCCGCGCGGTGCCGTGCCGCACGTTTTCCTGTCCGCCGGCGAAGCCAGTGGCGAAGCGCACGCTGCGCGGCTCTTGCGCGAACTGCCCGGCGTGCGGGCGACGGCCTTCGGCGGCGCGCAGTTGCAGCAGGCCGGCGCCGACGTGAAGGTCCATCTCAGCGAGCACGCGGTCATGGGCGTGCGCGGCGTGCTGGCGCAGCTGCCGCTGCTCCTGCGCACCTTCGCCGCCTACCTGCGCGTGCTGCGCGACGACCCGCCGGACCTCGTCGTGTTGGTCGACTATCCGGGCCTGCACGTGGTGATGGCCAAGGCCGCCACGCGTCGCGGCATCCCGGTGCTGCACTACGTCGCGCCGCAGTACTGGGCCTGGGGCCCGTGGCGCATGCGCCGCTACCGCCGCGCCGTCGACGGCTCGCTGACGATCCTGCCGTTCGAGACGGCGTTCTTCCGCCGCTTCGACGTGCCCGCCGCCTACATCGGCCACCCGCTGCTCGACGAACTCGCCGCGCATCCGCCGGAAGCCGCCGCCGTCGCCGCCGTGCGCGCCCGGCGCACGCTCGTGCTGCTGCCGGGCAGCCGTCGTTCCGAGATCGACGCCAACCTGCCGGGCCTGCTCAGCGTCGCCAAGGCCTTGTGCGCCGACGCGCCGGGCCTGCGCGTCGTGCTGCCGCACAAGAACCCGCGCCGCACCGCCCGCATCCGCGAACTGCTCGCCAGCCACGACGCCGGCTTCGTCGAACACCACGAAGGCGCGCTGGCGCCGTGGCTCGCCGGCGCGCATCTGGTGTTGGCCAAGAGCGGCACTGGCTCGCTCGAAGCCGTCCTGCACGGCAACCCGACGATCGTCGTCTACCAGCTGCGCGGGCCGCTGGCGACGCTCGGCTACCGCAACATCCTGAGCGTGCCGTACATCGCCGCCGCCAATCTGATCGCCGGCCGCGAAGTCGTGCCGGAGTTCTGCTTCCACCGACCCGAGGGCTGGGACGCGGTGCTCGCGGCGGCGCGGCGACTTTGGCACGACGAGGGCGCGCGTGCATCCTGGCGGCTGGGCCTCGACGAAGTCCGGGCACGCCTTGGTGCGCCCGGCGCCACCGCCCGCGTTGCCGCGATCGTGCGCGCCTTCCTCGCCGCCCCCGCCCGCCGATGACCTCCCCGCTGCTCGACCTGCGCGCGTTCCTCGACCTGCTGCGGCGGGAAGGCGACCTCGTGACCATCGACGCCGAGGTCGACCCGGACCTCGAAGCCGCCGAGGTGCACCGCCGCGTCATCGCCGCCGGCGGCCCCGCCCTGCTGTTCCGCCGCGTCAAGGGCTCGCCGTGGCCGGTGGTGACCAACCTGTTCGGCGCCGTGCGTCGCGTCGAACTCGCGTTCGGCCGCCGCCCGCTCGAGCTGGTCCAGCGCCTTGCCGACGCGCCGCACACGATGCTGCCGCCGAGTCTCGGCAAGTTGTGGGCCCAGCGCGACCTGATCGGCTCGCTGCTCAAGGTCGGGCGCAAGCGCGTGCGCCGGGCGCCGCTGCTCGAGGTGCAGGACCGGCCGCCGGCATTGAACCGCCTGCCGCTGCTGCGCACGTGGAGCGAGGACGGCGGGCCGTTCGTCACGCTGCCGCTGGTCTACACCGAGCACCCGCGCGGGCTCGGCAGCAACCTCGGCATGTACCGCATCCAGCGGCACGGCGATGACCGCGTCGGCCTGCACGTGCAGATCGGCAAGGGCGGCGGCTTCCACCTCGCCGAGCACGAGCGCCTCAGCACGCCGATGCCGGTCGCCGTGCACATCGGCGGGCCGCCGGCGCTGATCCTGTCGGCGATCGCGCCGCTGCCGGAGAACGTGCCCGAGGTGCTGCTGTGCTCGCTGCTGCTCGGCCAGCGCCTGCGCAGCGCCAGGTCGGCGCACACGCCGCTGCCGCTGCAGGCCGACGCCGAGTTCTGCATCCTCGGCGACGTGCATCCGGGCGAGCGCCACCCCGAGGGCCCGTTCGGCGACCACTACGGCTACTACTCGCTGCGCCACGACTACCCGCTGGTGCGCGTGCACACGCTGGCGCGCCGGCGCGAACCGATCCTCGCCGCCACCGTGGTCGGCAAGCCGCGCCAGGAGGACTTCTTCCTCGGCGACTACCTGCAGGAACTGCTGCTGCCGCTCGCCAAGGTGGCGATGCCGCAGGTCAAGGACCTGTGGTCGTACGGCGAGACCGGCTACCACGCGCTCGCGTCCGCCGTGGTGCAGGAGCGCTACGGCCGCGAAGCGATGCAGAGCGCCTTCCGCATCCTCGGCGAAGGCCAGCTCAGCCTGACCAAGTTCCTGCTGCTGACCGACAAGCCGGTCGACCTGCGCGACTTCAAGACGACGCTCGCGCACATCCTCGCGCGCACGCGCTTCCAGACCGACCTGTACGTGTTCGGCAGCCTGTCGATGGACACGCTCGACTACGCCGGCCCGGCGGTCAACAAGGGCAGCAAGGGTGTGCTACTTGGTCTCGGCGAGCCGGTGCGAACGCTGCCGACCGAGTTCTCCGGCGCGCTGCCGCCGCAGTTCGAAAAGGCGCGCGTGTTCTGCCCCGGCTGCCTCGTCGTGCAAGGGCCGGCCTTCGCCGGTTGGCGCACGGCCGCGCGCGACCTCGCGCAGGTCCCAGCGCTCGCCAGTTGGCCGCTCGTCGTGCTGGTCGACGACGCCGACAAGGCCGCGAAGTCGGCGGTCAACTTCCTGTGGACGACGTTCACGCGCTTCGAGCCGGCGTCCGACCTGCACGGCAAGGACCTGCAGCTCGTGCGCACGCAGCCCAGTTGGACGCCGCCGGTCGTGATCGACGCGCGCATGAAGCCGACGTATCCGAAGGAACTGTTCTGCGACCCGGACACCGCCAAGAAGGTGTCGGCGCGCTGGCGCGAGTACTTCCCGACGCGCGACGTCGCCATGGGCGACAGCGACCGCGGCCACCTCGATTGACGCGAGCGCGTCGTCGCAGTCCCATCCTCGCCCCGCCATGAGCTACCGCGACCTCGATCCGACCGACGCGCAGAAGGAACTCGCCGCCGACCCGACGCTGCGCATCCTCGACGTGCGCACGCTGCCAGAGCACCAGAGCCATAGGCTGCCGGGCGCGGCGCTGGTGCCGGTGCAGGAGCTCGCGCTGCGCCTGGGCGAACTCGACAAGAACGCCAACTGGCTGGTGCACTGCGAGCACGGCGTGCGCAGCCGCACCGCCTGCGACATCCTGGCGAAGGCGGGCTTCGCCAAGCTCGCCAACCTGCGCGGCGGCATCGCGCAGTGGGCTAGCTGCGGCCTGCCGTTCGTGCGCGGCGCCGGCGGCCGGTGAGTCGCGGACGTCGGCGCTAGTCGCTCACCGCGGCCAGAGCGCCGCGACCTGCCGGCACTCGTCGACGGTCGGCACCAGCGCCAGCCGGATGTAGCGCTCCTGGCCCTTGCCGAAGAACGCGCCCGGCGCGACGACGATGCCGTGTTCGCGCAACCGCTGCGCGTAGGCGACGCCGTCGGTGTCGGCCGGGACCTCGATCCACAGGTACAGGCCGGCCTCGCTGCCGTGCACCTGCAAGCCGCGCGCGCGGCACAGGTCGAGCAGCACGCGGCGCTTCTGCGCGAAGGTCGCGACGCGCGCCTCGACGTGCGACGCCTCGTTCCACGCCACCGTCGCCGCTGCCTGCACGAATTCCTGCGGTGCTGTGCCCATGCTGGCGCGGAAGCGCGCGTAGGTGGCGATCAGCTCGGCGTCGCCGGCGACAAACCCGCTGCGGTAACCGGTCATGCCCGAGCGCTTGCTGAGCGAGTGCACGACGAGGCAGCCCTTGCGGCCGAACTGCAGCAGGCTCTTCGGCCGGACGCCGTCGTAGCCGAGGTCGACGTAGCACTCGTCGCTGACCAGCACGAAGCCGTACTCGTTGCGCGCCTCGACCCAGCGGCGATAGAGCGCGTCGGGCAGGCAGAAGCCGGTCGGGTTGTGCGGGTAGTTGAGGAACACCACGGACGCGCGCTTGAGCGCCGACTCCGGCAGCGCGTCGGGGTCGAGCGCGTAGCCGTTGTGCACGCCGAGCGGCGCGGCGTAGGTCCACGCCTCCGCGAACAGCGCGCCGATCTCGTACACCGGGTACGCCGGCTCGCCGTACAGCACGAGGTCCTTGTCGCTCGGCACCTGCACGAAGGTCATCGGCAGGTGGAACAGGCACTCCTTGCTGCCCATCGTCGCCATCACCTCGGTCTCGGCGTCGACCGTGACATCGAAGCGCCGCCGCAGGTAGCCAGCGACAGCGTCGCGCAGCGCCTTCGCGCCCTTGGTCGGCGGGTACTGGGAGACGTCGGCGACGCCGGCCTTGAGCGCGTCGCGCAAGATCGCCGGCGTCGGCTCGCGCGGGTCGCCGGTGCCAAAGTCGTAGATCGTCTTGCCGGCCTGCTGCAACTGCCGCTTCCAGCCGGCCAGTTGCTCCATCGGGTAGGTCGGCAGTTTGCGGAGGCGCTCGTTCACTTGCCGCCTCCGTCAACGCCGGCCTTGCCGCCGCCCGCCTTGGCGTCGAGCGCCTGCTGCATGGCGTCGCGAACGCGCTCGAGCAGCGCCTTGGTCGCGGCGATGCCCTGGTCCTCCGACTGCTTGCCGCCCTCGTACTCAATGCCGATGTGGCCGCGCCAGCCGTGCTTGCCGACGACGATCTCGAGCATGCGGGCGTAGTCGGTGTGGACCTCGTTGCCGGCGTCGTCGAAGTCGTGGCTCTTGGCGCTGACGCCCTTGGCGAACGGCATCAGTTCGTCGACGCCGACGTAGCGGTCGTACGTCTCCTTGTCGCTGACGCGGAAGTTGCCGAAGTCCGGCAGCGCGCCGCAGCGCGGATGGTCGGCGGCCTTCAGCGTCTCCGCCAACCATTTGCCGTTGCTGGAGAGGCCGCCGTGGTTTTCGACGATGACGAAGATGCCGTGCTTGTCGCCGAACTCGGACAGGCGACGCAGGCCGTCGACGGCGAGCTTCTTCTGCTCCTCCCAGCTGCCGCGGCTCTGGGCGTTGACGCGGATCGAGTGGCAGCCGAGGAACTTCGCGGCTTCGACCCAGCGGTGGTGGTTGTCGACCGCCTGCGTGCGGCGCTTCTCGTCGGGGTCGCCGAGCGCGCCCTCGCCGTCGCACATGATCAGCAGGCTCTTCACGCCTTCACCGTCGCAGCGCTTCTTCAACTCGGCGAGGTACTTCTCGTCGCGCGCCTTGTCGGCGAAGAACTGGTTGACGTACTCGACGGCGCCGATGCCGAAGGAGCGCGTCTTCTTTGGAAAGTCGAGGTTGTCGAGTTCCTTGCCGCGCAGCGCGCGGTGCAGCGACCACTGCGCCAGGCTGATCTCGAACAACGGCGCGCGCGGCGCCGCCAGAGCGCCGAGCGACGCCGGCAGGCGGACCGCGACGGCGGCGGCGGTGGCGGTGGCGAGGAAGCGGCGGCGGTCGACTTGGCTTTGCGTCATGGTCATGCGGGCCATTGGACGTTCGCCGGCGACGGCGCGCAACCCTCGCCGCGCGGCCGGGCCGCCGCTATCCTGTTCGCCCTCCTGCCGCCCACGCGGCCCCACCACCACGCACGAACCCGACTCCGCACCGTCAGCCATGGCGATCCGCGTCACCGAATGCAAGAAGGGCATGGTTGTCCGCTTCGAGAACGACCTCTACCAAATCACGCGCTACGACCACCTCACGCCGGGCAACCTGCGCGCGATCCACCACGTCTACCTGAAGAACCTCAAGAACGGCCGGCAGAAGGAGGTGCGCATGAAGACGAGCGACACGCTCGACATCGTGTACCTCGACTCGCGCGAGGCGCAGTACCTGTTCAAGGACTCGCTTGGCTACACGTTCATGGACAACGAGTCGTTCGAGCAGTTCGTGCTCAGCGCCGAGGTCATCGGCGAGTCGATGCAGTTCATCACCGACAACAGCAACGCGACGGTGGTGTTCTGCGACGGCGAGGCGCTGACGGTGCAGCTGCCGCCGATCGTCACGCTGGACGTCAAGGAGACCGAGGACGCAGTGCGCGGTGACACGGTCAGCGCCGTGCAGAAGCCGGCGACGATGTCGACGGGCCTCGTGGTCAAGGTGCCAGCGCACATCAAGGTCGGCGAGACGCTGAAGATCTCGACCGAGACCGGCGAGTTCATGGGCCGCGCGTAGCGGCCGCGCGCGGCGCCGCAGCGACGGCGAGGCCAAGAGCGGCGATCGGCAGGATGTGCAGCGTCGTGCGGTCGGCGGCGACGCCGAGGTGCCAGGCGAGGTCGTGCACGGTGCCGACGAACACCGCCATGTAGGCGGCGAGCGCGAGGCCGCAGGCGCAGCAGGCGTGCGCGACGACGCCAGCGACGACGTCGCGCCCCCGCAGGACCACGGCCAGCGGCGCGGCGACGAACAACCCGAGCGGCAACCAACCGGTTGCCGCGCCGTCGAGCAGCAGTTCGAAGTGGTAATCCAGAACCTTCGGACCATGCGTGCCGGCCTGCGCCACGATCCGGGTCGCAAGTCCGGCGCGCCCCGGCGCGTCGAGCATGTCGTTGGCAAGTCCGTACGCGACGATGAAGCGCGCCTGTCCTGCGGCCGCGAGCGCCGGCACGACCAACCAGATCGCGCGCCGCCAGCCTGCGACCGCCCGCCGCGGCCCCGCGAGCGCGCGCTCGGCGGCGAACGGCGCCAACACCGCGCCAGCGACGAGCAAGCCCTCCTGCTTGGTCGCCACGGCGCCGGCGAGCAGCACGCAGGCGACCGGCCACCAGACACGCCCGTCCGTCGCGCGCGCCCGCGACAGCGCGTCGAATGCGCCAAACGCGAGAGTGGCGAGCATCACGTCGGCGTACGCCGTCGCGCCGTAGGTCGAGAACCGCGTGCCGAGGAACGCCAGGAGCGCGGCGCTGGCGGCGACCGGCCGCGCGCGCGCCGCCAGCGCCGGACCGAGCAGCAGCAGCAGCGCCACGCCAAAGGCCTGCACCGGCGCGCGGTTCTCCCAATGCAGGATGCGACCGGCGGCGGCGAACGCCTGCATCTGCGCCAGTGGATCGAGCAGGGGGTAGTCGGCGTGGCTGACGAAGTGCGCCAGCGGTTCGCCGATGCGCGACCACGGACCCGCGAACAACGCCTTGGCCTTCGCGGCCCAGTTGAATGCCTCGTCGCTGACGCGGATCGGGTCCGCGGCCGCCGCGAGGCAGCGCTCGACGAACAGCGCGATCGCGACGCCCGTAGCCCACGCGACGGCCCGGCTGCCGCCGACCGCGGCTTCCGTCGGGGCCGCCGACGCGGCGCGGCGCGCGAGCGCCCAGCCGATGGCGCCGGCGAGCAGCGGCGCCATGGCGCCGGGCACCGGCCAGTCGAAGCACGCCTGGAGCAGCGTCAGCGGGGCCAGCAGGCACTGGCCGAGCAGGAACCCGTGCCCCCACTGCGGCGCGCGGCCGAGACCGGTGGCGCCGGCCACGAGCAGCAGGCCGCGGCCGAACAGCGCCGGCGCCACGACCGTGACGAGGATCGTCCACAAGAAGCCGAGCAGCGTCACGGGCGTGCCCACAACCGGTTGCCGCCGGGCAGTTCCGCCGCGGCCCACGCCGCCGCGTCGGCGGGCGGCGCGTCGCCCGCCAACTGCAGCACGCGCACGTCGCGCCCGCTCGCGGCGAGCCCGGCGGCGACGCTGTAGGGATCAGCCACCTCCTGTAGCCACGGATCGGGATAGGCGAGCGCCTGCAACTGCACGATTCGCCCGTTGCGTCGGTCGAGCTCTTTGAAGCGCTCGGGCGTCAAAGTGCGCGGGTCGCCGTCGGGCCGCGCGACGAGCACGAGCGCAGGCCGCGGCGCCGCCGCCTGCAACGCGAACAGCAGCGTCGCGTCGTCGCCGAGCGCGCGCCGGATGCGCGCCTCCGTCGGATCGAGCAGGCGCTGGCGCCACGTCGGCTGGCCCGGCGCCGCGAGGCGCGCGCCCTCGGCAACCAAAGTCGCGCCGGCGCGCCAGGCGAGCGCCGCAGTGGCGACGAGAGCGAGTGCGGCGCCAGCGTTCATCGGCGCGCCAGGATGCGGCGGCCGGCCAGCCTCGACAAGGCCCGGGCGGCGTCAACCGACCGCGCCGGCTTCACAACGACAACCGCCGCAGCGCCTCGGCCCGGCCCAAGGCGTGTTCGGCGCAGATACGCCGCAGTTCGTCGTCCTCGGGCCGCGCCACGACCGCGCCGCTCGGCAGGCGCGCGCACTTGAAGCGCACCGCCCCGAAGGCCGTCGCACGCGTCTCCTGCCAGCGCTCCAGCACGGTGCGCTGCACGCGATGGCGCCGCACACCGAGCGTGCCGGCCTCTTCCAACAGGAACTGTTCCAACGGTCGCACCCGTGCGTCGTCGCACAGCGCCGTCAACAGCACGCCGGTGCGGCCCTTCTTCATCGTGATCGCGGTCGCGAATGCGTCGACGGCGCCGCGCGCCAGCAACTCGTCGAGCAGCCAGCCGACCTGCTCGCCGGTGGCGGTGTCGACGTGGCACTGCAGCTCGCACAGTTCACCCGCCGACGTCGCCGGCGCCAGCGTGCCGACGCTGACGCGCAGCAGGTTCGGCAGTTCGGCGTCGTCGCGCGTGCCGGCGCCGTAGCCGGTCGCCTCGGTCGTGAACGTCAGCGGCTCGTCGAAGCCGTCGCACAGCACGCGCAGCAGTGCTGCACCGGTCGGCGTCGTGCGCTCGCCGCGCGGACCGCCGCGCCGCGCCGGCACGCCGCGCAGCAGCGCCGCGGTCGCGGGCGCAGGAACCGGCAGCAGGCCGTGCTCGGCATGGATCGTGCCGCTGCCGAGCGCGAGGCCATGGCAGTGGATCGCGTCGACCTTCAGCAGGTGCGTGGCGTAGCAGGCGCAGACGACGTCAACGATGGTGTCCTCGGCGCCGACCTCGTGGAAGTGCACCTCGTCGATGCCGACGCCATGCGCCGCCGCCTCGACTTCACCGATCGCGCGATAGACGGCCAGTGCGTCGGCAAGCACCGGCGACGGCAGTTCGGCGCGCGCGACGATGCGCTCGATGTCCGCGAGCCGCCGGTGCGCGTGGCCAGCGCCAGCCGCCGTCGCCACCTTCGTCGCCACAACCGGCGTGAACGCGAACGCGCTGCCGGCCTGTCCGGGCACGTCGACGACGAAGCGCGTGCCCAGCAGACCGGCGCGTAGGACCTTCTCAGCGCGAATCGCCACGCCCGGCAACTGCAGCGATCGCACCGCCGCCGTCAGCGGCGCCAACGGCACGCCGGCGTCGAGCAGCGCCCCCACCCACATGTCGCCGGCCACGCCGGAGAAGGCATCGAAGACTGCGACTCGCATGGGTGGGGAACGGGGTTTGCCGGTAGACTATCGTGCGCCGCGAATCGACCGTGGAAGGGCCAACGGTCGGGAGCACGACGCCGCGCGAGAGTACGCGATGCCAAGGGAGCTTGCGAACGAGCGACTGGGCGCCACGACCGCCGCTGCGGCCGCACTGGCGCTCGTCGCGGCGTGCGCTTCCGCGCAGGACGCGCCACCGGCCCAGCCGCCGGCAGCCGCTCCGAGCCTCGGCGCCGCGGTGGCGGCCCGACTCGACGACGCCGACCCGGTCGTGCGCGGCGAGGCGGCGTTGCTGGCCGCGCTCGACGCCACGCCGGCCGTCGAAGCAAAGCTGCTGGCGCTCGCCAAGGACGAGCAGCCGGCCGCCCGCCTGCGCGCCTGCATCGCGCTCGGTCACTGCCACCGCGACGCCGCCCTCGACGCGCTGATCATCGGTCTCGGCGACGGCGCCCGCGGCGACGACGACGCCGTCGCTGCGGCGTTCGGCCTCGGCCTCGCCGGCGACCTCGGCGAAGCGGCGATCGCGCGCGTCCTGGTCGCCGCCGAACACGGCAACTGGAAGCGGCGGCGCGACGTCGTGCTCGCGTTGCTGCTCGGCCTGCAGCGCGACGCCGGGCCGACGGCCACTACGGCGCTGCGCCGCGCCTTCGACGACGACTCGAACCGCGATCCCGAAGTGCGAGCGCTGCTGCTGGCGCGGCTCGTCGTCCACGACCACGACCTCGACGACAAGGCGCTGCTCCGCGCCATCGAGCGTGGCGCGCCGGGAGAACGCCTGGCGACGCTGCACGGCCTCGCGACGAACGCGCGCGCTGTCGGAGGCAAATTACTCGCCGAAGTGCTGCGCCTCGCCGAGCACACGCTCGAGGACGCGGCGCACGCTGCGGCGCTGGCGACGCTGGCGCGACTGAGCCACCCGCAGGCGCCAGCGCTCGCCGCCAAAGCCTTGCGCACCGGCGGCCCGGCGGCAGCCAGCGAAGGCCTGCGCGTGCTCCGTCGCCTGGACGGCGCCGAGGCGCTGCGGGCGGTCACCGCGCAGTTGCTGAGCGAACGCAACCCGGCGCGCGCCGCGGCGCTGCTCGCCGCGTACGAAGCGCCGCCGCCGCCAGCGTTGCGGGATCGGTGCGCAGAACTCGCGGCCGACGCGGCGAATCCGCCGGCGCTGCGCGCGGCAGCGGCGGTTCTGCTGGCGCGCGCGGAGCCCGCGCGCGGCGCGCCGCTGGCGCTAGCGCTGTTCCGTTGCACCGATGCGACCGACGCCCTCGCGAGCCTTGCCAAGGCCTTGCTCCGCGACCCAGCTGGCGCGCCGCCGGCGCGCGCCACCCTGCCCGAAGGCGTCGACCTCGGTCACGCGACCACGCGCTGGTCGGCGCTACTGGCCGCAGGCCACGCCGAAGCGCTCGAACTCGCGGTCAAGGCAGTGGCCGGAGATGCGACGGTGGCGCCGCCGCTGGCGGCGCTGCGCGCACTGCGGGCCGCGTTCGTGCTGCCGGCGCCGGCGCATTCGGCGACGCCCGCCACGCTGCAACGCCTCCTCGCCGTCGTCGACGACGAGCGCTGACCGACGCCCGCGGATGCACGCGCGGCGCGCGCTTCAGGATCCGAGCTGCGCGCCAGCCAGAGCCAACGCCTGGGCCATCGCCTCGGCGCACGCCACCGGCGAACGATTGGCCGCGTCCGCCCATGCATCGACGACCGGCGGCGCGCCCGCCGGCGGCGCGCCGACAAAGGCGAAACGCACGTGCGCGCGCGGCGCCCCGGTGACGTCGAGTTCGAAGGCTTCGAGCTGGATCGCGCACGGCGCGCCGGCGAGTCGACCGCCGAGCGTTCGGCCGACGAACAGCGAGCACAGCGCCGCCGGCTCGTCGACCCACTGGTTGCCGGCGTCGAGCGCGAACTCGCGCGGCCCGACGCGCACCGCGAACGGCTGGCGCAGGTGCGGCGCCGCCGTCGCTCGCACCACGGCGACCGCCGCCTGGCCGCCGGCCGGTGGCAGCGGGTCGAACCAGCGCACCGGCGGCAAAGCCGGCGACGACGAGAGGCACGCCGCCAGCGCGACGCACGACAGCGCGGCAACAGGGCCGCGGATCGGACGGAAGGAGATCATCGCTTCTGCTCCTGCAACGGCGAACTCGCGTTGGTCCGGCCGCGCAACAGCGCGCCGGGGTCGCGTTCGAGCATCGCCATCAGTTGTTCGATCGCCACCAGCGTGCGGCGCAGCTGCGCCAACTCGCCCTGCACGTCGGCCGACAGCGACGACGCGGCCGCTGCGGCGCCGCGCAACGACGCGGCGACGTCGGCAGCACGCACCGCCGCGAGCTCGCCGTCGAGTCGCGCGATCAGCTTGCGCACGTCGCCAAGCGTCTGGCCGACGGGACTCTGTTCGTCGCGCAGGCTGCCGGCGGCATCGGCAACGGCCGTCGCCGCCTTCTCCCACGCGTCCAGCGTCGCCACGCCCTCGCCGACCACGCCGCGCTTCTCGAAGTCGTCGAGCACGCGATTGGTGCGTTGCAGCAGCTCCTGCAACTGGCGCGAAACCTCGGGCAGGCGCACGCCCTGCAACTCGGTGCGCAGCAGGCTGACCAGCTCGTTGGCCGACTTCGCCATGTCGGGCAGCACGCGCAGCACATCGCGGCTGGCATCCTCGAGGCTCTTGGCGGTGCTCGGCACCGTGCGCAACACCTGCTTCCCCGGATCGAGCGCGAACGGGACTTGCTGCGGGCCCGTCGACGGGTCCGTAAAGTAGTCGACCTGCACGAACGACGTGCCGGTGACCCACGACATCACGATCTGCGCGCGCAGGTTGCCCGGCATCGCCGACTCGCCATCGAGCCGTTGCGCGTCGAGGCCGAGCCGCGCCAGCTTCTCGTCGTAGAGGGCGAAGCGCACCTCGAGGTGACGGCGATCCGGCGCGGCGCCGATGTCGTCGACGACGCCGACGGTGACGCCGCGATACATGACCGGCGAACCGACCTCGAGGCCGGTCACTGCCTCGTCGAAGTAGGCGAACACGGGCTTCGACTCCTTGCGCAATTCGCGCACGCCGACCCACGTCAGCACGGCAAGGCTGGACGCACAGCCGGCGAGGACGAACAGCCCGAGCTTCCAACGGTTGGCGGGAGCGGTCATTGATTCCTTGGCGACGACTGGCGGCGGAAGAAGGCGAGCACGCGCGGATCGGCGGCGTGCTCGGCGAGATCGCGCGGCGCGCCGCGCGCGATGACGCCGCCGGCCTCGCGATCGAGCATAAGGCACTGGTCGGCGATCTTGAGAATGCTAGGCAACTCGTGCGTGACCAGCACGATGGTCACCGACAGGCCGCGCGCGAGGGTGAGGATCAATTCGTCGAGCTCAGCCGCGGTCACCGGGTCGAGGCCGGCCGACGGCTCGTCGAGGAAGAGGATCGGCGGATCGAGCGCAAGCGCGCGCGCGATGCCGGCGCGCTTGCGCATGCCGCCCGAGACCTCTGACGGCAGCTTCTGCGCGGCCAGCTCGAGTCCGACGAGGCGCAGCCGCGCCAGCGCCACCTCGCGCACGGCGTCCTGCGGCAGTTGTGTCCACTTCTGCAGCGGCAGCATCACGTTCTGCAGCAGCGTCCAGGAGCCGAACAGCGCCGCCGACTGGAACAGCACGCCGAACTGCGGCGGCGACATCGCCTGCTCGGGCGTGCCGATGCCGCGGAAGTGCACACGGCCGGCTAGCGGCGCTTGCAGGCCGATCAGCGTGCGCAGCAGCGTCGACTTGCCGCAACCCGAGCCGCCGAGAATCGCGAACACCTGGCCACGCAGCACGTCGAAGGCGATCTCGTCGAGCAACGGCACGCCGCCGTAGCCGATCTTCAGGTCGCGCACTTCGAGGACAACAGTCATGGCTCACCAGTCCAGCAGCGAGAAGACCCAGGTGAACGCCGCGTCGAGCGCGACCAGCGCGAACAACACGACGACGACCGCCGAAGTGGTCGAGCGGCCGACGCCGTCGGCGCCGCCGCGAGTGGCGAGGCCGCGCTGGCAAGCGATCAAGCCGATGGCGATCCCAAACACGATGCTCTTCATCAAGCCGGTGCCGATGTCGAGCATGTCGATCCACTGCTGAAACACCTGCACGTAGACGACGGCCGGTTGCTGCAGATAGCCGACGGCGATCGCCATGCCGCCGAGCGTGCCGAGGAAGTCGCCGACGATGGTCATCGCCGGCACGACCACCACCATCGCCAGCACGCGCGGGAACACCAGGAAGCGCTGCGGGTCCTGGCCGAGCGTGCGCAGCGCGTCGATCTCCTCGTTGACCGTCATCGTGCCGAGCTCGGCGGCGTACGCCGCGCCCGAACGGCCGGTGATCAGGATCGCGGTCATCAGCGGGCCGAGTTCGCGCACCACCGACAATCCGACGAGGCTCGCCAGGAACTGGTCACCGCCGAAGCGGTGTAGCTGGATCGCGCCCTGCAGGCCGAGGATCGCGCCGACCAGGAAGTTGATCAGCATCACGATCGGCAGGCCGTCGGCGCCGGCGCGCTCGACCAGCAGGCCGAACTCGCCCATGTGCACGGTGCGCGGCTGGCGGATCGCGCGACCGACGCTCCAGACCAGGTCGCCGAGGAAGGCGAGGATCGCCTGCGTCGTGCGCCACGTGTCGTGCGCGAAGTCGCCGACGTCGCCGAGCAACGACGACGGCGCCGGATCCGGTTCGTCGCCCGCGCCGTGGCGCGCACTGTCGTACAGGGCGAGAAGGTGCGCGACTTCGCCGGTCGCGCCGACGAAGCGGAACGGCCGGCCGCCGCGCGCCCAATTGGCGCGCACCGCCTGCAGCAGCGCCGCCGCGCCGCCGTCGAGCCGCGCGACACCGGCGAGGTCGATGGTCGCCGCCGTGGCCCCGGCCAGCGCCTGCCGCAGCTCCTGCCACAACGCCGCGCCGTCGGCGAGCGTGACCGAGCCGGTGAGCGAGACCCGGCGCTCGGCGCCGTCGTCGCGGGTCAGCGAATAGCCGGTGGGCGCCATCGGTGCCGGGGTCAGCCCTTGCCACCCTTGCTGGCGCGCGGCGCCGGGGCGGCGATGGTCGGCCCGGTCGCGCGCGCCGGCGCAGTCGCTGCTGCCGCCGCGGCGTCGAGGCGGTCGCCGAGCCGCACGCAGCGGACGTCGCGGCGCATCGCGTCCTTGCCGATCATGCCGCGATCATGCCGACGGCAGCGCGCTGGCGCACCTACGAACCCGATGGCCGAATGCTTGCCCGCCGCGCCGCCGCGGCGACACTGCGGCGATGGCGGCGCCCGCTGTTCCCCACTCGACGCAGGGACGACTGCGCGCCGCCGCATGGGTCCTGTACGACCTCGCCAACACCGTCTACGCGGCGACGCTGACGTTCCTGTTCACGCCGTACGTCAAGCAGGCGCTCGGCGACGACCTGCGCGGGCTCGGCCTCGTGCAGTTGGCCTCGATGGCGCTCGCCGGCCTGTTGGTGCCGGTGTTCGGCGCGCTGCTCGACCAGACCGCGCGCACGCGGGGCTACCTGACGATCGCGACGCTGCTGTGCATCGCCGCCACGGCCGCCTTCGGCGCCGACGTCGCACCGGGCTGGCTGCTGGCGTTCTTCTTCGTCGCCAACGTCACCTACAACCTCGGCCTGCTGTTCTACAACGCGCTGCTGCCGGCGGTCGCCGCGCCCGGCAGCGAAGGCCGGCTCGGCGGGCTCGGCACCGGGCTTGGCTACTTCGGCACGATCGTCGTGCTGGCGGTGCTGGTGCCGCTGCCGGTCGACGACGCGACGCGCTTCCCGCTGGCGGCGCTGCTGTTCCTCGTCACCGCCGCGCCGTGTCTGCTGCTGGTGCGCGACCCGCGCCGGCCGCGCGGCAACGGCTCGGTGGCGGCGGTGCGCGCGGCCTTCGCGCGACTCGGCGCGACCCTGCGCGACCTGCCGCGCCAGCGCGCGCTGCTGTGGTTCCTGATCGGCAACTTCTGCCTCGTCGACGTGCTCAACACGGCGGTGCTCTACTTCGCCGACTTCACCACCTCGGTGTTCCAGAACGCCGCGGCGCTGGGCCCGCTGCAGTTGCTCGGCGTCGAGTTCGCCGGCGCGAACGCGATGCGCGACTTCGTCATCGTGCTCGGCCTGCTGCTCAACGGTCTCGCGCTCGTGTTCGGCATCGTGCAGGGCCGGCTCAGCGACCGCGCGCCGCTGCGGGTGATGCGCAGCAGCGGCTTCGCGCTGCTGGTGGCGCTCGTCGGCGGGGCGCTGTTCGGCGGCCGCTCCGAGCTCGGCTACGCGCTCACGCTCGTCGTCGCCGGCGCGTACGGCCTCGCCGGCGTCTGGACCGCCGGCCGCACCGTCGTCGTGCTGCTGGCCCCGCCTGATCGCGTCGGCGAGTACTTCGGCCTCTACGGCATCACCGTCAAACTGTCGGTCGTCGGCAGCGCCGTCTACGGTTTCGTCGAATACTACGCCGGCGCCAAGCCGGCGATGCTGGCACAGAGCGCACAGCTGTTGATCGGCCTGCTGTGCCTCGCCATGGTGCGCGTTCCCGCCACGCCGCCAGCGGCTACCGCCCGATGACCGCCGACGATGACACGCCTGCCCGCGCGCCGCGCGAAGCGCTGTGGCAGCGCGCCGCCGTTGGCGTCGTCGCCGCACTGATCGCCGCGATCGGCGCGCTGCCGACGGCGCTCGCGTACGGCTTCGGCACGCTGCTGGCCGTGCCGTGGTTCCTGTGGTGGTGCGTCACCGACCGCGGCGGCCGCAGCAGCAGCGGCTACTGGCGCAACTGCCGCATCGTCTTCCGTCCTGGCTCGCCGCTCGGCCCGACGCGGCCGCCGCGGCACCTCTGGCGCTGGTCGCAGCACATCGCCTGGATCGTCATCGACTTCTGCCGCATGCGCCGGATCACCGCAGCCAACGTCGCGCAGCACGTCGACCTCGTCGAGTTCGCGCGAATGCGGGCCGCCTTCGACCAGGGCAAGGGCCTGATCTGCGCCACCGGCCACATCGGCGTCTGGGACGTCGCCGGCCACGCCACCGTGCTGCTCGGCATACCGCTGACTAGCGTGTTCCGGCCAAGCCCGCTGCCGGCGCTCAACCGGCTGATCGAGCGGCTGCGCACCGGCGCCGGCCAGACCGTCGTCGCGCGCAAGAACGTCCTGCGCACGCTGCTCAAGGTGCTCGGGCGCAAAGAGGCCGTCGGCATCCTCACCGACGGCGGTGGCAAGCACAGCGCCGTCGAAGCGCCGTTCCTCGGCACCGCCTCGCAAACCGTCGCCAGCCCAGCGCTGCTGCACCTCGCCACCGGCGCGCCGATCGCCGTCGTCGCCGTGCTGCGTACCGGACCGATGCGCTACCGCATGCGCGTGCTCGACGTCATCGCCGACGCCGGCACCGGCGACCGCGAAGCCGACATGCTGGCGATCACGGCGCGCATCAACCGCGGCCTGACCCAGGCGATCGCCGAGGCGCCCGAGCAGTGGTTCTGGCAGGGACGGCGGTTTCGCCACCAGCCGCGGGGCGAGACGCCCGGGCCGGACGGACTGCCGCCGCAGGCAGGGTGACGGGGCGCGCCCGCGCGCTGGTCGACGGCCCAGCCGCACGCGACCTTCACGGCCCCTTCACGGAAGTCACTCGGTGACTTAACGCAGCCAACGATGCTGCTGTGGCGCATTTGCGTTCAGCCCACCCCCCAGAGACCCACCGCATGAAGCTCGCCCTCACCCTCGCCTCCGCCTGCCTCGTGACCGTCGCCTGCGGCGGCGGCAAGAAGGAGATCCAGAACCTCGGCTCCGACACCATGCTCGAGGTCGCCGGCGCGCTCGCCGAGGCCTACCAGAAGGTCAAGCCGGAGGTCATCGTCTCGGTGTCCGGCGGCGGCTCGGGCGTCGGCATCGCGGCGATGATGTCCGGCGACGTCGACATCGCCAACAGCAGCCGCAAGATGAAGGAGAAGGAGGAGGAGGAGGCGAAGAAGCACGGCTACTCCCCCACCCACACGTCGATCGGCTACGACGGCATCGCGATCTACGTCCACAAGGACAACCCGCTCAAGGCGGTCACCATGGCGCAGCTCAAGGAGCTCTTCGGCGACGGCGGCAAGGTCGCCAAGTGGAGCGACCTCGGCATCGACCTCGGCGGCGACGCCGACAAGGTCGTGCTCGCCAGCCGCCAGAACAACAGCGGCACGTACGAGTTCTTCCGCGAGGCCGTGCTCGGCGGCGACAAGGGCCGCTTCAAGCCGGAGTGCAACAACCTCAACGGCAGCAAGGACGTCGTCGACTTCTGCGCCAAGACGAAGAGCGCGATCGGCTACAGCGGCATCGCCTACGCCACCGACCAGGTGCGCGTGGTCCCGGTGATCAAGGCCGACGGCGCGCCGGCGGTCATGCCGACGGTCGACAGCGTGCTCGACGGCAGCTACGCCATCCGCCGCCCGCTCTACATGATCACCAAGGGCGCCGCGACCGGCGACACCAAGGACTACCTCGACTGGATCGTCGGCGACGCCGGCCAGAAGGTGCTCCAGGACAAGGGCTACATCCCGCTGCGCAAGCTATGAGCCACGGCGCGCGGCCGGGCATTTCGTGCTCGACCGCGACGCGCGCGCGCGGTCGCATGGACGACCGTGCCGCCGGCCGCCGTCGCGGCCGGCACCCCTGACCCATCGAGACTCCCCACCGTGTCCCACTACGAAGAACGCCTGCAGCGCGATCTCAACTGGATCCAGGACCTCGTCGGCATCGTCGGCCAGGCGGTGACCAAGGCGATCGACGACGCGGCGACGTCGATCCTGCGGGTCGACAAGGACCTGGCGGCGGAGACCGTGGTCGGCGACTACACGACCAATCGCCAGACCCGCGAGCTCGACCGCCTCTGCCACGCGTTCGTCGCCCGCCACCTGCCGAGCGCCGGCCACCTGCGCTACGTCTCGGCGGTGCTGCGGCTCAACATCGCGCTCGAGCGCATCGGCGACTACGCCGCGACGATCTCGCGCAGCGCCGCGCAGTTGACGGCGCCGCCCCCAGCCGTGGTCGCGCGCAACATCGAGATGATGTGCGAGCAGGCGCGCCGCATGCTGGCCGAAGGCATGCGCAGCTTCCAGCACAAGGACGTCGCGCTCGCCAACAACACGCTCGCGTCGGCAGCGCAGTTCGCCCGCCACTTCGACAAGGTGTTCGCCGACCTGGTCAAGGAAGGCGAGGCCGACAGCCGCCCGGTTGCCGAGTTGTTCTCGCTGATGGCGACGCTCAACCGCCTCGAGCGCGTCATCCACCAAGCCAAGAACATCTGTGAGGAGACGATCTTCGTCGCCAGCGGCAAGACCAAGGGCGAGAAGACCTTCCAGATCCTGTTCGTCGATGCCAAGAACAACGGCCTGAGCCAGCTGGCCGAGCACTTCACGCGCAAGGCCTTCCCGCAGAGCGGCCGCTACCGCAGCGCCGGCTGGGACGCCGCCGAGGAGGTCGATCCGGCGTGGGGCCGCTTCGGCCAGACGGTCGGCGTCGACCTGCAGAAGGCATGGCCGACGCCGCTGGCGTCGCTACTGCCGCAACTCGACGATTACCAGATCGTCGTCGGCTTCGGCAAGGAAGCGCGCGACAAGGTCGGCCGCGTGCCATTCCACACTACGATGCTCATCTGGGACGCGCCGACCGGCGACCCCGAGACGGCGTACCGGAGCCTGACGCCGAAGGTCCGCGAGCTGATGGAGCGCCTGCGCGGCGAACAGGCGAGCTGACCGTGGCCGCGAACGCGTACCCGCCGACCGCGCCGCCGGGCCAGCCCGCATGGGCGGCGGCGCTAGACACGCGCAACAGCGCGTGGTGGCAGGACCTCGTCATGCGTGTCGTTGTCATGGCCGGCGGCATCTCGGCGATCTTGTTCATCGTCGCGATCTTCGGCTTCATCGCCAGCCAAGGCATCGAGTTCATCGTCCACCGCCTCGACCTCGGCGCCCTGCTGACCGGCGTGCGCTGGGAGCCGACGGTCGAGCCGCCGAGCTACGGCGCACTGCCGCTGATCGCCGGCACGGCGTTCATCACGCTCGTTGCGATGGCGATCGCCGTGCCGCTGGCGTTCGGCGCCGCGGTCTACGTCGGCGAGTTCGCGCGCGGCAAGCAGCGCGAGTGGCTCAAGATCGGCATCGAGCTGCTGGCGGCGATCCCGTCGGTCGTCTGGGGCGTCATCGGCCTGCACGTGATGAAGCCGGTCATCCAGGACCTGTTCGGCGTCCAGGTCGGCCTCAACGTGCTCAACGCCGGCATCATCCTCGGGCTGATGGCGGCGCCGATCATGGCGACGATCGCCGAGGACGCGCTCAAGGCCGTGCCCGACACCTACCGCGAAGCCGCGGAGTCGCTCGGCGCGACCAAGTGGCAGGTGGTCTGGAAGGTCGTGCTGCCGCACGCGCGCCCCGGCCTGTCGGCCGCCGTGCTGCTCGGCATCGGCCGCGCCTTCGGCGAGACCATCGCCGTGCTGATGGCGAGCGGCCATCGGCTGATGATCCCGGAGAGCATCTTCGACTCGGCCGCGACGCTGACGGCGACGATCGCCGCCGAGCTCGGCGAAGCCGCGGTCGGCGGCGACCACTACCAGGTCCTGTTCGTCCTCGGGATGCTGCTGTTCGTCATCACCTTCGCGATCAACCTGACGGCCGACTGGATCGTGCGCGGCCGGCGGAGGCAGGCATGACCGGCGCCAATCCGTTCGCGCCCACCTCGCTCGAAGGCCGCAGCCTCGCCAGCCAGGGCGTCGCCAAGGCCGGCTTCCTGGTGATCACGCTGCTGCTGCTGATCCCGGCGCTCGGCATCGTCGGCGTGCTGCTGGTCGAGGGCTGGCCGGGGATGACGCTGTCGTTCCTCCTCGAGAAGCCGCGCGAGAACGGCGCCGCCGGCGGCATCGCCACGGCGCTGGTCGGCACCATCTGGCTGACCGCCGTCGCGCTCGTCGTGGCGCTGCCCGTCGGCGTCGCCGCCGCGATCTACCTCAGCGAGTACGCGCGCGACAACTGGCTGACCCGCACGATCAACGTCGCCATCGTCAACCTCGCCGGCGTGCCGTCGATCGTGCACGCGCTGTTCGGTGTCGGCGCCTTCGTGCACTTCCTGCAGTTCGGCAAGTCGATCCTGGCGGCGAGCTGCACGCTCGCGGTCATGACGCTGCCGGTCGTGATCGTCGCCACCCGCGAGTCGCTGCAGGCGGTGCCCAAGGCCTTCCGCGAGGCGACCTGGAACCTCGGCGCGACGCGCTGGCAGACCATCTGGCGAATCGTGCTGCCGAACTCCGGCAGCGGCATCCTGACCGGCCTGATCCTCGTCGTCTGCCGCGCCGTCGGCGAGACCGCGCCGATCATGTTCACCGGCGCCGTGTTCTTCCGACAGCTGTTCCCCAACGGCGTGTTCGACAAGACCATGGCCTTGTCGCTGCACCTGTTCAACGTCTCGACGCAGGTCACCAACGTGCCGCGACACGTGCCGTTCGCCGTCGCGCTGACGCTGATCCTGGTCGTGCTGTCGATGAACGCGCTCGCCATCTGGTTTCGCATGCGGCTGCGCGGGAGGAAGAAGTGGTGACCGCCGGCCCGTCCCCCGTTGCGGCGCCGCCGGCGCTGCTCACCGTGCGCAACCTGTCGATCCGCTACGGCGACAAGGTGGCGCTCCAGGGCGTCGACCTCGACGTCCGGCCCAACGAGATCGTCGGCATCATCGGCCCGGCCAACGCCGGCAAGACGTCGTTCCTGCGCGCGCTCAACCGCATGGACGCGCTCGTGCCGGAGATGCAGGTCGACGGCACGATCACCTTCGCCGGCCGCGACCTGCGCGACGTGCGCAACCTGTACGCGCTGCGCAGCCGCATCGGCGTGGTGTTCCCGCTGCCTGTCGGCCTGCCGCTGTCGATCTACGACAACGTCGCGCTCGCCCCGCGCCTGCGCGGCGTCAAGGCCAGGTCCGAGCTCGACGGCATCGTCGAACGCAGTCTGCGGCGCGCGGCGCTCTGGGACGAGGTCAAGGACCGCCTCAAGAGCCTCGGCTCGCTGCTCAGCGGCGGCCAACAGCAGCGCCTGACGATCGCGCGCGCGTTGTCGCAGGAGCCGGAGCTGCTGCTGCTCGACGAGTTCTCGATCGCCATCGACCCGGTGACGACGATGCGCATCGAGGAGGTGCTCAAGGAACTGCGGCAAGAACTCAGCATCGTGCTGGTGACCAACCTCGTGCAGCAGGCGCGCCGCCTCGCCGCGCGCACCGCCTTCTTCCTCGGCGGCCGATGCGTCGAGATCATCGCGACCGAGCTCCTCTTCAGCGGCGGCGCCAAGGACCAGCGCACGATCGACTACCTGGAGGGACGCTTTGGCTGATTCCTTGTCCCTGAAGACCCGCACCACGATCCTCAACCTGCCCAGACACCGGGCGCCGGCGATCGAGGTGCAGGACCTGAGCCTCTGGTACGGCACGTTCCAGGCGCTGCACGACGTCACGCTGACCATCAAGTCGGGCATCGTCACGGCGCTGATCGGCCCGTCCGGCTGCGGCAAATCGACGCTGCTGCGCTCGTGCAACCGCATCAACGAGCGCCTGGGCTACGTCTCCACCACCGGCACCGTCAAGGTGCTCGGACACGACGTCTACGGCCCCGAGGCGTCGGCGATCCAGGTGCGCCGCCACGTCGGCATGGTCTTTCAGCGGCCCAACCCGCTGCCGCTGTCGATCCGCGACAACGTGCTGTTCAGTCATCGCCTGCACGCCGAGCGCAAGGCGACACGAGCCGAGGAAGAAGCGATGCTCGAGCAGGCGCTGCGCGAGGTGCTGCTCTGGGACCGCGTCAAGGACCGCCTCGACCGCAAAGCGACGGTGCTCTCGCTCGAAGAGCAGCAGAAGTTGTGCATCGCGCGCCTACTGCCGACCAAGCCGTCGGTGCTGCTGATGGACGAGCCGTGCAGCGCGCTCGACCCCGAGGCGACACGCGCCGTCGAAAACCTGATCTGGGACCTGCGCGGCCACTACTCGATCCTGATCGTCACCCACAACATGGCCCAGGCCCGCCGCGCCAGCGACGAGTGCGTGTTCATGCTGATGGGCCGCGTCGTCGAGCACTCCGAGACCGAAGACATGTTCGTCGCGCCGCAGAAGCCGGAGACCTCGGAATACATCGAGGGCCGCTTCGGCTGACGGCGCGCGGCGACCGCCGAACGCTTCCGCCGACCTGCAGGTGGCCGGGCCGGCGGCCGTCGCGCTATCCTGCGCGGCCCCGATGAACGCGCTGCCGCTGCTGCTCCTGTCCCTGTCCGTCGCCCTGCCACAGGGGCCGGACGAGGCGATCGCCACCTACCAGCTCGACGGCCGCACGCTGCCAGTGACGCGCACCGACGTGGCGCTCGAGATGGCCTTCCACCTGCGGCGGCGCGACCGCGGCCAGCAGGCCGTCGAACAGCTCGTCGCGGTGACCATCACGCGGCAGGCCGCCGAGGCGAAGAAACTGATGCCGGCCGAAGCCGACGTGCGGGCGTTCTGGACCGACCTGCAGGAGCAGTTGCGCGCCGCCGGCCGCCGGCCGGAGGACATCCCCGCCGTGCGCAACACCGGTGAGGCGCAGTGGCTCGCCGACCTCGCCGTGCAATTGGCGCAGAAGCGCGTCGTCCGCCAGGAGCTCGGCCTGAAGGCCGACGAGGAGGTCAGCGGCGACATGCTGACGCTCTGGCTGCAGGAGCAGCGCAAGAACGCGCTCGTCGTCACCGACCCCGACCTGCTGCCCGCCGGCGCAGTGGCGCGCGTCGGCACGACCGAGATCCCGCTGATCGAGCTTGGCCTGTTGCTGCTGCGCACCGCCGAGGACGACGAGCGCGACCGCTTCGTCAAGCAAGTCGTCTACCTCGCCGCGCTCGAGGCGGCGGCGCGCAAGGACGGCGTGCAGGTCACCGCCGCCGACCTCGACGCCGCCGTGCAGAAGCACAAGGACGACGCGCAGAAGGACCCGCGCTACCGCGGCGTCACCTACGAGAACCTGCTCAAGGCCGAGGGCCTGACGCCGCAGTCGATCCGCGACCTGCGCGTCTTCCGCGGCCAGATCCTGCTCGACAAGCTGGCGCGCCTGCGCTTCCGCGACGCCGACCTCGCGGCCGAGCTACAGGACAACCGCCAGGCCGTGCGCGACCGCCACGGCGCGCGCCGGCGCCTGGGCCTCATCTACCTGCGCGCGCTCGACGAACCCAACCCGCTGGCGCCGCGCACCATGGCCGACGCCGAGCGCGAGCTCGGAGCGGCGCGCGAGCGGCTGCAGAAGGATCCGTTCGACGTCGTCGCCCGCGTCGTCAGCGAGCACAACGCCAGCAAGGCCCAGGGCGGCGACGCCGGCTGGCACCGACGTCGCTCCGACAATATGCCCGATGCGGTGCTCGCCGCGGCATTCGCGCAGGCGGCCGGCGACGTCTCGGCGCCGGTCCGCGTCGACGACGGCGTGACGCTGGTGAAGACGCTGGAGATCGAACCCGAGCCGGACGACGCGACGCTGCGACAGCGGCTGCGCGAGGGCAAGCAAAAGGATCTGCAGAACCAGCTATTCGACGCCTGCAAGCTGACGGTGGCAAAGACGTCTGCGCCGACGCCGACGAAAGGACGCAAGTGAAGCGGCTCTCGTTCGCCGGCGACGACCGGCTGCGCGTCATCGAGGTGGTCGGCGCGAAGTGGTTCGACGCGCTGTCGCTGTGGCAGCCGCTCGATCCCGACGTCGTGACCACCGGCGCGCACGAGGCCGCTGCGGTGCTGCTCGGCGGCACCTTCGACCTCGTCGGCGGCGGCACCGCGTGGCCGGCGCGCGGCGCGCGCAAGGACGCGTTCGGCGGCCGGCCGATGGCGGTCTTCCTGCCGCCGGCGACGCCGTTCCGGGCGAGCAAGGGCAGCGGCGAGATCCTGCTCGTCGCCGCGCGCCAGCCGACCGCGCAACCGACGCCGTCGGGGCGCGAAGCGCTCGCGCACAAGCCGCTGCTGCCGCTCGCGGGCAGCGGCAAGTCGTTCGACCCCAACAGCGGCGAGTGGAAGCCCGCCGAGACGTTCCCAACCGCGCCCGAGTCGCTGCCACCGCGCCGCTTCGAACGCATCGCCGTCGGCGACGTCGTCGTCGAGCGCATGTTCGCGCCCGACTACAAGGCGGCGACGCTGAGCGTCGACGAAGCAGTCGTGCCCATCGGCGGCGCGCTGCGCCTGGGCGACGTCCCGGGCCGACCGATGTGCGACGAGACGCTGCTGTTCGTGCGCGCGCCGCACGGCGCCACCGTCGAGCACGATGGCCGCAGCGAGACGATCACCGGCGACGGCGTCGTACTGCTGCCGTTCGACGGCCGCGCAACGGTCGTGCGCGCCGTCGGCGGCCCGTGCTTCGTCGTGATCAGCAGCGGCGGCAAGTGAGTCGCTGGCGGCGCGCCCGCGGCGCGCGACGACCATGGCGGCCGCGCGCCGGCAGCCAGTAGCGCGCGGCCTACGCGAGCACGGTCGCGCGACCGCCGTCGGCGAGCGCCACCACGCTGCCCGGCGCCTGGAAGTCCTGCGGCAGAAAACCCAGGCCGACGCGGTAGCCGCCGCCGGGCGCGACCACCGCGCGCATCACGCGCCCGACAGCGAGCTGATCCTCGACTTCGAGCAGCTGCTGCGGCGCGTCGATGGCAGGGCCCGGCGAGAGGCGCAGCGCGCACAGTTTGCGGTTGGTGTGCCCGTAGGTGTGGATGCGCGCGACGATCTCCTGGCCGGTGTAGCAGCCCTTCGTCGTGCTGACCGCGTCCTCGAGGTCGGCCTCGAGTCCGAGCGTCGTCGGTTCGCTATCGCGGCCGACGCGCACGTCGCCGACGAGCAGGCGCACGCACTCGGCGCGCACGCCGTCGAGCAGCGTGCCCGCGCCGCCAGCCGCCGCGCCGTAGTGGCGGGCGAACACGAGCCCGCGCCGGCGCGTCGTCATCCCCGGCGCGCCTTCGACCAGCGCCGCCGTGCCGTCGCCGCCCGCTACGCCATCGCTGGCGAACGCCACCGTCTCGGCGCACGGCCCAGCGGCGAGCGGCGCGATCGTCAGCTTCTCGGTGAAGTGGTAGCGCTCGAGCAACGCTGCCAGCGCGTCGACGGCCTCGGCCGGCGACTCGACCCAGTACGCCCCCGCGACGCGGCCGATGGCGCAGACCGCCAGCAGTTTGCCCTTGGCGTCGAGGAACGCCGCCTTGCGGCTGCGCCCCTCGGGCAGGCCCAGCACGTCCTGCGTGCACAGCCGGTGCAGGAACTCACCGGCGTCGGGACCGGTGACCTGCAGCAACCGGAACGGCGCATCCGGGCGGTGGTACGGCGGCTTCGGCAGCAGGTCGCGCAGCAGGTCGGCGGGGGTCATGGCGAGCAAAACAGGCAGGATGGCGGTCGGCGGCGACAATATAGACCAGTTTTGGGGCCTTTTTCCGACCCAGGTGTTGAACGAGCCCTAAAATGGATCTAGTTACACCCACCACGTTCGGCAAGCCGCCGGACCTCCGCATGTTGCGCATCTCCAAGAAGGCCGACTACGCCGTGTTCCTGCTGGGCGCGATCGCCCGGCAAGGGGCCTATCCCGGGGGCGAACACCCCGAGGCAGTGGTCAGCGCCCACGAGATCGCCCGGCTGGCCAAGCTCAGCAAGTCGGTCGTCGCCAATCTGCTGAAGGAGTTCGCCAAGCACGGGTTCCTGGACTCGGTGCGCGGCCTCAGGGGCGGCTACCGGCTGGCCAAGGCCCCCGCCGCGATCGCGCTGGCCGACATCCTCGAAGTCGTCGAGGGCCGCTTCACCCTGGTCGAGTGCGTCGCGCACGGCCACGCGGCCGCCGCCACCGCCCCGTCGGGCGGCGCGACTGCGTCCGGCAGCGGCCTGCTGTCGCTCGCCCCGAGCATGCGCGCCACCGACGACCACGACGGCGTTGACTGCGCGCTGATCGCCTTCTGCCCGAGCAAGGCGCCGATGCGCGTCGTGCACGACCGCATCGCGCGGCTGTTCCGCGACATCCGCCTCGACGAACTCTGCGCCCTGCCGCCTCGCGGACCTGCCGGCCGCCCCGCCGCCGCGGTTCCCACCCACGCCCGATGAAGACCCCGCTCTACCTCGACTACAGCGCCACCACGCCGTGCGACCCGCGCGTCGTGCAGCGCATGCTGCCGTTCTTCAGCGACGCCTTCGGCAACGCCGCCAGCCGCAGCCACGCGTTCGGCTGGACCGCCGAAGCCGCCGTCGAGGAAGCGCGCAGCCAGGTCGCGCAGCTGATCGGCGCGCACCAGAAGGAGATCCTCTGGACCAGTGGCTCGACCGAGGCCAACAACCTCGCGATCAAGGGCGTGGCCCAGATGTACCGCGAGAAGGGCAACCACCTGATCACCGCGGTCACCGAGCACAAGGCCGTGCTCGACCCGATGAAGAACCTCGAGGCGCAGGGCTTCGAGGTCACGTGGCTGCCGGTCGACGGCAGGGGCCGCGTCGACCTCAAGCAGCTCGAGGCGGCGATCACTGACCGCACGATCCTGGTGTCGCTGATGGCGGCCAACAACGAGGTCGGCACGCTGCACCCGATCGCCGAGATCGGCGCCATCTGCAAGCAGAAGGGCACGCTGTTCCACAGCGACGCCACGCAGTGCCCCGGCAAGATCCCGCTCGACGTCGAGGCGCAGCACGTCGACCTGATGTCGATCTCGGCGCACAAGATGTACGGGCCGAAGGGCGTCGGCTGCCTGTACGTGCGGCGCAAGAACCCGCGCGTGCGCCTGACCGCGCAGATGGACGGCGGCGGCCACGAGCGCGGCATGCGCTCGGGCACGCTCAACGTCACCGGCATCGTCGGCATGGGCGAGGCCGCGCGCATCTGCCGCGAGGAGATGGCGACCGAGGCGCAAAAGCTCAGGGCGCTGCGCGACCGGCTGGAGGCCCGGCTGCTGAAGGCGCTGCCCGACGCCGTGCGCAACGGCGACCCCGACGCGCGCCTGCCGCACCTGGCCAACGTCTCATTCCCCTACGTCGAGGGCGAGTCGCTGATCATGGGCATCAAGGAGCTCGCCGTGTCATCCGGTTCGGCGTGCACGTCCGCGAGCCTCGAGCCGAGCTACGTGCTGAAAAGCCTGGGACTCGGCGACGAACTGGCGCACAGCTCGATCCGCTTCTCGCTCGGCCGCTTCACCACGGAGGCAGAGGTCGACTTCGCCGCCGACCGCGTCATCGCCGAGGTCAAGCGCCTGCGCGAGATGTCGCCGCTCTGGGAGATGGTCCAGGACGGCGTCGACCTCAGCCAGGTGAAGTGGACGCACCATTGATCGGGTCGCCGCGACAAGGCGGGGAACAACTCATGACGAATCCAAGCATCCAGCCCGCCGACGACGAGCCGAATTGATTGGCCCGCCAGACAACGCGCCCGATCCAGATCGCCACGCAAGCAACAGACATTCCAGCGCCTGAACCCGACGCCGCGAACCGCACACCCGACGAACCAACGACACCCAGCCAACAGCCATGGCCTACAGCGACAAGGTCCTCGACCACTACCAAAACCCGCGCAACGTCGGCTCCCTCGACAAGAACGCTCCCGACGTCGGCACCGGCGTCGTCGGCGCGCCCGAGTGCGGCGACGTCATGAAGCTGCAGATCAAGGTCGGCGACGACGGCCGCATCCTCGACGCCAAGTTCAAGACCTACGGCTGCGGCTCGGCGATCGCCTCGTCGTCGCTGGCCACCGAGTGGCTCAAGGGCACGACGGTCGACGCCGCGGCGCAGATCAAGAACACACAGATCGTCGAGGAGCTGTCGCTCCCGCCGGTCAAGGTCCACTGTTCGGTGCTCGCCGAGGACGCGATCAAGGCCGCGATCGACGACTGGCGCAAGAAGAAGGCCGCCGCGCAGGCCGCCGGCAAGCCTGCCGCGCAAGGAGCCCAGCCATGAGCGACCCCGCCGCCAAGACGCCGGAGGCCCCGGCGGACAAGAAGCCGCAGCGCGGCGTCGTGCTGACCGAGCGCGCCGCCAAGGAGATCCTGCGCGTGATCGCCGAGCAGGGTTTCCCGGCCGACGCCACCTGGGTCCGCGTCGGCGCCAAGGGCGGCGGCTGCTCGGGCTTCACCTACGTGCTCGACTTCGACCGCACGGGGCCGACCGAGTTCGACCTCGTCTACCCCCAACACGGCGTCAACGTCGTCGTCGACAAGAAGAGCGAGTTCTTCATGGGCGGCACGATGCTCGACTTCAACGACGGCCTGCTCGACCGCGGCTTCGTGTTCAAGAACCCGCAGGCCACCGGCTCCTGCGGCTGCGGCACCTCATTCTCGGCGTGACCCACGTCCCGGCACCCGATCCGTTCACCGTCTTCGGGGTGCCCCGAACGCTGGACCTAGACGCGCGCGAACTCGAGCGCCGCTACCTGCGGCTCTCGCGCGAATGCCATCCCGACCATCTGCGCGCGCAGGACGCGGCCGACTGCCTCGCCGTGCTGCAGCGGGCCGCCGAGGTCAACGACGCCTGGAAGACGCTGCGCGACCCGTGGACGCGCGCCAAGGCGCTGCTCGAAGCCGAGTCGCCCGGCTTGCTCGACGCCAACAAGAAACTCGACCCAGCGTTCCTCGCTGACGCGCTCGAACTCGCCGAAGAAGTTGCCTTCGTGCGACCCGACCACGTCACCGCGCTGCGCGCTCGCCTGCAGCAGACGCTCGACGCCGACTTCGCCGCGCTGCGCGCCGACGTCGGCCGCGGCGACCTGCCTGCGGCTGCACGCCGCGTGCACGGCGCCCACTACCACAAGAAGGCCCTCGCCGACCTGGAGCACAAGGCGTGACCACCGCTCCGCAACCGAGGGCCTGCCCGCGCCTGGTGCTCGGCATCGACCTCGGCACCACCAACAGCCTCGCCGCCGTGCGCGCCGGCAAGGACGCGCGCGTGCTGCGCGACCGCGACGGCGAACCGCTGGTGCCGTCTGTCGTCTGCTTCCATCCCGACGGCCGCACCGTCGTCGGCCGGGCTGCCAAGGCGCTGCGGCTCGACTTCCCCGAGCGCACGGTGTTCTCGGTCAAGCGACTGATCGGCCGTGCTGCCGCCGAGGTGCAGCAGGAAGCGTCCCGACTGCCGTACCGCGTCGCCGCCGGCGAGCGCGGGATGCCGCGCGTGCAGATCGGCGACCAGCAGTGGACGCCCGAGGCGATCAGCGCGCTGATCCTGCAGCAGGTGAAGGCCACCGCCGAACAGGCGCTCGGCCAGCCGGTGCGCGAAGCGGTCGTCACCGTGCCGGCGTGGTTCGACGACGCGCAGCGGCAGGCGACCAAGGACGCCGCCCAGCTCGCTGGCCTCGAGTGCCTGCGAATCCTCAACGAACCGACCGCGGCAGCGCTCGCGTACGGCATCGACGGCAGCAAGGACGGCACGGCGCTGGTCTACGACCTCGGCGGCGGCACCTTCGACGTCTCGATCCTGCGCATCGACGACGGCGTGTTCCGCGTGCTGTCGACCGCCGGCGACACCCAACTCGGCGGCGACGACTTCGACGAGCTGTTGTGCCAGCGCATCCTGGCGCAGCTGCCGCCGACCTCCGACCCGTACGTGCTGCAGGCGGTGCGCGCGGCCGCCGAGGGATTGAAGATCCGCCTGTCCGACGCCGAGCGCGCCGAGCTGGAACTCGACCTCGGCAACCGCGGCGCCGTGAAACTCGCCGTGACCCGCGCCGAGTTCGAAGCGGCGATCGCGCCGCTGGTGCAGCGCACGCTCGACTGCGTCATGCGCGCGGTCAAGGACACCGGCCTGCAGCTGCACGAGCTCGATGACGTCGTGCTCGTCGGCGGCAGCACGCGCGTGCCGCTGGTGCGCGCGCGCCTGCAGGCGCTGACCGGCAAGGCGCCGCACACCGGCGTCGACCCCGACCTCGCCGTCGCGCTCGGCGCCGCCATCCAGGCCGACGTGCTCGCCGGCAACGACCGCTCGCTGCTCTTGCTCGACGTCATCCCGCTATCGCTCGGCCTGGAGACGCTCGGCGGCGCCGTGCGGAAGCTGATCCTGCGCAACAGCACGATCCCGACCTCGGTGACCGAGGAGTTCTCGACCGGCGTCGACAACCAGACTGCCGTCGACCTGACGATCTACCAGGGCGAGCGCGAGCTGGCGCAGGACTGCCGCCTGCTCGGCCGCTTCCAGCTGCGCGGGCTGCCGGCGCTGCCGGCCGGCCTGCCGCGCATCGCGGTCACGTTCCTGGTCGACGCCGACGGCGTGCTGCGCGTCACCGCGCGCGAGCAACGCACCGGCGCGCAGGCGAGCATCCAGATCGCGCCGACGTTCGGCCTGACGCGCGACGAAGTCCGCACGATGATGCTCGACTCGATCGAGCACGCGCAGCAGGACTACCTCGCGCGCGAGGCGATCGACACGCGCAACAAGGCCGAGGCGATGGTGCGCGGCACGCAAAAGGCCCTGCAGATAGCCGAACTGCCGCCCGACCAGACCTACGCCGTGCAGAAGGCGACCAAGGCGCTGCAGAAGCTGCTGGCCGGCAACGCCGACGCCGCGGCGCTGAAGGCCGGTTGCGATGAACTCACCAAGCTCACCGCGACGATCGCCGACGACGTGATCAGCTCAGCGGTGACCAAGGCGCTGAAGGCCGACGAGATCCGATGACCAGGGCGCGACTCCACGTGCGCGGCGACGACCGCGCGTTCACGATCGAGGTCGGTCAGACCATCCTCGAGGCGGCGATGGCGCAGGGCCTCGAGCTCAACCACGCCTGCGGCGGCGTCTGCGCGTGCTCGACGTGCCACGTCAAGGTCAAGCAGGGCCGCGAGTGCCTGTCCGAGGCCGGCGACGACGAAATGGACCAGCTCGACGAAGCGCGCGACGTCGCCCTCGACTCGCGACTCGGCTGCCAGGCGCGCTTGCTGCGCGCGCCGAAGGACGGCGTCGTCGAGATCCAGATCCCGGCGTGGAACGTCAACGCCGTGCGCGAAGGCGGCCACTAGGAGCCCGCGCCCCGGGGGCCGGACCCGGGCCGCGAGCGGTCGCGCAGGCTCACTGCACGACGAACACGACGGGCGACGACGCATGGGCTCGAGAACCATGTCGGGGGGATCGTAGCGCCGACCCAAGCTCGCGGGCGGCGAGGCGCCGCGCTCGCCGGCCGGACCGCCGGCGCGGCAGCACGACGCCGGGCCCGGCGCGTCCGAACACGCGCGTCGTCGCGCGGCTTCGCGCCCACGGCTAGATTGCGCCCGATGACCGCCGCCCCCGCCGACCTCACCCTCGTTGCCAACGTGATCCGCGGCCTCGCGATCGACGCCGTGCAGAAGGCCGACTCGGGCCACCCGGGCATGCCGATGGGCATGGCCGACATCGCGTCGGTGCTGTGGCTGGAGTTCCTGCGCTGGAGCCCGAGCGAGCCGCTGTGGGCCGGCCGCGACCGCTTCGTGCTGTCCGGCGGCCACGGCTCGATGCTGCTGTACGCGCTGCTGCACCTCGGCGGCTACCCGCTGCCGATGGCGGAGCTCGAGCGCTTCCGCCAGTTGCACAGCAAGACGCCGGGCCACCCCGAGTTCGGCGAGACGGTCGGCGTCGAGACGACGACCGGCCCGCTCGGCCAGGGCTTCGCCAATGCCGTCGGCATGGCGATCGCCGCCCAGATGGAGGCCGCGCGCTTCCAGAACCCGCTGCTGCAAACGCGCGTCTTCGTCACCGCCGGCGACGGCGACCTGATGGAGGGCCTCAGCTACGAAGCGGCTTCGCTCGCCGGCCACCTCCGGCTCGGCAACCTCGTCTGCCTGTTCGACGACAACGGCATCACCATTGAGGGCCACACCGACCTCGCCACCAGCGAGGACATCGGCAAGCGCTTCGAGGCGCAAGGCTGGTCGGTGCAGCGCTGCGACGGCCACGACCCGGCGGCGATCCGCAAGGCGCTGCAGGTCGCGACTGCCGCGGCGGACAAGCCGCAGCTGATCTGCTGCCGCACGACGATCGGCAAGGGCAGCCCCAACAAGGCCAACACGCACGACGTGCACGGCAGCCCGCTCGGCAAGGACGAGGTGGCGCTGACCAAGAAGGCGCTCGGCCTGCCGGCCGATGCCTTCTGGGTCCCCGACAGCGTGCGCGCCGCCTTCGCCGCCGCCGGCGCCAAGAACGACGCCCTGCGCGCGCAGTGGCACGCCGGCATGCAGGCCTACGCCCACAAGCAGCCGGAGTTGCACCGGCAGTGGCAGGGCTTCCGCGACCGCGCCGTGCCCGCTGACCTGCTGGAACAACTCGTCGCCGCCGCCGGCGCCGAGCCCGCCGCGACCCGCGCGCTGTCGGGCAACGTGCTCAACAAGGCCGCCGAGCTGGTGCCCGGCTTCGTCAGCGGCAGCGCCGACCTCGATCCGTCGACCAAGACGCGCATCAAGAAGTCCGGCTCGTTCACGCAGAAGGACCGCGCCGGGCGCACGCTGCACTACGGCATCCGCGAGCACGCCATGGGCGCCTTGCTCAACGGCATCGCGCTGCACGGCGGCTTCCTGCCGGCGGGCAGCACGTTCCTGGTGTTCGCCGACTACATGCGCACGCCGATCCGGCTGGCGTCGCTGATGAAGCTGCCGACGACGTTCGTGTTCACGCACGACAGCCTGATGGTCGGCGAGGACGGCCCGACCCACCAACCGGTCGAGCACCTCACGACGCTGCGCGTGATCCCCAACCTGCACGTCTTCCGTCCTGCCGACGGCGCCGAGACCGCGGCCGCGTGGACGCACGCGCTCTCGCGCCGCGACGGCCCGGTGGCGCTGGCGCTGACACGGCAGAACCTGCCGAAGCTGCCGCACGCCGCCGGCTGGAACCCGCGCGACGTGCTGCGCGGCGGCTACGTGCTCGTCGACGCCCAGGGCGCGAAGGCGACGATCGTCGCCACCGGCTCCGAGGTCGGCCTCGCCGTCGACGCTGCGGCGCTGCTCGGCCAGCGCGGCGTGCCGACGCGCGTCGTGTCGATGCCGTGCGTCGAGCTGTTCCTGCAGCAGGACGCCGCCTACCGTGCCGCCGTGCTCGGCGCGGCTGCCGTGTTCACGCTGGAGATGGGCCGCCCCGAGTTGTGGTGCCAGTTCACCGGTCGGCTGGACCGCTGCATCGGCCAGACGACGTTTGGCGCCAGCGCGCCGGCCAAGCACGTCGCCGAGCACTTCGGCTTCGCGCCGGCGAAGGTCGCCGAGCGGGTGCGAGCAACCCTGTGACCGGCGCCGACGGAAAGCCCGCGGACGGCAACCGCCGCGCACGCCTCGCCGTCCTGCTGCTGCTGCCGCTGGCGCTGCTGTGGTTCGGGCCGACGTTCGCGCACGGCCTGCGCAGCGACGACTTCCTCGTCACCTACTACACCGACCGGTTGAGTGGCGCGGTGCACTGGGACCGCGTGCTCGGCGAGTTCGCGCGGCCGTGGTTCGAGGCCGGCGAGCTGTACCGGCCGCTCGTCAGCGTCAGCTTCGGCGTGGAACTCGCGCTGTGTCCGAGCCCGGGCGCGCGCCACGTCGTCAACACGCTGCTGGTCACCATCGCCGCGCTGGCGACCGCAGCGACGGCCGGCGTGCTGGCGCGCGCGCACGGCGCTGGCGCGAAGATCCGCGCCGCCGCCCCACTGCTCGCCGGCCTCACCGTGCTGCTGCACCCCGCCGCCGTCGAGACCGCGGCGTGGCTGGCGGCGCGCGTCACCAGCCTGGAGATGGCGTTCGGCGCGCTGGCGCTGTGGCGCTACGCGAAAGCGCTCGCCGCCGGACAGCCGAGCCGTGGCGCGCTCGTGTGGTTCGCGCTGGCGCTGCTGACCAAGGAAGGCGCGGTGACGCTGCCGGCGACGCTGCTGCTCGCCGACTGGCTGCTGCTGCCGCCGGCGCCGCTGCGCGCGCGCGTGCGCCGCATGCTGCCGTACGCGGCGCTGCTCGCCGGCTACTTCGCGCTGCGCCTGCTGGTGCTCGGCCGCATCGGCTCGGTCGATGCGACGTTCGCGTTCGCCAACCTCGGCAACGTCGCCGTGCGTGTCGGCCAGCTGGTGGCGCCGCCGGCTGCAGCCGGCTGGACGCAGCTGGCGACACCGCTCGTGCTCGTGGTCGCGCTGCTGCCGTTGCTGCGCCGCCACCGTCTCGCCATCGCACTGCTGCCGCTTTGGGCCTTCGCTGCGCTGCTGCCAACGCAGCACCTCGCCGCCGATCTCACGGTCTTCTACGGCCGCTTCTGCTTCGACGCGCTGCCGGGCCTCGGCCTCGTCGCCGCGCTCGGCTTTGTGCTCGGCGTCCGCAGCCGCACGCCTTGGGACGTCGGCCTGTGGTCGCTGTGGCTCGCCGGACTCGCCATGACGAGCCACGGTTGGATCGACCGCTACGCCACCGACGACCAGCAGGCGCGCGCCGCGACCGCCGCCGTGGCGAACTTCGCCGCCAACGCCACCGACGAACGGCCCGTCGCCGTCGCCGGTCTGCCGATGCTGCCGGTCTTCCACCAGAAGCTCTGGGGCGTGCTCGGCCTCGCGCCGTTCCAGCCGCGCGACCTGCCCGTGCTCGGCCTGCCCGACCTCCTGACCCCCGACAACAAGGCGCCAGCGCAGGCGCACGACGGCGCGCCGATCCATGCGCTGCTCGCCGCCGGCGGCCGCGTCGGCAGCTACGACCCCAACCGCAGCGCCCTCGTCGACGTGGCGTACTTCGAAGCGGGCGCGGTCGAACTCGCCG
>Ga0194132_10000121_pt1 | contig 147985 bp, 142 predicted proteins | sample TA2KigOf80mmetaG_FD_148612 | JGI IMG/M metagenome (GOLD analysis project Ga0194132, IMG submission 148612) | Freshwater microbial communities from Lake Tanganyika, Tanzania - TA2015054 Kigoma Offshore 80m | ecosystem: Environmental > Aquatic > Freshwater > Lake | place: Tanzania: Lake...
CCCGTGCCGGAGGTGCAGACCGAGTGCGATCATCGCCACGAGGTAGATTGCCACCACCCATCCGGAACGGAAGCTTCGGACCACGTTCTGGTACACCTCGCCCTCGACGAATCGCGAGGGCAACACTTGCCCGGTGGTGAAGTGGAGGACATGAAACACGATGAACGCCGCCAGGAGGACCCCGCCGATCCGCATGGCCATCGCCGCGAGGCTAGCCGCCCGCCTGGTTTGCTTGCCGTAACGCACCGGACGAGCCGCCGCGGCCCGGCGGCTCAGGGACATCGCGGCGTGAATGTGGAGCACGGCAGCAAGCAAGAGGGAGCGATCGGACTCCCCACAGGACGGCCAGGTTGCTCTTGAGAAACACCGCGTAGTCGTTGATGGCGGCGGGGCCGCGGTGAATCAGCAGGTTGCCCCCCATGTGTACCAACAGAAAACCCACCAGCAACGCGCCGGTGAGCGCCATGACCACTTTCCGCCCGATGGTCGAGGCATAGAAACGGACCGGCCATGCCACCGCGTGGTCCCCCGGCGTTCGCACCGTCCCGGCCATGCCTCAGACGCCGACGGTGGCCTGGATCGACCGGACCGCCTCGGCCGAGGCGTGCAGGTCGGTTCGTTCCTGCGCGGTCAGCGTCACCTCGACGATCTGCTCGAGGCCACCCTTGCCAAGCTTGCATGGCACGCCGCAGTATACGCCGTGAAGGCCGTATTCCCCCTTGAGCCAGGCCGCGCACGGTAAGATCCGCTTCTTGTCCAGGACGATGGCCTCGACCATCTGGACCGCGGCGGCGCTGGGCGCGTAGTAGGCCGAGCCGGTCTTGAGATGGGCCACGATCTCGGCTCCCCCGTTGCGGGTCCGGGTGACGATCTGGTCGAGCTTGTCCTTGGCCAGGAGTTGGGTCACCGGGATTCCGGAAACGGTCGTGTAGGACACCAGCGGGACCATGGTGTCCCCATGCCCGCCCAGAACCATCGCCTGGATGTCTTCGACCGAGACGTCCATCGCCTCGGCCAAGAACATTCGATAGCGAGCGGTGTCGAGCACGCCCGCCATCCCGAGCACCCGTTGACGCTGGAAGCCGCTCGCCTTCATCGCCACATAACACATCACATCGAGGGGGTTGGATACCACGATGATGATCGACTCGGGAGCGACCCGCCTGATGTTCTCCGAGACGGTCTTGACGATTCCGGCGTTGGTCTTGACGAGATCGTCGCGGCTCATGCCCGGCTTTCTCGCGATCCCAGCGGTCACCACGAAGATCTCCGACCCGGCAGCCATCTCGTAGTCGTTGGTGCCATAGACCCTGGAGTCGTAGCCCTCAACCGGCCCGGATTGCCACTGATCGAGGGCCTTTCCCTGCGGAACGCCCTCCACCACATCCACCATGACAATGGTGCGGGCGAGGTTTTTCTCGGCCAGCCGCTGGGCCGCGGTGGCCCCGACGTTTCCGGCCCCGACGACAGTGATCTTGTTGAGCATATGTTGGGTGTCGATTGATGAATGAGGGGATCAGCCTGGCCGGACCACCCGGCCCGGGCGGAAAGGTATTTGGAGATAACGGCTTGGGTAAAGGGACCGGGATCTCAGCCACCTATCGTTTCGCGCCCCGCCTGCCGGCCCGGGCGTTCCCGCCGAGGTCTCCGAGTTGGCGAATCGCCTCGTAGAGGACGATACCGACGGCCGTGGCCAGGTTGAGGCTCCGAACCGCTCCGCTCATCGGGATTCGGAAACACTCGTCCGGGTGCTTCTCGAGGATCCGCTCCGGCATGCCACTGGTTTCGTTGCCGAAGACGAGGCAACTGTTCGGCAGGAACCTCGCCTCCCATAGGGGCCGGGTGGCGTTGGCGGAAAAGTAGAGGCACCGCTCGCGGCTGATGGCATCCCGAAAGGCAAACCAGTTCGGGTGGACCCAGAGATCGACGTGGGGCCAATAGTCGAGGCCAGCCCGCCGCAGGTCGCGATCGTCGATCGAGAAGCCTAACGGCTCTATCAGGTGAAGGCTGGTCTCGGTCGCGGCGCAGAGTCTGGCGATGTTGCCCGTGTTCGGCGGGATTTCCGGCTGGATCAGGGCGACGTTCAGTGCCATGAGGTTGGTTCAGCCGCCTCGGGTATGCATTTCGCGCCGCGGATCGTCCCGGAGTCGTTCGATCGAGTGGAGGACGCCGCGGCCGGCGACGGCGAGTCGCTCCTCGGCACCCCGATCGACCCGCCGGCCCCAATGCGTCGCGATCGCCTCCGCCAGCTCGCGGTCCGTGGCTCCGGCCCGGATCGGTTCGCGGAGGTCGAGCCCCCCGTCGGAGTAGAGGCAGGTGAACCAGGTTCCGTCGGCCGTGATCCGGCTTCGGTCACAGGCGCCGCAGAACGGTGCGGTGGTCGAGGCGATGATCCCGAACCCGGTTCCGTCCCCGAGCCGAAACCGTTCGGCCGGTGCCTCGCCTCGCGCCGGGAGCGGTTCGGCCGGCCCCCAGTCGCGCTCGATCGTCGCGAGCATCTCGGCCCGGCTCACCACCTGATCCGGGGTCCAGGTGGTTGCCCCACCCACGTCCATGAACTCGATGAAGCGGACCTCGATCCCGCGGGCCTTCCCGAAAGCCAGGAGCGATCCGATCTCATCTTCGTTGTAACCGCGAATGACCACCGCGTTCAGCTTGACCGTCGCGAAACCGGAGTCGATGGCGGCGTCGATTCCGGCGAGGATTTGGGCGTGTTGGCCGCTCTTGGCGAATCGCTGGAGTCGCTCCGGCCTCAAGGTGTCCAGGCTCACTGTGACCCGGTGAAGGCCGGCGGCCCGGAGCGGGACCGCCATTCGCTCCAGCAAGATCCCGTTGGTCGTAAGGGCAATGTCACGGATCGAGGAGCGTCGGGCCAACATGCCGACGAGGTGGGGAAGGTCGTGTCGCAGCAGCGGCTCGCCTCCGGTAATTCGGATCTTGGAGGCACCCAAACCCGCGAAAATACCCGCCAGCCGATCCAGTTCCTCGTAAGTCAGCAAGGCCGGGCGCGGCAGCCAAACGTAGTCCTCGTTGGGCATGCAGTAGCCGCACCGCATGTTGCACCGGTCGGTGACCGAGAGGCGAAGGCTGCCGAGCCGCCTGCCCAACCGGTCCAACGTCATCGAGCGGGCTCGGGCGCTCGGCCCGTCGGCGCGGTCGGATCGACCCAGGCCTCGGTCCCGTCGGCATACCGTTCGCGCTTCCAGATCGGAACCCGCTTCTTCAGCTCCTCGATCAGGAACCGGCAGGCCGCGAACGCCTCGTCACGGTGACCGCCGGCGACGGCGACCGCAACCGCCACGTCGCCGACCTCGAGGCGGCCAAGGCGATGGCGCACCTCCACCGCGACCGGCCATCTCGCCGTGGCCTCGCCGATCAGCGCCTCGAGAGTCGACTCGGCCATCGCACCGTAGGCCGAGTACTCGAGCCCGACCACGGCTCTGCCGGCATGGTGGTCCCGGACGGTGCCGAGGAAGAGGGCCTGGGCACCGCGCCCGGGACCGGCGGTCGCCTCCACCAGCTCGCTCCAGTCGATCGCCGAATCGGTAAGTCGGTTCACCTCAACCGCCTGCCATGGGCGGCAGGAGCGCGACCTCGTCACCGGCCACCAGTGGGCGATCGGAGCTAGCCTGTTGCTGGTTGACGGCAACGAGCGGCCGCTCCGGCAAGGCCTGGCCACCTGGCAATCGCCGGAGGTGTTCGATCAGCGCTCCCACCGTAGCCGCGTCGAATCTCGGCACCTGGATCGCGGTGGCGCCGAACAGCTCGGCATATCGGGCGAACATCAATACGGTAATCTCATCCCGCATCATGGTTTGAATGATGTCGCGTCGGTTGGCCCCATGCAAATGGCGGGGTCCGTGCTCCGGACCCCGCCAATCGAAAGTACTCCAACCGGGCTAGTTACTCGAGTTCACTGCTCGGGGGAATCGGGCCATCGCCCTCCTCCGCAACCAGGGCTCGTAACTCCTTGCTCGGCTTGAAGACCGGTACCGGGCGCGCGGCGACCTCGACCGGATCCCCAGTTCGCGGGTTCCGCGCCATCCGCGTCTTTCGCCGGCGGATCTTGAAGGTCCCGAATCCACGAACTTCGATGTTGTGCTGATCGCGGAGAGCGAGTTTGATCGCGTCCAGGAACGAGTCAACCACCCTGGCGCAATCCTTCTTCGAAATGAGTGGCCCGGCGGTCCGAGCCATTGCGGCGGTTACTTGTTCGACCAAATCGGCCTTCGTCATGCTCCCCCCTCAAGGGTCACACGGGCCCCCAGGCCACCAAGCCGGGGGGACGACTGGGGTCCGATAGTAGGGCCTTAAGCATTGTGTGTCAAGGGGTTGCGTCCTCACCACGCCCCGGTCACCGCCCCATGAGCCGGAGGAACTCGCCAAAGTGCGGGAATGCGTCGTGGGGACCGGGGGCCGCCTCAGGGTGGTACTGAACCGCGAACACCGGCAACTCCCGGTGCCGGAGCCCCTCGACCGTCCCGTCGTTGAGGTTCAGATGGGTGACCGACAGCTCGGGGGCGCCGGCAACCCGTTCTCCTTCCCCCTCCACGGCAAAGCCGTGGTTCTGGGAGGTAATCAGCACTCTTCCCGTCGCGAGTTCCCGAACCGGGTGGTTCCCGCCCCGATGACCGTACGGCAGTTTCACGGTCCGCCCGCCGAAGGCCCACCCGAGGAGCTGATGCCCCAAGCAAATCCCGAAGGTAGGCATCCCGGAGCCGGCCAATTCGCGGATATTTCGAATGGCGTACCCGACCGCACCCGGATCGCCGGGACCGTTCGAGAGGAAGAGGCCGTCCGGGTGCTTGGCTCGGATCTCATCGGGCGGGGTGGTCGCTGGGACTACCGTAACCCGGCAGCCCGCCTGCGAGAGCATCCGGACGATGTTCCGCTTCATCCCGAAGTCGACTGCCACGACGTGCGGACGATCGGCGCCACCCCCGGTTCCGCCGCCTTCCCCGTATTCCTCCTTGGTACCGGCGAGAGAGGCCAAGTCCAGCCCGACCATCGAAGGAGAGGCCTGCAATTGCCTGATCAGCTCCGGCGTCGGTTCGCTACCCGCCGCCACGACGCCCCGCATGGCTCCCCGCTCTCGGATGTGCCGGGTGAGCCGGCGGGTGTCGACGCCCTCGACGACCGGGATCCCGGCGCCGGAGAGCCAGCTGCCAAGGTCTCCCGAGGCCCGCCAATTCGAATGGGCCCGGGACAGTTCCCGCACGATGACGCCGGTCACCTGGGGGCGCTCCGACTCCATATCGGCGGCGTTGATCCCATAGTTGCCAATCATCGGCGCGGTCATCACCACGATCTGCCCCATGTAGCTGGGGTCGGTGAAAGTCTCTTGGTAGCCCGTGAGGTTGGTCGTGAAAACCACCTCGCCGAACGCCGGGCCGGCTTCGGACCGCATCACGCCGGAGTACCAGGTTCCGTCTTCGAGCAAAACGAACGCGGGGCGCTCGGTCATCGAGCGCCCCGGGACCGACCCGCTCTTGGAGTCATTGACTAGCGAGTCGCTGGAGCCGGCGCCGGCGCGACAGGAAGCGTGGCGGAGGGTGCTGGCGACGGGGCACCGGTGGCCGGCGCCTCGCCCAAGGGCGATGGGGCGAGCTGGGTCGCGGGCGCGGTTCGGAGCCGGTCCTGAACCCCCGAGGTGCCCACGGTGCTTCGCGAGGCGAGCAGCGAGAGGATCAAGGCCAGGGCCATGAAGAGGCCGCCGGTCCACCACGACAACGTGTGGAGGAGGGTGACCGCCTGCCGGCCGCCCATCACCAGGTCCGTCGTCCCGCCGCCGAGCGAGGCGAGACCGCCGCCCTGGCCCGCTTGCAGGAGGACCACCGCCGCCAGCAAGATGCCGTCGAGGATGAGGAGCGTTAGGATGAATCCGTACAGCATTGAATGCCTCCGACTTAGCCAGCAAAGCTAACGCCGGTAGGCGTTTGCGGTCAAATCGGGCCTCGGCCCATCGCCCTATGGCACCTCACAAATGCGCCGCCAGGCGGCCGGGTCGAGACTGGCCCCCCCCACCAGCACGCCATCGATCTCAGGCTCCGCAGCGAGGCCGGCCACGTTGCCTTCGTTCACGCTGCCGCCGTAGAGAATCAGCGGCGACGGGTGGCCCATTCGAACCAGTTCCGATCGAATGGCCCGGTGAACCAAGCCGGCGTCGGCCGGGGTGGCGGTCTTTCCGGTCCCGATGGCCCAGACCGGCTCGTAGGCCACCACCACCGCCCCAATGAGGCCGACGTCCTGCCCTCCTAGGGCGGCCCGAAGTTGCCTTAGCACCACGGCTTCCGTCGTTCCGGCCTCCCGCTCGGCAAGCTGCTCACCGACACAGAGAAGCGGAGTCAGCCCGCCCCCGTGAGCCGAGGCAACTTTGCGAGCGGTATCGGCGTCCGTCTCGCCGAACACATGGCGCCGCTCCGAGTGCCCGACCAGCGCGAGACTCGCCCCCGCCCCTTTCGCGAGCGGCACCGAGGTCGCTCCGGTATAGGCGCCCTTCGGTTCCCAGTGGACGTCTTGGCAGCCGACCGAGACGCGTTCAGCGCCAGCGAACGCGGCCGCGGTCGCCTCGATGCTCACCGCGGACGGGAAGAACCAATAGCGTCGATCGGGGCGCGCGACGAAGCCGGACAAGAACGCCCTGGCGAAATCTCGGGCGGCAGCGGGGGCGAGGTGCATCTTCCAGTTCGCGGCCATGATCAGGGGACGGGCCATTGAGTCTCCGGGTGCGAGGCCGCTGGTCAGGCCGCGTCGTCGAGGGCGGCGACCCCCGGCAGCACTTTGCCCTCGAGGAACTCGAGCGAGGCCCCGCCTCCGGTGGAGACGTGGCTCACCCAGTCGCTCAGCCTCGCCTGGGCGACTGCGGCGGCCGAATCGCCTCCGCCAACCACGGTGACCGCACCTCGCGCGGTCGCTTCCGCCATGGCAGCCGCGATCGAGCGGGTCCCCTTGTCGAACGGGGGCGTTTCGAAGACCCCCATCGGTCCGTTCCAGACCACCGTGCCCGCGGCGCGGATCCGTTCGCTGAACTCCTTGACACTGGCCGGATCGATGTCGAAGACCGAAAACCCGATCGGGATCGACTCCTTCGGCACCGTGAGGGCGGTGATTCCCTCTTTGAGCTCGGGGGCGATCACCCCGCCGCGCGGGAGAACCAGCTTGGGCCCAGCCCGGGCAAGGAGCGAGCGAGCCATTTCGATTCGGTCGGCCTCGACCAGCGAGTTGCCGGTTTCCAGCCCCATGGCCTTGAAGAAGGTACAGGCCATGGCGCCACCAATGAGGATCGCGTCCACCTTCGGCAGCAACGCGTCGATCAAGTCGATCTTGCCCGAGATCTTGGCGCCGCCCAGCACCGCCAGGAACGGTCGCTTCGGGTTGGCCAACGCCTCCCCGAGGTACTTGAGCTCGGTCTCCATCAGGAGCCCTGACACCGCCGGCTTGAGGACTCGGGCCACTCCCTCGGTCGAGGCATGGGCCCGGTGAGCCGAGCCAAAAGCATCATTGACGTAGAAGTCGCCTAACGCTGCGAATCGTCGGGCCAACCCGGCATCGTTGGCTTCTTCTCCCGGGTAGAACCGGGTGTTCTCCGCCAGGGCCACCCCGCCCCTCGGCAGGCGCCGGCTGGCAGCCGCGGCCGCCTCGCCCGCCGGGTCGTCGAGGAAGGTGACCGGGACGCCCAGAGCCGATTCCAGCGCCCTCACGCACGGCTTGATGCTGTACTTCGGATCCGGACCGCCCTTGGGACGACCGAAATGGGACAGGAGAATCACCCGCGCTCCCCTCTCGCGGAGGTACCGGATCGTGGGCAACGAGGCCCGGATCCGGGTGTCGTCGGTCACCACCCCGTCCTTCACGGGACAGTTGAAATCGACCCGGACCAAGGCCCGTTGACCATCGAGGCGGGCCGGATCGAGCGAACCGAGACTGCGCTTCATGCGCCGCGCGATCCGATGTATCGCATCAGATCCACGCACCGAGCCGAGTAGCCCATCTCGTTGTCGTACCAGGACGAGACGTGGATCAAGGTTCCGTCGATCACCTGGGTGGAAAGCAGATCGACCGTGCTCGACGCCAGGTTGCCGATATAGTCCACCGAAACCAAGGGCTCGTCGCTCACGGCCAGGACCCCGTTGAGCGACCCTGCCGCGGCGGCCTTGAATGCCCCGTTGATCTCATCCACGGTGGTGGCCCTCTCGACGATGCACGTCAGGTCCACCAGCGACACGTCCGCGGTGGGAACCCGGAGGGAGACACCGTCGAGCTTCCCCTTCACCTCCGGGATGACCAAGGAGGTGGCCTTCGCCGCCCCGGTGGTGGTGGGGATGATGGACAAAGCCGCCGCCCGCGCCCGACGAAGATCCTTGTGCGGCAGGTCGAGAATCTGCTGATCGTTGGTGTACGAGTGCACCGTGGTCATGTAGCCGCGCACGAAACCGAAGGTATCGCGCACCACCTTCACGACCGGAACCAAGCAGTTGGTGGTGCAGCTCGCGTTCGAGATGACGAAGTGCTTGGCCGGATCGAAGGCGGTGTGATTGACCCCGAACACGACCGTGATGTCTTCGTTTTTCGCCGGCGCCGAGATGACGACCCGCTTCGCCCCGGCGGCGAGGTGCTGCGCCGCGGGCTCGCGGTCGGTGAACCGGCCGGTGGACTCGAGGACGATGTCGACCCCGAGTTCCTTCCAGGGGAGTTTGGCCGGCTCCTTCTCCGAAGTCACCTTGAGCGGCCTGCCGTTGACCCGAATGCCCTCGGACGTCGCCTCCACGGTGCCAGGGAACTTCCCGTGGACGGAATCGTACTTGAGCAAATGCGCCAGGGTCTTGGTGTCGGTGAGATCGTTGACGGCTACGAACTCGATCTCGGCGACCTTGGCCATGGTTGCTGCCCTGAGCACGTTGCGGCCGATCCGTCCGAATCCGTTGATGGCAACCCGAATCGCCATGATGCCTCTGTCTCCTCGTTGTTGGTCCTGGTCTATACCATCCGGCCGATCGCCGCCAGGGGCAACTCGGCACGGGCGAACGTCACCGCAGACACCGCCGCCACTCCGCGTTCCAGCAGGCTCTTTGCCGCGGATACGAGGGTGGCCCCCGTCGTGAAGACGTCGTCCACCAGCACGATTCGTTCCGGAAGCGGACCGGCCGCCGCGAAGGCACGCCGAAGATTGGCTTCTCGTTGGTCCGGCGTCAGGGCCGTCTGCGAGGCGGTCTCCCTGACCCGCGCCAAGAGGCCCTCGTCGACCCGCGCCCCAGCCATGCCCGCCAACGCCCGGGCGATCCGCGCGCTCTGATTATAACCTCGCTCTTTGAGCCGCGACCGACCGAGCGGGATCGGCACCAGGACCGCTCCTGGCCGAACCGCGGCGAGCCCGACCATTCTCGTCGCGAGGCTGTCGGCCACCCGTTGCCAACCGCGGTATTTGAGCAGGTGGACTACCCGCCGGGCGGCGTCGTCGAGCCAAACCGCGCTCGACACCGCTCCGAACCCGGCGGGCCAATCCGGGCAGACCCGACAGGCCCGGCCGCTCTCGACCGGCTGACCGCACCGGTCGCATTGGGGCGTCGGCACCGGGAGCCAACGCGAGCGGCATACCGGGCAGATCAAGTGATCCTGGGGACCGACCCGTTGCTGGCAGACGAGGCACTCTCCGGGCAGCAACCATCGCTCGGCGGCGTCCCACGACCCCCCGAGTCTGCTAGCGAAGCGCGTGAGCGAGGGCACCACGCATGACCTCGGTGGGTGGTCGGTGTTCGGGATACCAACAGCGAAAGGCGGCGATTGCCTGGCCGAGCAGCACCTCCCTGCCGTCCATCGCCGGGCGTCGGGCCGCTTTCGCGTGGCGCACCCACTCGGTCTCGCCGGCCCGGTAGACCAGATCGAGCACTGCGGCGCCCTCTGGAATCGCCTCGACGGGAAAGGGCAGCGCGTCGTTGGCGCGGAGGCCCAGCGGGGTGCAGTTGAGCACCAGGCCGGGCTCGCCACCCTCCCCCGATCGAACGCCGAGGTCGGTCATCCTTTCGAGGAATTGCGCCGCGCGGCTCGGCAGCCGCGACGAGACGGCGATCGCCGCGCCGGCCCGGCGGGCGGCCAGGGCGGCGGCAATGGCGCTGCCACCGGTGCCGACGATCAGCCACTGTCCCGCCGGACTGCCGAGCCCGTCCCAGGCCGCCAGGATACCGTCCGGGTCGGTATTGGCGCCGGCGATCGCCGCGGCCTCGCCCCAGAAGGTGTTGATCGCGCCGCCCTCGACGGCCGTCGCGACCAGGCCGGCCGCCAGCCGCTTATGGGGAACAGTGATGTTGCCGCCGCCACCGGCACCCGCCAGCGCCCGCATGACGGCCGGGAGCGACGGCGCGTCGGCCCGCAAGGCGACCGAGACGGCGTCGATTCCGAGGGCCCGGAAGGCGGCGTTGTACAGCACCGGCGAAAGTGAGTGGTGGACCGGATCGCCGAGCACGGCGTACACCCGGGTCGCGCCGGTAATCACTCCGCCCGGCCCTCGAGCAGTCGCATCGCGATCGCCGGCATCATCCCCGCGAGGACCCGGAAGGTGACCCGATACTCCTCCAGTTCCCGTCCGTAGGGATCGGAAATCTCGGCTTCAGGGCCCACCCGCCCGGCGTACTCCGCCAGCAGGTGGGCGCGGTGCCCCGCCCCAAGCTCGCGAACCCGCGCGAGGTGGGTCCGAGACATGGTTAGAATCAGATCGGACTTCTCCACCGCCGACCGACTCAGCAGCCGGGCCCGATGGGTCGATAGATCAAGACCGTGTTCGAGGCTGACGAGGTAGGCACCCTCGGAAGCCGGAGCGCCTTCCCACGCCCCGGTGCCGGCCGATTCGACCGTGACGGATGGGGCGCCGGACGCCTCGAGGGCGCGGGTCAGCAGCGCCGCCGCCATCGGGCTGCGGCAGGTGTTTCCGGTGCACACGATCAATACCCGCTTCACGGTGCCAGCCGCCCGACCGCCCTGCGTAGTTCGGCGCGCGGGATCGCCCCTTCCCGAATGATCGCCGGCTGGGCGGTGGTGCAGTCGACCAGGGTCGACGGCGGCACGTTGCCGAGGACGCCGCCGTCGAGAATCACCAGCTCGCCGGAGGCGACCGCGGAGGGAAAGAACTCGCCAACTCCCTCGGCACCCGGTGCCGGTGGGCCCCCGGGCTGGTTGGCCGATGTCGAGGTGACGGGAGCGCCGAGCGTCGCGACGAGTCTGGCCATCCCGGGATGAGAGGTGTGCCGGACCGCGATACCACCCTCGGCGCCGCGGAGACGGGCGGGAAGTCGGCCCTCGCCGCCCGGCAGCACCAGCGTCAGCGGGCCAGGCCAGAACGCCTCGGCCAGCGCTCGTGCGGCCGGGTTGAACACCAGCCCGTTGGCGACGGCCATCTCCGGTCCCGAGAGGAGCAGGAGAAATGGTTTCCGAGGGGGGCGGCCTTTGAGCCGAGCTAGCGCGTCGAGTCCGGCATCGCTGGCCAGCGACCCCAAGCCATAGACGGTCTCCGTGGGATAGGCGATCAGCCCTCCGGCCCGCAGGTGCCCGATCACCGCGGGAATGGCGGCCGTGACCTCATCGTTGGTCCGAAACGGATGGATCATTGGTTGGCCCGAACCAGCGCGCTCGCCAGCGCGACGTCTTCGGCTTCGGTGATCTTGAGATTGCTGGGGCGATCCGGGATGACGATCACCGGCCCGCCGATTGCCTCGACGGCGGCCGAGTCGTCGGTGGCCGTGGCTCCGGTGGCTCGGGCATGCCGCAGGGCGTTTGCGAGCAGCGCCGCCGGGAAGCCCTGTGGAGTCTGCGCTCGCCAGATGGTCGATCGATCCAGGGTGGCTTCGATCCGGCCGCCGGCTCCGACTTTCTTAAGGGTGTCGGCGACCGGGAGTGCCGCGACCGCGCCGGTGCCCGACCGCGCGGCCGTGATCACGGCATCGATGGTCGCGGCATCGACGAGGGGCCGAGCGGCGTCGTGCACCAGAACCACCGGCTGCTGGCCACCTAACGACTCGACCCCGCGCTCCACCGAGTCGATCCGGGCCGCGCCGCCAGCGACCAGGCGCACCCGGGGCCCCACCATGGCACGGAGCCACTCGGGCGGCGCCTGAACGACATCGGCGGGGAGCACCACGACGACGATGGCCACCGCGCGGTGGGCGAGAAAGCGACGGAGCACGCGGGCCAACACCGGTACGCCCGCCACCAGCCGAAACTGCTTCGGCACTCCGCCGCCGGCCCGTTCGCCACGGCCCGCCGCGACCAGAACGACCCCGACGTCAGGCGGCGAGGGCATGAACCAGCTGCTCCACGTGGTCGATGGCAACCGGCGCGATTGCCGTTGGCGGCCCCTGATGACGGCTCGAGCCAAAAGCTCGGCGGAACCCGAGCCGGGAGGCCTCGGCCATTCGGCGTTCGATGCCCACCACCGGGCGCACCTCGCCAGCCAGGCCGATCTCACCGAGGAAGAGGGCGTCGGCGGGGGTCGGGCGGTTCGCGAGACTGGAGATCAGCGCGGCCGCGACCGCCAGGTCGGCCCCCGGCTCGCTCAACCGGACCCCGGCGCTGACTTGGACGAAGACGTCGAGATGGGCGAATCGCTGATTGGCTCGCCGTTCCAGCACCGCCAACAGCACCGCCAATCGCCGGGGATCCAGGCCGGTGGCGACACGTTGTGGGGTACCGTAGCCGGACGGGGCGGCCAAGGCCTGAACCTCGACCAGCACCGGCCGGGTCCCCTCCATCAGCGCCGTTACCGCGCTGCCGCTGGCCCCGGCGGCGCGGGCGGCGAGAAATACAGCCGAAGGATTGGGCACCGCCGCGAGCCCCCGATCGCTCATCGCGAAGACCCCGAGTTCGTCGACCGAGCCGAACCGGTTCTTGGTCGCCCGCAGAAGGCGGTAGTCGAGCGCCGGTTCCCCCTCGAAGTACAAGACCGTGTCGACGATATGCTCCAGGGTCTTGGGGCCGGCGAGCGACCCGCCCTTGGTGACATGGCCCACCACGATGACGCTGGTGCCGGTGTCCTTGGCGAACCGCATCAGCAGGGCGGCCGACTCCCGTACCTGGCCGACGCTGCCGGGAGCGCTTTCGAGTGTCTCGGTGAAAACGGTCTGGATCGAATCGAGGATCAGCAGGTCCGCCCGGACCTCCCGGGCCGCCGCCACGATCGCCTCGAGGTGGGTCTCGCCGATCACCAGAACCTGGGCAGCATCCTCGACCAGCCGATCGGCCCGAAGGCGGATCTGCGCCGCCGACTCTTCGCCACTGGCATAGAGAACCCGGCGGCCCGCTCCGACCATCTGGGCCGCCGCTTGCAACAACAGAGTGCTCTTGCCGATGCCGGGCTCCCCGCCGATCAGCGACATCGAGCCCGGAACCAACCCCCCGCCAAACACGAAGTCCAGCTCCGGCATCCCAAGCGACCAGCGAGACAGCTGTTCGCCGGCGACGTTGCCCAACGTCATGACCCGTCCCCCGGCCCCATCACCGCTCGACCGGGACCGCCGACTTCCCTTGCCCGCGGCCAGTGGTTCTTCGGCGATCGCGTTCCAGGCGCCGCAGGCCTCGCAGCGCCCCACCCACTTGGGATGATCGTGTCCGCACTCGGCGCATCGATAGGTCGATCGAGGTCGGGCCATCAGTAGCTCCCGCCCCCTTGGTCGTCTCGACTCGAGTAGTTGTCGAATCGGGTGTATTCGCGGGTGAAACGCAGGGTAATGTCGCCAGTCGGGCCGTTGCGGTGCTTGGCAAGGAGGATCTCGGCGATTCCCCGCTTGGACTCGTCATCCCGGTCGTAGTATTCGGGTCGATGAATGAAGATCACCACGTCGGCGTCCTGCTCGATTGCGCCGGAGTCGCGCAGGTCCGAGAGCTGGGGGCGCCGGTCGCCGCCGCGCTGCTCGGAAGCCCGCGACAGCTGCGACAGCGCCACCACGGGGATCTCGAGTTCCCGGGCCAACGCCTTGAGAGATCGCGAGATGTCGGAGACCTCCTGGACCCGATTATCGGCATACTCCGGGCTCCGCATCAGCTGGAGGTAGTCCACCACGACGAGGCCGAGGTCCGACTCGGCCTTGAGACGCCGCGCCTTCGACCGCATCTCCAGGAGCGTGATCGACGGGGTATCGTCGATCCAGACCGGGCATTGCTGCAATACTCCGGCGGCCCGAGCCAGGTTGGTGAAGTCCCGGTCCTTGAGCATCCCCCGGCGGACGGCCTGGCTGTCGACCCGCGCTTCGGCACAGAGCATTCGTTGCACCAACGAGTCCTTGGACATCTCCAGCGAGAACACCGCGACCCCGAAGCCGTCGACGGCTGCCTGGGTCCCGACGTTGAGGCAGAACGCCGTCTTCCCCATCGACGGGCGGGCGGCGACGATGATCAGCTCCGACTTCTGGAACCCCGACGTCAGCTCGTCCAAATCTGCAAAGCCGCTGGGAACTCCGGTAACCTTTTTGCCGCTCTTCTGGAGCGTTTCGATGCGCTCCATGGTCGGCCAGAGCATTTCCTTGATCCGGATGAAGCCCTCTTGCCCCCGTTCCTGGCTGATCTTGAAGATCCGAGCTTCGGCGTGATCGACCAGCTCCCCCGCTGGCAGCTTGGCGTCGTACGTCTCGGTGATCGTTTGGGTGGAGGCGTCGATCAGCCGCCGCATGATCGCCTTGTCCCGAACGATCCGGGTATGGTGCTCGAGGTTGGCCGCGCTCGCCACCGAGTCGACCAACTCGGCGAGGTACTCGATCCCGCCCACCATCTCGAGATCGTTGCGACGGATCAGCTCGTCGCGCAGGGTGACGTGGTCGATGACGACTCGCTGCTCGGTGAGCGCCACCATCGCCCGGAACAGCCGGCGGTGAGCCTCCTGATAGAACATCGAGTGATCGAGCAGCTCGGCGGCCCGGAGGGCGGCATCCTGGTCGAGCAGCATTGCTCCCAAGACCGCCTGCTCGGCCTCCTGACTCCAAGGCGCACCTCGGAGTGAATCAGGCGTCGAGGAGTTGCCGAGCGATCCGGACGTCATCCCAGGTGGGTTTCTTCCAGTGCGGGTTTCGGAGCAGGGCCGCCGGGTGATAGGTGACGACGAGCGGCGTTCCGCGATAAGAATGCACCTTGAGCCGCAGTTCGGCCAGGCTCTTCTTGACCCCGAGGAGGGCCTCGGCAGCGGTCGAACCAAGGGCGACGATGACCTTCGGGTTGATCAGGTCGAGTTGGGCCCTAAGGTATGGAAGGCAGGCCGCCATTTCATCGGGAAGGGGCTTTCGATTCTGAGGCGGGCGGCATTTCACCACGTTGCAGATGAAAACCTCGGACCGCGGAAGCCCGATTGCCGCGAGAATCCCGGTCAGCAGCTCGCCCGCTTTGCCAACGAACGGCCGGCCGGTCTCGTCTTCGGTCTGGCCCGGCCCCTCGCCCACCAAGACCAAACGGGCCAGCGGGTTGCCTTCACCAGGGACAACCTTCGTTCGGCCCTGGCACAAGAAACAACCGCGGCAGTCCCCGACCGCGGCAGCCACCGCCGCCAGGTCGGGGTAATCGGGTAGAGCGGCGAGGAGATCGCGGGCAATGGTGAGTCCCGGCCCCGGGATTGCCGGTGCCCCCACTCGCCAGTCCTTCGTGCCGGCTCCACCCGGCCGCGCCTCGCCGCCCGCCACTGGCGCCCGTTGAAGCGGAGCCTCGGCGGGCTCGGGGGCGGGCGGTGTACCGCGGGCCACCCCGTGGGCTTGGCGGGTTGGCCCCTCGAGGACCACGTCCCTGCCGCCCAACTCCGCCTGCTGCTTGAGGTACCGGCGCCTCAGTTCATCCAAGCTTGGTCTCCACCAGGTCGAGGATTTGTTCCGCGACGACAGACTTGCTGGCCAATGGGAACTCGCGCCGGAAACCATCGCGGCCCAGCACCAGGACTCGGTTGGTATCGACCTCGAAGCCGGCGCCTGGCTCGAGGGCGTCGTTGCCGACAACGAAGTCGAGGCCCTTGCGTTCGAGCTTGGCCTTCGCCTTGCCCAGATCGAGCCCCGTTTCGAGCGCGAAACCGACCACGACCGCTCCCGGCTTCCGATCTGGTTGGGTGGCGACCAGAATGTCCACGGTCGGTTCGAATGACAACGAGACGGGCCCTTGCTGGCGCGGACGCTTGGTCGGGGTGCTCTCGCTCGGACGATAGTCCGCTGGCGCCGCGGCCATGATGAGCACATCGGCCGCTGGCAGGGCGCGCTGGACGGCGCCGTGGAGATCCGCCGTCGATTCGATGGCCTCGAATTCCACGCCAATCGGCACCGCTTCGCCGGATGGGCCGGAGATCAGGAGGACGTTGGCGCCTCGCTGCCAGGCCGCTTCGGCGAGTCGATACCCCATTTTGCCGCTCGAGCGGTTGGTGATCACCCGCACCGGATCGAGCGACTCCCGCGTCGGGCCGGCGGTCACCACCACCCGCCGGCCAACCAACGGCGACGCCGAAGCGACCGCCCGGCGAGCATAGGCCAAGATGGTGTCCGGCTCGCTCATTCGGCCTGGACGGTCCGCGGCCCCTTCGGCGAGAGGGCCGCCTTCGGGACCCACGACCGTCATCCCGCGGCTTCGCAGCTCGGCGACGTTCTCCACGGTGGGAGGGGCCGCGAACATGGCGTCGTTCATCGCCGGGGCCAACACTACCGGGCACTGCGCGGCCAGCACCGCCGCGGTCAGAAAATCATCGGCGAAGCCATGTCGGATCCGGGCCAAGGTATGGGCCGTGGCCGGCGCCACGATGAAGAGGTCCGCGGATCGCCCCAGTTGCACGTGGGCGAGGGCCCGGCCGGGCTCCCAGAGTGAGCTGAAGACCGGCCGCCCGGTCAGGGCTTCGAAGGTGACGGGTGTGACGAACTCCGCCGCGCCCCTGGTGAGGATCACATCGACCTGGGCACCGGCCTCGACCAATCGGCGCACCAGGTAGCAACTTTTGTAGCAGGCGATCCCGCCGGTTACTCCGACGACGACGTGACGGTTCGCCCAGAGCATCACACTTCGGTGCGTCGCCGACGCAGCTCCTTGAAGACCAGCTCGCCGTGGGACAACTTCCGGAGAGCCAAGGTCGTGAGCTTCTTGTACTGATGGGTCTGCTCGAGCTGCACCTGGCGTTCTTTCGGCAACTCGTTGACCATCCGCGCGAAGCGCGCGGCCACCAGGATGCTGCGGTATTTGGTCCCGGCGTGTTTCGCCGCGTCCGCCGGAGTAATGATTTCCACCGTGTTCCTCCCTAGGTCTCTAACAGTTCCCGCCGCATGGTCGCGACGACGTTCCCGAGGGCCGCCAACCGCCGTGGCCGGGCCGCTTCGGCATCGATGATGTGCCCTACCGCGGCAACGGCCGCATCGAGCGACTCATTGATCACCACATAGTCATACCGCTCGACCGCCCCGAGTTCCTCTCCGGCGATGGCCAACCGGCGCCGGTATGCTTCCGGACTTTCGGTGCCCCGGTCGGCCAGCCGCTTCATCAACTCCCGGCCACTGGGCGGGAGGACGAACACGTGGACGGCCTCGTCAGCTTGGGCCCGTAATTGATCGGCCCCCTGTACCTCGACGTCGAGCACCACGTGGCGGCCCGCCGAGAAACCCCGGGCGACTTCCGATCTCAAGGTGCCGTAGAGGTTGCCGCCGTACTCGGCCCACTCGAGGAACTCGCCCAGCCCGACCCGTCGGGTGAACTCGTCCCGGGAGAGGAAGTGGTACGACACGCCGTCTACTTCTCCGGCCCGTTTGACTCGGGTGGTCGCCGAGATCGAGTGGGTCACGTCGGCTCGATCGGCAACCAAGCGCCTGGCGATCGTGGTCTTCCCCCCGCCCGACGGCGAGGAGAGCACGACCATGAAGGGCGCTATTCCAAGTTCTCGAGCTGTTCTCGGAATCGCTCCAACTCCCCTTTCATCTCGACTACCAGGTGCTGGATCGGCGCGTCGTTGGCCTTCGACCCGATCGTGTTGATCTCGCGGCCGATTTCCTGAGCCAGGAAGCCGAGCTGCTTCCCAACCGGCCGCTCGCTTCCCAGAGCCGCGCGGGCCGCGTTGAGATGAGAACCCAAGCGCACCAACTCCTCGGTCACGTCGAGCTTCTCGGCCAAGAAAGCGATTTCCTGCACCATCCGGGACTCGTCGACCGGGCGACCATCCAGCAGGACGGTCACGGCGGCACGCAATCGATCCCGTTCCCTTTCGACTCTGGCCGGGGCCCGAGTCGCTACCGACGCGGCCGCCGCGTCGATCGCATCGAGCCGACCGCCCAGTTCCTGGGCCAGGACTGCTCCTTCCGTCCTCCGCGCGGCGTCGAATTCAGCCGCGGCCCGAGAGAAGGTCGGCGCCACCTCCGACCAGGCGTAGTCGGGCCGCGGATCCGGGCCAACCATGACATCCGGCTGCCGCGCCAGGAGGTCCAGGGTGATGGCGGCATCCACGCCGGCCACCCGAGCCAGTTCCCGCAGCCGGGCGACCGCTTGACGGGCCCTTTCCGGGTCGATTCCGGCCTCGGCGGTCGCTGGTACCTCGAGCCACCGCACGGTGACCGTCAAATAGCCCCGCTCAAACCGCTTCCGAAGGGCATCCCGGACCTCGGCCTCCCAGTGGGCCAGTTCCGCGGGGGCACGATAGGTCATGGTGAGGTATCGGTGGTTGACCGAACGGATCTCGAACTGGACCGATCCGCCGGCCACCGCTCCCGTGCCACTACCGAACCCCGTCATGCTTGCCGGCACCCTGAATCCCCGATCGCGGGAAAGCTGGTAAGTATATGCAACGATTACCGTTTCAGGTAGGGCGGCGGGGGTGGCGATCGAGGCCCGATTGGGCCCGGTCGCAAGAGGGCCCTGGCGGGAAGCGGCCTACGCCGCGCCTAGTTGCTGAACTCCCACCGCACCCCAAAGGTGCTGGCGAAGCGAACGATGTTGAGGCCGGGGAGATACCCGAGATCGGTGCCCTGGAGGTTGGCCCGGTCGTAGAAGGCGATGAAGTCGCCGAGCCGAATCTGCAGCTGGGCCCGAAACATGGTGGCCCCCTTGAGGGTGATCGGCTCGCCGTCGCGGTCTCGGCCGATCACCGCGTCGCCCCACGATTCCATCGACCCCTGGAGCTTGAGCCCGAAGATCCCACTGCGGAAGGTGGGCAGGAACTTGCTCTGAATCGTCGCGTTGACGATTCCGTGGGTGGGCGGGATGCCCTCGGGCCGGTCCTTGATCGGGTTACTATACCATCCGTCGAGAACGAACCACTGCCGCGGGGCGACCCGAGCCGATACGGTCAACCACTTCGTCGTCCCGCTCGGCCCGATCCCATCGATCGTCCGATACAGGGGGAACGTCACCGGCTCGAACCCCGCGGTGCGCCAGAGGCCGCCTTCGAGCGCCAGCCGGGGATGATCGAACGACGCCAGGACGCCAAGGTCCGTGAGGGAAACCGGAGCCGCTGCCTTCAGGGTTGGATGGGGCACGAAGGTGCCGGCTCTCCCGGCCACCGACGCGGCGAGACGTAGCGGCAGCCGGATCGAACCTCGGGCCGTGAGCCACCGGTTGGTGCGCCCCCCATCGTGGCGCTGATAGCCGACTTCCGCCGAACCCGCCAGCAGGGTGGCGGGAGCCAGTCCCAGGTGGACCCGGGCATCGAGCGGGGTCCATCGGGTTCGATGCCAGACCTCGGCCTCGAGGGTCGAGACCGCGGTCCGATGACCCACGCGGCCCCCGAACAGCCACAGGCTCTGGTCGACGTAGCGGACGTGTCGGGTGGGATCGCCTAACGTCAGCAGGATGGAGTCCTCCGCCCACCCGCTCCGGGCGGCGACCAGGCTGCCGGTGAGCCCGAGGCCGTGCCGGCCGGGCCTGAGAAAGACACTGGCCTGAAGGTCGTTGCGGGTCCCGTCGAGTCCCTGCGAGAGGGTGTCGACGGGCGTACCGGTCGAAAGGATGTTCTCCCGATTCGGGCCGCCGCGAATCCACTGAATCGAGGCCCCGAATCGTTTGGCGGGTGGCAGGTACGAGGCTTGGAGCCACGCCTGGGTGTTGCTGTACGAACCGGGGATGTCCCTGCGGAGGGGGACCGCGAGATGCTCGGCGGCGACGACGAGCCCGAATCCGCCCACGCTCCGCCGCTCCAGCGATACAATATAGCGCGCAATGTCGAGGTCGCCGCTGGCGACCCCGATCCGCGTTCGGGGCGGCAGCCGGTCGTGCCGCCTGGTGAACATCGCCACCCGAAGGACACCGGGGAGTCGTTCGACCTCGATCCGGTCGAGAAACGACAAGGGGAACAGCGACGGGTCGACCGAGACGCTGTCGGGGCCGAGGGGCAAGAACGGAACCCCATCGATGCTGTACTCGACCGACGCTGCCCCCCTCGCCTGATAGTTGACCGGCTCCGGCCGGCCGATCCAACCGCCCCGCCAGAGGAATACCCCGGGCACCTTCGAGAGCAGGTCGGAGACCGTTTCGGCATTGTGCCACTCCATGGTGTCCCGATCGAACACCAGGCGGCTCATCGCCGGCAGCAGGTCGCGGCGGCCGAGCCTGGGCATCACCGGGACCCGGGTTCGGTTGGCCTCGTAAGTCTTGAGGAAGACTGCCGAAATGTCGGTGGCGTCGGCCGCCAGACTGTCGACGGCGGTGGTATCGGGTCGCTGAGCCACCGCGGGCCAGGCGACGGCCCCGAACGCGAGTGCCAAGGCGGCGGCAGTCTTCATGGCGCGGCGGTGGGCTCGATTCGATGGAATCCGGCCGTCGGGCTGGCGTCCACGTCGGGCCGGCGCCCGCGGCCGGCGATATCGACGGCCATCCGAAACCAGGAGTCGCGGTCGCTGTCCGTGGTGAGGAATGACCTCGGGATGGTCACCGTCACCGTGGCATCCTCGAACCGAGCCTCCGCCCGCTCGAACCGCCGCTTGGCGAAGTTGACCACGGCCATCTTGCCGAAACCGTCGTCACGAAGGTCGAGGTAGAAATCGACCCCCAATCCATGGGCCGGGTTGGCGAAACCGCTGGCGCTGGAGGTGTCGCTGTCGAACAGGACGAAGCCGTCGAGCGCGTCGGCGCCACCGTCGGTCCATCGGGTGACCGGGTTGGCGAACCGGAGGGTGAGGACCAGCCGTTGCCGGTCGAGCCGGCCGGTGATCTCGAGGAGGTCGGTTGCCCTGACCTGATTCGGATTGGTGGTGGCGGCGACGGTATCGCCCGCCGGGTCGGCGAAGGCAAAGTCGAATTCGGCGTCGTCGGTCGGTTCCGTGCCGCCCCCACCGCACCCGAGTACCATCGCGACCAGGGCCGCGCGCCCCGCGGGCTTCACGTTAGGCGCTCACCCGGGCGAGAACGAACTCGGCGAACAGTCGGACGCCCATGGCGGTGGGGCCCCGGACCGAGGCGGCGTCCTCGCGGTCGGTGTAGGCGGTGGCCGCGATGTCGAGGTGAACCCACGGGAACCCGTCGACGAACTCCTTGAGGAACCAGCCCGCGGTGATGCTCCCCCCCAACCGCCCTCCGGAGTTCTTCATGTCGGCGATGTCCGACTTGATCAGCTCACGGTATTCGTCCCACAACGGCAGTTCCCAGCCGCGTTCACCTGCCCGTTCGCCGGCGGCCAACACCTCTTGGACGAGCGGCGGCGGCTCTCCCATCACACCGGCGGCTACCTGGCCCAAGGCGATCCCGATCGCGCCGGTCAAGGTCGCGATGTCCAGAACGCAGGCTGGCTTGAACCGGCGGGCATAGGACAGGGCGTCGGCGAGGATCAGCCGGCCCTCCGCGTCGGTATTGACCACCTCGATCGTCTTGCCAAGGTGGCTCTTCACCACGTCGGCCGGGCGGTAGGCGGTGCCGGAGGGCATGTTCTCGACCGTCGGGATCAGGCCGATCACGTTCACCTTGGGGCGAAGTCGGCCGAGCATCTCGAAGGTGCCCAGCACGGCCGCGGCGCCGGACATGTCGTACTTCATGTCCTCCATCCGGTCCGCCGGTTTGATGGAGATGCCGCCGGTGTCGAAGGTGACCCCTTTGCCGATCAGCACCACCGGCGCCCCGGCGTCGCCCGGATATTCGAGCACCACGAAACGGGGCTCCTGGGCGGAACCTTGAGCCACGGCGAGCAACGCCCCCATGCCCTCGGCTACGATCGCGGCCTGATCGAGAACGGTGACGCGGTGCCCGAGCCGGTCGGCGAGCTCGGCCGCGAATCGGCCGAGGTAGCTCGGGGTGCAGACGTTAGGCGGCAGCATCTGAATGCCCCGGGCCACCAGCCCCCCGGCTCCGATCGCGGCCCCGATGGCGTGTCCGGTTCGCGCCTCGGCCTCCGAACCGGCGTCGACGAGGAAGGTGATCGACTCGAGAGGCGGCTTGGGGTCCTCGGGCGGCTTCTTCATGTCGGGGAAGAACCAGGAGCCGACCGCGGCCCCTTCGGCGAGCACCTGGTAGCACTCTTTCGTCGTCAGCCCGCCAGCCGAACCGCCGGCGAGCGCGACGGTCGCGGAACCGGTCCCGAGTTGCCGAGCCCGTTTGGCGATGATGGCCGAAGCCCGCCGGAGCTTCTGCCGGGTGACCTCGGCCGCCTTCCCCACCCCAACCAGCAGCAACCGAGTCGCCGGCCCGGGCGGATAGAAGAGCGCCGCCTCGTCCTTCTTGGCCTTGAAATCTCCGCTGGCGATCGCCGCCGCGAGTTGGCTCCCAGCCCCGGAAGCGAGGGTGGCTGGAAGGGCCGCAAGGGCCTCTTCCGAGGCGATGACCGCCAACAATGGCCCGGCCTGCGCGGCGGGCGTGCCAACCTGAATGGAGGAGGTGAAAGCCATGCCGTGGGATCCCCGCGGAGTCGCCACTCGCCCGCCCGAGTGGCAAGATGTGGTTGCCGCTGCGCTTGGTCGGGTCAACCTAACCGCCAGCGCCGCAAAAGGAAACGAGGTACCGGGCCATCCCGGGGAATCCGGGCTATCTTGCCTGGCCATCGCTCGGGAGACTCGGTGTCAAGCTCCGACGAATTCACGCTGTACGATCTCAAGGTCGAGGTGGTCGGCAACCGCGGGCGGATGATGTGCCACGAACGAATCGGCGATTTCCTCACGGTGAGCGGTGGTCGGCTCGCTCTGCCTTCGGGTGGCTCGTTCCCGATCTACGCGCTCGCGGCGTTGCTACCGCTGCTGCCCGCGAAGCAACGGGAGACCCACCCCAACGACTGGATGACGACCGACAGCGACATCGCCTGCCCTGATGTGCACTGTGGCGCGGTGTATCGGATTACCCGAACCGGCCGGCGGACCTTTCGGCACAGCGAGGAGTCCGGAGAACCGTTGAGTCGCGACGAGTGATCCCGCTCACCGAACTCTGTCCGCAGTATCTCGTCCCGCGGATCATCCTCGGCGGATGGCAGTTTTCCGCCGGCCACGGCCCGGCCAGCCTCGGCCGCGAACAGAGCTACGCGTTGTGGGACCGCGCCTTGGACCAGGGGCTCAACACCTTCGACTGCGCCGACATCTACACCGGGGTCGAGTCGCTGATCGGGGCCTACTCGGCAGCCCGGAAGGCCCGCGGGGTGGCACCGCCGCAAGTTCACACCAAGTTCGTGCCGGATCTCGCGGCCCTGCCGACGCTTGGCCGGCCCGATGTCGAGAAGATCGTTGACCGTTCTTTGCGCCGGCTCCGGGTCGATCGGCTCGATCTGGTCCAGTTCCACTGGTGGGATTACGCCATTCCGGGTTACCTCGACGCGATCGGCTGGCTCGGCGATTTGGCGAAAGACGGCAAGATCCGAGCGATCGGACTCACCAACTTCGACACCACCCGGCTTCGCGAGCTGGTCGCGACCGGAGTCGAGATCGTGAGCCTGCAGCTACAGTATTCGGTCCTCGACCAGCGGCCTCGGCGCGGCCTCGACGCGGTGGCGGTCGCCAACAGGGTTGCCCTGCTCGGGTACGGCTCCCTCGCTGGCGGCTTCCTCAGCCCAGCATGGGTCGGGGTCGACGCGCCGGACGCGCTGGCCAATCGGTCATTGGTGAAGTACCGGCTGATCATCGAGGAGTCCGGCGGCTGGGCCGCGTTTCAACGGGTTCTCGGCGTCCTCGGGCGGATCGGCGAACGCTACGATGTCCCCCTTGCCGCGGTGGCCATTCGGTGGGTCTTGGACCAGCCGGGCGTTGCCGCCGCGATCGTCGGATGCCGGAAGACCGAGCACCTCGAGACGATCGGTCGAGTGTTCGGATGGTCGTTGTCCCCGGATGACCGGCGATTGCTCGATGAGGTGGCGAATCCCTCGATCGGACCGGCGGGTGACGTGTACCAGGCCGAGCGCGACATGAGCGGCAAGCACGCCGCGATCATGCGCTACGATCTCAACGCCCGGGCCGATGACTGAAGCTGGTTTGGAGGCTGAGCGGATGGCGATCCGGTTGGAAGGTTGTCAGCCGACGAATGCCCGAGGCGAGAGTCGAACTCGCACGCCGTTGCCGGCGGTGGATTTTGAGTCCACTGCGTCTGCCATTCCGCCACTCGGGCGAGGGGCCGGAATATGGGTCAGCGGGTAGGTTGTCGCAACGGGAACCCGCGACCCCGCATGGAAACCAACGAGGCAGCGGCTCCGACCGGCTTTACGGACGCCGATCTCGCAACGGGAACTGACCCGGACGCTGACTGCGAATCTCCTGGACCCGCTGCATCAGCCGGTCGCGCATCAGGATGTACTGCCCCCGTTGCACCGGGGTCAGGACGTCGGCGAGGGCGGTAAGCTCGTCCTTGAAGGTCTGGACATAGGCCAACCGGCTATCGAGAATCTCGTCCGTCAGCTTGGTCACTTGCCGCTCATCGGCCGCCACCCCCGGCCGCATGACCGATCCGAGACGCTGCCGCAGCCCCCGCTCCTCTCGCTCGAGCTGGCGCCGTTTCTGGGCCCAGGTGAACAGTACGCTTCTGACCCTCGTTGCCTGATCCGGGTTGAGTCCAAGCTCGACCGTGAGCCGCTCCGCGAATCGCTCCTCGATCAGCTGTCGAAGTCGCTCGGCCCGCGGCCCGACAAACTCGGCCGAGTCCTGGGCCCGCGCCGGAATCAGCGCACCGCCGGTCAGAAGCAAGGCGGCGCAGACGATGACATCTCGTTTGATCCTCGACATGTTCAGCTCTCCCAATCCTGGAGCACTTGCTCCAATTCGTCGGTCGACAGATCGTCGAGCCTCTGGTCACCGGTGGTTTCGTCAGCCGACAGCTCCGCCAGCACGGTCTCCAACTCGCTACTTGCCAGGTCATCCAGCTCGCTCAACACGCCGGCCGGCCGCGCGCCGCGGTCGGAGCGGCCAGTCGGCACGAACTGCACTGCGAGCAAGAGCGCCGCCGCCGCCGCGAGCGACCAGACCCACCGACGTCGCCGTGCCGCCAACGAGACGACCGGAATCTCCCTCGGAGCGCTGGCCAGGCGCGTCAGGACCCTGGCCGACATCGCCGCCGGGTCGATCGCTGGCTGGGCGCCGAGACCGGCGACCGCCCGGACCAGGCGCCATTCCGCTGCACAGTCGGCACATTGGGCCAAGTGGGCGAGTTCCTCGGCCGACCAAGCCGCTTGCCCGTTGCCCACCGCAGGCATCCGCTCCGACAGCCGCTCGCAATGTGTCACTGGACGTACTCCTTCAGTCGCTTCACCGCGTTGTGGTAATGCACCCGAGCGGCCCCCGGCGTGGTCCCCAACGCCTCGCTGATGGCCCCGTACTCGAGACCCTGCTGCGCTCGCAACAAGAACACCTCCCGCTGCAGCCGAGGCAATCTGGCCAACTCCGCCATGAGACGGGCCTCGATCTCATTCGCCCCGGCCTCGCCCTCCGGATCGGCGCTATCGGCGGCGTCGTGACCGTCGATTGGCACCGTCACCTGGCGGCGCTCTCGCCGATAGGCGTCGCGGTGGAGGTTGGTGGCGATCCGAAAGAGCCAGGTCCGGAACGACGCCTCACCGCGCCAGGAATCGATCGCCCGAAAGGCCTTGAAGAACGCCTCTTGAGCCAGATCTTCCACCTCGGCCGAGCCGGCGCCGCTGGCCCTGAGGTAACGGCCCAACGGCATCGAATGCCGCCGGACCAACTCGTCGGCCGCGATTTGGTCTCCGGCAAGGAACCGAACGACCAGGTCTTCGTCGGAGGCATCAGTCATCGGCCGAAGGTAAGACGCAAACTCGGGCCCGTTGTTAAAGGGAACCGATAACTCATTGCCGATAAATACCTTAACCATCTGACCACCGGTAGCCGGTATAGATTCCGGGTCCCTCGTCCCGCGGACGGTCATGCGCTCGTCGTCGTTGCTGCTCTCGTTCTGGCTCACCCCGATCGGCCTCGCGGCACAGGGGCTCCCCCGTATTGCCATCGAGCAATACCGCTTGGATAATGGCCTCGCTGTCGTCCTCGCCCCGGACCGAAGCACCCAAGTCGTCACGGTCAACGTCTGGTACGACGTTGGGTCCCGCAATGAAGTGCGCGGCCGGACCGGATTCGCCCACCTGTTCGAGCACATGATGTTTCAGGGTTCGGCCAACGTGAAGAAAGGTGACCACTTCGCGCTGATCGAGCGGGCGGGCGGCGAGTCCAACGCCAGCACGGCCGAAGACCGGACCAACTATTTCGCGATGCTCCCGAGCAACCGGCTGAACCTCGGGCTGTGGCTCGAGGCCGATCGGATGCGGGCGCTCGCGGTGACCGCGGAGAACCTCGACAACCAACGAGAAGCCGTGAAGGAGGAACGGCGGCTCCGGGTGGACAATCAACCGTATACGGCCGTGATCTTCGAGGGACTCTACGGCCTCGAGGACAGCACCCGCTGCTTCCCTTACTCGCATTCCGTCATCGGCTCGATGGACGATCTCAACGCCGCCAAGGTCGAGGATGTCCAAGCGTTCTTCGACCTGTACTACGCGCCGAACAACGCCTCGCTCGTCGTCGCCGGCGATTTCGACCCCACCGAGGCCAAACGGATGATCGGCGAGTACTTCGGCTCGATCCCGAGGGGCAAGTCGCCCCCGCCGGTTTCCTGCGACTTCCGATACGACACTGGCTCGGTCCGGCGTTCCTGGCCCGACACGAAGGCCACCCTGCCAGCCACCTTTCAGGTCTATCGGGTGCCGCCGTATGACCACGCCGACTATCCTGCCCTCTCGCTGCTTTCGACCATTCTGGGCCAAGGTGAAAGCTCTCGGCTCAACAAATCAGTGGTCCGGACCCAGCGGAAGGCCCAGTTTGCCTTCACCGGCCTGAATCTGGCCGGACCTCGCCGCGGACCAGGCACTTTTTTCGTCGCCGCGATCGCCAACCAGGGAATTGCGGTCGACTCGGTCGACGCCGCGGTGGCCGCTGAGATCGCCGTCCTTCACCGGACCGGCGTCACCCCGGCCGAGCTGGAGAAGGCCAAGAACGGCTACCTTGCTGCCAGGATCCAACAGCACCAGATCTCGTACTTCCTCGCCGAATCCATTCAGGAAGCTGCCCTTTTCCTGGGCGACCCGGCCGCCGTGAACACCGACCCTGAGCGCTATCTCGCGGTCACCGCGGCCGACATTCGACGGGTCGCGGCGAAGTACCTGACGCCGGCCAACGGCGGGACATTCATCGTGACACCCGGGAGCGGCCAGTGAACCGACGGCGCCCCCGTTGCATCCGCTGGGCTCGATGGGCCGTCGTCGTCGTTGGAGCGAGCGTCCAAGCCCAAGAGCCGCGCCAGGCGCCGCCCGCGCCGGGGCCGTTGGTCCCCGCGGCACTGCCCCCGATCGCGGAGGCGGTCCTACCCAACGGGCTGCGGATCGTCGTCGTCGAAAATCGCCGCCACCCGATCTTGTCGCTCACCCTGGTGCTGCCGGCCGGCCGGGTCCTCGACCCGGCCGGCAAGGAAGGCCTCGCGTCCATGGTGGCGGGGCTCCTGACCAAGGGAGCCGGGGCCAGATCCGCCGATCAGATCGCCGAGACGATCGAGCGGGTGGGCGGATCGCTCGGAGCCAATGCCGGAGCCGACTACTTCGCGGTGACTGCCACTGCGCTTTCCAAGGACCGAGCCTTGGCGTTCTCGCTGGTCGGCGATGCGGTCGCTCGCCCAATCTTCGCGGCGACCGAGATCGAGCTGCTTCGGACCCAAACCCTCTCCGCGCTCGAACTAGAGCGGTCTCAGCCTGACGCGTTGGCCGCTCGGCAGCTGGACCGAGTGCTCTACGGCAGTCACCCGTACGGCCGTCGAGCGACCCAGACCTCGGTCCAGCGGATCAGTCGGACCGACCTGATCGGGTTTCACCGATCTCGGATCCGACCCCGAGGGGCACTTCTGGTCGTCGCGGGAGACATCACCCTGGCCGAGGTCCGCCGGCTGGCGACCCCGGCCTTCCGCGGTTGGCTCGGAACACCCATGCCCGCGCCCACGCTGCCGGCGCCACCGACTCGAACCAGGCCCGAGATCACCCTGGTGCACCGACCCGGCTCGGTGCAATCGAATCTGATCGTGGCAAACCTGACCTTCGGGCCGAACGACCCCCGCTATCACGCGGCCGTGGTGGTGAACAAACTGCTGGGCGAGGGCGCCGACTCCCGATTGTTCCAGGTCCTCCGCGAACAGAAGGGTTGGACCTATGGCGCCTACTCGTCGCTGACCCGACGGCGAGGTCTCGGGCGTTTCGAGGCGTCCACCGAAGTCCGGAGCGAGGTTACCGACTCGGCCCTCACCGAGATCCTGACCCAGCTGGGCACCATCCGATCCGTCCCGGTTTCCGGCGAGGAGTTGGAACGCGCGAAGGCCGCGATCGTTGGCTCCTACCCACTCACGGTTCAGACGGCGCAGCAAGTCGCCGACGCGGTGGCCGACGTCCGGCTCTACGCCTTGCCCCGTGACTACTTGGAGACCTATCGCGTCAAGATCGGCGCCGTTTCACCGGACGACTTCGTGGCCGCCGCCCAGGCAGCGATCCGGCCCGCGGAGGCGGCCATCGTGGTGGTTGGCGACGGTGGGAAGATCCTCGACGGCCTCAAGGGCATCGCCCCGGTCTCGATCGTCGATGGCGAAGGCGCCAGCCTTTCCGAAGCGGATCTCACGCTGACCGCTTCCGTGCTCCCGATCGACCCGGCCAAACTCCTGGCGACCCGGGACAGTTTTTCGGTCCGGGTCCAGGGAGCCCCATTTGGGGTGATCACCTCGAGTCTCACCCCGACCGATTCCGGCTACCGGTATACCGAGCACAGCGCCATCGGCGGCTTCGTCGAGCAAACCACCATCCTCGATCTGGACCGAAGCGGCGGCATGGTTGCCGTGAAGCAGGACGGCAAGGCCCAGGGACAACCCACGACGATCGAGGTTCGCTACCGGGGCGGGCGAGCCACGGGCTCGGCGAATACCATCTCGCCGGAGGGACCCAAGGCCGTGACCGTCGACACCGTGGTCGCGGCCGGCACGATCGACGACAACGCGATCCAGGCGATCCTCCCTGCTCTTCCCTGGGCTCCCAACGCCAGCTGGTCGTTCAACGTATTCAGCGCGGGGCAAAACGAATCCCGGGTCACCTCGCTCAAGGTGCTGGGGACCGAAATGGTCAAGCTGGACAGGGGATCGATCGAGAGCTACAAAGTGGAATGGAGTGGCGGCTGGCAACCGGCGACGTTTTGGATTTCCGTAGCGATTCCCCACAAGCTGGTGAAGATCGGGATTGCCAATGCCCCGATCGAAATCGTTCGCGTCAAGTAACCTCCTGGAGATGGCATGCATCGTTTCCTGACCCTGGCCCCGCTCGCGGCGGCATCCCTGCAGCTCGGATTCGACTCGGCGCCGCTCTCGGCGCAGGCGCCGCCCTCGGCGGAGCGCTTCACCGACACCCTGAGTTTCGCTCGACCGCAGTACCGATCGACCTATCAGCGCCGCCAGAATCCACCGGTCTTGATCCGGAACGCCACGGTGATGACCGCGACCGGTTCGGAATTCCGAGGCTCGATCCTGTTTCAGGACGGCAAGATCGTCGCTGTGGGGCCCGAGGTGGGCACCCCTCCCCCGGGAACCCAGGTCGTCGACGGCGCGGGCAAGTACGTCACCCCAGGACTGGTCGACACTCACAGCCACATCGGCGTCTACGCCGCGCCCGGGACCCAGGCCGAAAGCGATGGCAACGAAGCAACCAATCCGAACACGGCCGAGGTGTGGGCCGAGCATTCGATCTGGCCCCATGACCCGCAGATCCCCCTCGCCATCGCGGGGGGCGTGACGGTCGCCCAGATCCTCCCGGGGTCCGCGAATTTGATCGGAGGACGATCGGCGGTCATCCGAATGGTGCCCGCTCGAACCGTGCAGGAGATGAAGTTCCCGGGCGCGCCGTACGGAGTGAAGATGGCCTGCGGCGAGAACCCGAAGCGGGTCTACGCCAATCTGGGGCCATCGACTCGGATGGGCAACATGGCCGGCTACCGAGCCGCGTTCATCCAGGCGGAGCAATACCGCCAGCGGTGGGACAAGTGGAACACGGAACGCAAGGGCCAGCCACCCGCCCGGGACCTGCGGGCCGAGACTCTCGCCGGGGTCCTTCGAGGCGAGATCACGGTCCAGAATCACTGCTACCGGGCCGACGAGATGGCGCAGATGCTCGACCTGGCCACCGAATTCGGGTTCAAGATCCGGTCGTTCCATCACGGCGTCGAGGCATACAAGATCGCCGATCTGTTGGCCAAAGCCGGGACCGCCGCGTCGATCTGGGCGGACTGGGGCGGGTTCAAGATGGAGGCCTACGATCAGATCCTCGAGAATCTGGCGCTGGTCACCAAAGCCGGCGCCGTCGGGGTTCTCCATACCGACAGCCCCGATGGCATTCAGCGGATGAACCAAGATGCCGCCAAAGCGATGTACGCCGGCACCCGGGCCGGGCTCGCGGTGACCCGGGACCAGGCGATCCGGTGGATCACGGCAAACCCGGCCTGGGCGTTAGGCATCGACCACCTGACCGGGACCCTCGAGGTCGGCAAGATGGCCGACGTGGTGCTGTGGTCCGGCGACCCATTTTCGGTGTATTCCAAGGCCGAGAAAGTCTGGAACGAGGGATGGCTGGCATTCGACCGGCTCGACAAGACCCGTCAATACAAGACCGACTTCAACCTGGGCCACGGCGAGCCGGGGGTGGGCCGATGAACGCCCTGAGGCTCGAATCGAGGCCCGGCCCGGTCGCCGGGCGGGGGCGCTGGCAGGCGTTGGCAGTGGCCGGAATGGTCGTGCTGTGGTCCACCGCCGCGCAGGCCCAAACCGTTGCGATCACCGGTGGGAACGTCTTCCCGGTGTCCGGTCCCAAGATCGAAGGCGGCAACGTCATCATCACCGGTGGACGGGTGGTGGCGGTTGGCCGCAACGTCCCGGTCCCGGCCGGAGCCCGGGTGATCGACGCCACGGGAAAGTGGGTGACCCCCGGGTTGATCCATGCCAACGCCAGCGCCGGTGCTGGGGTCGGCGGTTTGGGCGGCTTGGGTGAAAGCCGGAAGCAGGGTGATATCAACCCGTCGTTCAATCTCACGGCGGGACTCGATCCTGAGGCGATCACGATCCCGGTGGTACGGACCGGCGGCGTGACCTCCGGGATCGTCGTCCCGGATGGGGGCCTCCTTGCGGGAGCCGCGGTGGCCCTCGACTACCACGGCGATCGGGCCGACCAGATGGCCATCCGGTCGGTGGCGCTGTCACTCAACCTCGGGGCTGGCAGCCGCGGCGCGGGCGGCGGGAGCCGAGCCGGGGCGATCGCGCGGCTCAAGCGGTTGATCGCGGATGCCGTCGAGTACGATCGGCGTCGATTGGAGTATCGCCGGGCCGCGACCCAAGCCTACTCGGCGCCGGTCGAGGAACTCGACGCCCTGCTCCCGGCGATTCGAGGACAGCTGCCCTTCTACGTCTCCGCCAATCGCAAGATGGACATCCAGAACGCGATTCGTCTGGCCGCCGAGCACCGGCTTCGCCTGGTCATTCTCGGCGGAGTCGAGGCCTGGAAGGTCGCAGCCGACCTTGCCCGCGCCGGGATCCCCGTCGCGCTGGAACCGAACAAAGACATCCCGGATTTCGAAGGACTCGGGGCGCGACTCGACAACATCGCCCTCCTCCGCGAGGCGGGAGTCAAGACCATCATCGCGCAAGGCGATCCTGGCGGCGAGCGGAGCCTTCGCTACGCGGCCGGCAATGCGGTGCGCAATGGGATCAGCTGGGACGACGCCCTGAAAAGCGTCACCCAGTGGCCGGCGGAGGCCTTCGGGCTGACCGACTATGGGACCCTTGCCCCCGGCAAGGTCGCCAACGTCGTCATCTGGTCGGGCGATCCGTTCGAGTTCTCGTCAGCGGCGGAAACGGTCCTGATCCGAGGCGTCGAGACCTCGTTGCGAACGCGGGAGCACGAGTTGCGCGATCGCTATCGAACCCTTCCGCCACCTCGGTAGGCGTACCGGGAGTGGATCCGAACGGGCGAGCCGCGTCACTTGGCATCCGGCCAGCGAAGCCAAGGGACGCGGCCAGCATCGCCGCCATCATGGTGGCCAATTGGCGGGCCACCTACCGCCAACAGCTGTCGTCGGATTTCCTCGACGGCCTCAGCCAGGAGGTGGAGACGGCGAAATGGGTCGACCGAATCGGGCGGCCCGGGGTGTGCATCCTTGTTGCTCACCGCCGAGGGGACCGTCGGGTCGACGGGTTCGTTGCCTGCGGGCCGCCGTTCGACCGCGACCTCGATCACACCTCTACCTACCAGGTGTACAACCTCCACGTCAGCCCGGCCGCGCGAGGTCTTGGCTTGGGCAAGGCGCTCCTGAAAGCAGCCGCCCGTTTCGCGGCCGAGCGAGGGGCCAAGGACCTGTCCCTCTGGGTGGTTCCCGAAAACAACCATGCCCGCCGGTTCTACGAACAGGCGGGCATGCGGGCCGACGGCGCCCGGCAACGGGAACCGGTTGCCGTCGGGGAGTCCTTGGAAGAAGTCCGCTACCGGGGCGGCTTGGCCCCCATCATGGATTGGGACTGACTTCCGCCTCGGCGGTATCCGCGGGCGGCGCAGGCTTCTCCTCGACGCGGACGTCGTCCGCGCCCAAACCATCGATCTCTTTGTCGATCTTGGCGATCTTCGCGGCGATGTCGTCCATCTGAGCATAAAGGGCATCGACTTCGGCCGGGCTGACTTCACCGCCGCGATCCCGCCGATGGACCATCATGCCGAGCTTGTAGGCAACTTTGCTGCGAACCCCGATCAGACTGGATCGCTCGAGGTGCAGCTTGCTCGATTCGACGGCGTCTTTGACTCGATCGCCAATCTCGTCGAGCTCCGCGCGGACCCGGTCGAATAGGCTGGACATGTGGCTCCCTTGAAAAGGCGTGGTAGGGACGACGGGGAACTGCGCCCGCCGGTTTCAGAAAACAAAGGGCCGCCCGACCCGGGCGGCCCCTGAACAACGGTCTGCCGTCGACTAGCTGGTGACGGCCTGGGGATAAACCGAGACTTTCTGCCGTCCCCCCGACTTCCACTCGAACTTGACGACGCCGTCGGCAAGCGCAAACAGGGTATCGTCGTTGGCGCGGCGAACGTTGGTCCCCGCGTGGAACTTGGTGCCCCGCTGGCGGACGATGATGTTGCCAGCTATCACCCGCTCCCCCCCGAACCGCTTGACACCCAGATATTGGGGATTGCTGTTGCGGCCGTTTTTCGACGAGCCGACGCCTTTCTTGTGTGCCATCTCAGCCACCCCTCACGTCGGTAATGCGGACTTCGGTGTATTTCTGCCGATGCCCGGTCTTGCGCCGGTAGTTCTTGCGGCGCTTGAACTTGAAAACGTAGATCTTGTCGCCCTTCTTCTGGGCAATGACCTCCGCCTCGACGGCGGCGTTGGCAACGAGCGGGGTACCAGCTTTGACGGTGGTCCCATCCGAGGTCAACAACACCTCGCCGAAGGTCACCTTGGTGCCGGCCTCTGCCTCCATGAGCGGCAGCCGAAGGGTGTCACCCTTCGCAGCTTTGAACTGATGGCCCAGGGCCTTGAAGATCGCGTACATCATCCAACCCGGTGAATGGAAAGCCCGTAATGATATACGGGACAAGAAGATGGCGCAAGGATCGCCGTCCGAACCCTAGGAACCGGTCAGACAGTCGGCCATCCAATCGCTGTCCCGCAATCCATTCCCCGACAACACGTTAACCAGGGTCACCTCGATTCGAGTGTCACCCGACGGGGGAAAATGTTCAGGCCACGGCATACAGCTCGGTCACATCGCGACCGCCAGGCCGACTCATCAGCCGGAACTCATCGGGGTTGATGGTGGGGTCGTCGCGGATCTCGACGTCGATTCCCGCAGCCTTGACCAGGCCGCCAATGAGCTTGGGCTCCTCTTCGCGGAGGTACAGTACGACGTCCGGATGGGTCCGGACACAGACCACCCGTTCCCGTCGCTCCAAAGCGCAGCGCTTGATCGAACGCTCGATCCGGCGGACGACGACCTCGGGCGTGAAGACCCGGCCAGAACCGTGGCATTGGGGACACTCCATGGTCATCGAGGCCCAGAGGGATGATCGCACCCGCTGCCTGGTCATCTCGACCAGGCCGAGGTCGGAGACGGCCAGCGCCTTGGTCCGGGCCCGATCCCTACCGAGGTGGGTTCGAAGCTCCTGGAGCACTCGGTCACGGTTTCCGCGGGACTCCATGTCGATGAAGTCGCAGACGATGATTCCACCCAAGTCTCGGAGCCGGAGCTGGCGGGCGATTTCCCGGGCGGCATCGAGATTGGTCTTGAGGATCGTCTTCTCGGGGTCCTTCTTGCCGGTGTAGCGCCCGGTGTTCACGTCGATCGACACCAGGGCTTCAGTGGGCTGGATGACGAGCGAGCCGCCGCTCGGCAGGTCGACGCGCGGCTTGAACAGCTTCTTGATCTCCGCCTCGACCTCGAACTTGTCGAACAGCGGAATCGGGTCGTCGTACTCCTGGACTCGACTCAAGAGCTCCGGATCGACCTGCTCGAGGTACTGGGCCACCTCTCGATGGAGGTCCTTCGAGTCGACCCAGAGGGCATCGACCTTGTCCGAGAAGACGTCCCGGATCAGCCCGCGGGTGAGGCTCGCCTCTCGTTGCAGCAGCGCCGGCGCCCGGCGAACGTAGAACTGCTTCTTTTTGACCCGACGCCACTGCGCCAGCAGCGAGTCGACTTCCCTCTTGAAGTGATCCTCGGTGACGCCCTCGGCGACGGTGCGCACGATCATGCCACCGGCGTCTTCGGGCAGCAGCCTGGTCACCATCTCGCGGAGCCGGGCCCGCTGTTCCCGACTATCGATTTTCCGGCTCACCCCCACGCGACTCGCGTAAGGCATATAGACCAAGAATCGGCCTGGCAGCGAGATCTGGGCGGTTACCCTGCACCCCTTGGTGCTGATCGGTTCCTTGGTGACCTGGACTGGAAGGGTCTGCCCCTTTTTGAGAATCTCGCCGATATCCGGGAGCGCTTTTCGGCCGGAGACCTCCCGCTGGCGGGGCTCGCCGTTCCCCTTGGCCTTGCGGTTCCCGAGCGACTCGGCGGCCTGGGCAGCCGAGGCTTCGGCCTGATCCGGGACTTCGTCCGCGTCGTCGGGCTCGCTCGGGTCTTCGTCTTCGTCAGGCTCGAGGAGATCCGAGGCGTGCAGGAAGGCGCTCTTCTCGAGCCCGATATCCACGAAGGCCGCCTGAATTCCTGGGAGTACCGCCTCGACGCGGCCCAAGTAGATGTCGCCCACGATCCGCCGCCGATCGGGGCGGTCCACCATGAGTTCGGCCAGGCGGCCGTCCTCGAGAATGGCCACCCGCGATTCCCGGGGGCCACTGCTGATGAGAATTTCGCGCTTCACGCGAGACGTCCTTCCGATGGTTGACCGGGCGGTACCTCGACCCGGTTCGATCAGTTCTTCCGGCTCGGAACCCGGACCGCCGCGGACCTCGAATGCCTGAAGGCCGGGTTCGCCGCCGGCCCGGCGGCGAGGTCGTTGCCTCGGTGCCGGGTCGGGCGGTACACGGTCCTATCGCGGGAGGCATCCGGAAGAGCCCGCACGAAGGCGGCGTGGCGCGCCGTGGGAGGAAGAAACGGGAGTGGATCCAGCGAATCAGAGCGACCGCCGAATGGAACCAGTTCAGCCACAGCTGGCTCCGTGAAGCACGGCTCAGGATCGGTCGCATGGGCTAAAGATAGGAACGATGGGCGCTTACGGGCAAATCCCCGACCGGCTTCAGCCGTCGACCACCTTGCCCAGGATCTGTCGAGCGATGACTAGTCGCTGGATTTCGCTGGTGCCCTCGCCGATTTCGCAGACTTTGGCGTCCCGCATCATCCGCTCGACCGGATAGTCTGCCGTGTAGCCGTAGCCCCCGAAAACCTGGACCGCCTGCGTTGTCGCCCGCATCGCCAGCTCGGAGCAGAACAGCTTGGCCATGGCGGCCTCTTTCTTGAACGGCCGGCCGGCCTGCTTCAGGCGAGCGGCCGTATAGAGCAGGTGGGTCCCGGCCTCGATCTCCGTGGCCATGTCGGCGAGCTTGAAACTGATGCCTTGAAAGCTCCCGATGTAGCGCCCGAACTGCTTTCGGGTGCCGGCATACTCGAGGGCGGCCTGGTAGGCCCCCTCGGCGATTCCGAGAGAAAGGGCCGCGATCCCGATTCGGCCCGCGTCCAGGGTCTTGAGGAAGTTCACGAAGCCCTCACCACGGGCCCCGAGTATGTTCTCCTTGGGGACGATGGCGTTGTCGAAGTGGAGCTCGCGGGTATCGCTGGCTCGCCAGCCCATCTTGTCTTCTTTCTTCCCCGCCCTGACCCCGCCGATCTTGGGCAGGGCGGCCACATGCCCCACGCCGATCCGGGTGCACTCGTCGAGGTCGACCGTGTCCTTGGTGACGATGAGGCTGGTGATACCCCGGTGGCCCGACCCCTGATCGGTTCGGGCGGTTACCGAAAAGATCTCGCCCACGCCGGCGTGAGTGATGAACACCTTGGAACCGTTGAGGACGAAGTGGTCGCCCTTGTCGACGGCGGTCGTGGCGGTGCCCCCGGCATCGCTGCCGGCACCCGGCTCGGTCAGGCCGAAGCCGCCGAGGACGGTCCCGGACGCGAGGAGCGGGACATACCGCTCCCGCTGGTCCGGGGTTCCGAACTCCACGATTGGGGAGGTGCCAAGATTGGTATGAGCGGAGATCGTCAGGCCGTGGGACGCGTCGACCTTGGCCATTTCGTGAATGGTGATGTAGTAGGAGATCTGGTCCATCCCAGCCCCGCCAAGCTCCTCCGGCCACGGGACGCCGAGGAAGCCAAGTTCCCCCATTCGCTTGATATTCTCCCAGGGGAACGTCGAAGTCCGGTCGAGATCGCGGGCGATCGGCGCGACGTGGGCTCGGGCGAAGTCGCGGACGGTCTCGCGGACCTGATGGTGGTGGTCGGAGAAATAGAGGGAATCGTCCATGGACCGTCGATTCAGGTTGAGGGCGAGAGCCAGCGAAGACGGTAAGATAGCAATCTTCAGGCCCAGGAAGCGTCAGCGCTCGATCGCCTCGGCTGCGGCGAGCATCGCCCCGGCGGTGGGCCAGCGGGCGGCTCGGTCTTTCGCCAAGGCCCGGTCGACGAGCGCCGCGACCGCACCGGACAGTTCGGGCACGACGGAGGCGAAGGATGGGACCGGTTCCTCGAGATGCCGGGCGATCAGCGCGATGACGTTAGGCGCGTCGTGGACCCGCCGTCCCGACAAGGCCTCGAACATCACGCAACCGGTCGCGTAGATATCCACCCGGTGATCCACCTCCTCCCCGAGGAGCTGTTCCGGGGCCATGTAGTCCGGCGATCCGACGACCGAACCGGCGTGGGTCAAGGCGGCATTCTTGCCGGATTCCGCGAGCCGGGCGATGCCGAAGTCCATCACTTTGACCACGCCGGTGGGATCGACCAGCAGGTTGCCGGGCTTGATGTCGCGATGAATCACGCCTGCCTCGTGGGCCACTTCGAGGGCCCGAAGCAGCTGCTTGACCACGGTGAGGGCAACGTCCAGCGGCAACCGACCCCGACGGGCGATCAGGCGGTCGAGCGATGTCCCCTCGGCGTACTCCATGGTGATGAAGTAGATCCCCGCGTGTTCACCGAGATCGTGGGTTCGAACCACATTGCGGTGGGTGATCCGCCGGGCGAGCCGGATCTCCTGCTTGAACCGCTCGAGAAAGACCGGATCGTTGGCGTGAAGCGCCGGATGGAGCGTCTTGAGCGCGACCGTCTCCGACAGCTCGCGGTCGAAGGCCCGATAGACCACGCCCATCCCACCGGAGCCGAGATGCTCCCGGAGCTCGTAGCGGCCGGCCAACACCGTCCCGACGTCGAGGGCGCTCAGGGCCACGTCCCCGGCACCGGTGGGGGTCGAACCTGCCGGCGGACCGGCGCTGAGGAAGTCGACCAGTCGCTGCTTTTCCTTGAGTTCCGCCACCATTTGCCCGAACGCCCGAGTCAGCTCGCCGATTTCATCCCGGGTCACCGGCGGCAGCGGTGCCTCGAAGTCACCCTGCTCGATCCGCCGGGTTGCCGCCACCAGCCCGCGGACAGGCTTGGTGATCCGAGTTGCCAACCACGCGGACGCCGCCAGCGCGAGGGCGAGGGCGACCACCAGGCTTCCGATCACCGTGTACCGCAGCCGCTCGAACGGTGCGATCTCCTCGGCCCAGGACCGAAGCCCCACGAAGCCAGCGAGCGGCGTCCCAGCGGCCGAACGCAACACGCCGACACCCCCGACCCAGCGCACCCCGTCGCGCTCCACGGTGACCCGCCCCGGCGCGGTATCGGCACCGAGGGCCGCGATCAGATCCGCCGCGACCGAGATCGTGCCGGTGTTGGCGACCGGGGCTCCAGCCGTGTCGCGAGTGAAGAACAGCACTTCCGAATCGGTGTTGCGCTTGAGGGCAGCCGCGAGGCCGGAATCGACGCCCAGAGCGGCCACCAAGATGCCGAGGGGAACGCGGTCGGGACCGAGTCGGAACGGAACGGCCACGGCCTGATAGATCCGCTCGCCCGAATCCGATGGTTCGAGCCAAACCCCCTCGGTGGAAGCGCCCTGCATCGCCAGGCCGATCAGGGCACCTGGCGACAGGTCGATGCCAACCCGGTCCGGGTGGTCGGACCACGCCTCAAGAATGCCGCCGGCATCGGTAATCAGGGCCCAGTCGGCCTCGAGTTGACGGCGTAGCTCGTCGGCCAAGTCGAGAAGGCTGCCGCGGTCGCCGGCGGCCAGCCCCTGCTCGACACCAGCGAGGTAGCTGGGAACCGCGGCCAATCGTTCGGCGCCGGCTCGCAGGGCGCGGCTTCGGGCCTCGAGTTTGTCCTGGATCGAGGCTTGGGTCGCGATGAGGCTGCGGCCGATCGACCGACCGACCACCTGCCGAGACACCGACTGAATGACGAGGAACGTCACGCCGACCGCGGCCGCGATGGTGAGCCCGGAGAGCGCGAAGATCCGAAGACCGAGCGGCGAGAGGCGCCCCACCTAGTAGCGGCGTCCTTCGCTCGGGTACGGCTTGCCGAACTTGTTGAGATGGGCCGTGTGTCTGTGGCCCGAGGCATCGAGGGCGAGCTCGAGCCCGGTGAGGCCGCCGGCAGCGACCTCGATCTTCCGAGCGGTGTGGCCGCCTCGGTTGTGCCAGGCGGAGAGGGTGTAGGTCCCCGCCGGAACCCCGCCGAACTCGAAGGTGCCGTCGACCCCGGGCCGGGCAACGAAGGGTGACTCCAAGACGACGACCACCGCCCACATCTGGGCGTGCACGTTACAGTAGACCGGGACGATCCCCGGCCGGTCGAACCGGGCGGAACGGGTCTCGCCCCGGCCGTAGAGGCCGAGATCGAAGGGAGCGTCCGGGGAGACCGAGAAGACGTTGTGGTTGAACGGGTCGTGGTTGGGAAATGCCACCGAGCTTCCCGGCGCGACGACCACGACGCCCGGGATCAGCTCCTTTTTCCGGGTGGCGATTTCGACCTGGCCGGGCCTGGCGCCCTTGGCCCCTTCGAGCCAGATCACCGCCTCGCTGAGGTCGGGGGCCGACTTGCCGCCCCGGTCCTTCAGGTTGAGCTTTCCGCGGACGACTCCGGGCTGGCCCATCGCGATCGTCGGCGCCAGGCAAAGGAGCAAGACGAGTCCACACCAACGGGGAGCCATGGTGCCAAACTGTAGCGGCCGGGTCTGGAGGCGTCAACCGATCGTGGTGATGCTGTTGGGACTTTCCCTGATGCCGCCGGCGGCGTTCGGGCAGGCGACTTCGGAGCTCGATGTCGCGATCCATGGCACCATTCTCACCACGGCCTTCCGTAACAGCGGTCGGTTCAACAACGCCGACGTCCCCACTGTCTCCGCGCTGGGTCCGGCGGAAACGGCCTTCGGCGCCACGGTCCGGCAGACCCGCCTTCTGGTCAGGGCGCTCCACCCTGCGGTCCTGGGCGGTCGACTCGTTGCCAAGCTCGAAGCCGACTTCTTTGGCGGGCAGTTCGCCTCGGCGGGTGGGCGGACCCACCCGGTGCTGCGGATTCGGCGGGCCTTCGCCGAGATCCACTGAGCGGGCGCCACGCTCCTGGTCGGCCAGGAGGCACCCTCGGTTTTCGGGGTGAGCCCCCGGTCCATCGCCTCGTCCGGGTTCCCGCAACTCGCCTCGGCCGGCAACCTCTGGCTCTGGCTTCCGCAGGCCAGGCTGACGGTGATGACGGGCGACCCGGACCGGCTTCGGGCGGGCGTCGAGGGGAGCATCCTCGCGCCTAACGGCGCGGAGCCGGTCGATCCGTTCCTGACGCAGCCGGACCGAGCCGAACTGAGTGGACGGCCGGCTCTCGAGCTCCGCGGGCTGGTGCGGTGGCGAAGCGCTGGCCGGGATGGGGAGTTCGGAATCGGCGGCCACCTCGGGTGGGTCGGGCCCGACAGCGTACGGCGAACCAGTCGGGCCATCGGCGGATCCGCGGTCGTTCCGCTCGGTGCCCGGGGGGAACTCAGAGGCGAGCTGTTTCGGGGTCAGGTCCTGGCCGGCTTGGGGGGCGGCGGGATCGGCCAGAACCTGGTCAACCTGGAACCGGTCGAGACCACTGGCGGATGGATCCAGGGTGTCGTCTTCCCCGCGGCCGCGGTCGAACTCGGCCTCTCGGCCGGGTTCGACGATCCAGAGGACTCGACGATCGCGCCGAGTGGGCGCCTTCGCAACGCGGTGGTCGCCGCCAATCTCACCTGGCGACCGGCGCCGCTCGTCGTTGGGCTCGAATATCGGCGAATCGCGACTCGCTTCCGGGGCGCAACGGCCGCGACCATCGGGCATCATCTAGCATTGGCCCTGGGAGTCGAGTTCTAGCCCGGGGGCTGTCGAGCGACCGCCTCGAGCAAGGCGGCACCGAACTTCGCGACGAATCGCGACCCGGCCCCGGGAATCCGGCTCAGTTCGGCCAGCGTCGTCGGCCCCGCCTTGGCCACCGAGGCCAGCGTTTGGAGGGAGGCGACGGTCGCCGCCGGCCGTCCAGTTGCCTTGGCGACCTCCCGACGCCAGTCGGCGAGGGCGACGGGGTGATGGGGCGCTCGACCCAGGCCGCCTAACGCTCCGAGCAGACTCGCCCCGATCCGATGGGCCAACTCGGGACCGACCCCCGGCGTCGCGGCCAGGGCCTCGAGGTCCTCGGGCGGGGCCAACGCCAGCCTGGCCAGGGTCGCGGGCTCGAGCCAGGGCGACCCCCAGGGGCCGGCCCATTGGGCCGCAACGCGACGCAATTCCCGAAGCCTGACCACGGCCTGGGGCGGCCAGGCCCCTCGGTGAACCGGCTCGCCGCAGACGTCACACCCGGCGCACCGCGGAATCCGTTCGCCGAAATACTCGAGCAAGGTGGCCCGGCGACAGTGATGCCTGCTGGCGTAACGTTCCATGGTAGCGAGCCGCTCGAGCGCGGCGACGCGGCGCTGGTGGACCCGGTCCCACCTGGCCCTCCCCCGTTCGGGCCGAAGCTCGCGTTTGAGCCGTTCCACCGAGGCGATGACCCCGCGAGGGAGCCGGTCCAAGGCCTTGGGGTCCGCCCAGGCCCGCTCGACCAGCGCCCGGTCTGGGAAGGTGACCTCGAGTTCTCGCCTCGCGATCGCGCCGTCGCCCGGTCGATGGAGGAGGACGCAACGAGCCGGGGCACCATCTCGGCCGGCCCGACCGGCCTCCTGGTAGTACGCCTCCGGCGTGGCCGGCAGGTTCCAGTGGACGACCAACCGGACGTTAGGCTTGTCGATTCCCATGCCGAACGCGCAGGTCGCGACGACCACATCGAGCCGGTCGGCCAGGAAATCGGCCAGCACGGTTCCCCGCTCCGCCTTGGCCAGGCCGGCGTGATACGGCGCGGCCCGGAGCCCCCGCCGCGCCAACTCGCGGGTCAGGCCCTCGACGATGTTGCGGGTCGGGGCGTAAACGATTGCCATGGCGTCGTCCCTCGCCACGAGACTCACCAGCCGCTCGAGCCGTTCCGGCTCGCTCTTGACGGTCACGACCGCGAAACTCAGGTTGCGTCGATCGAACGACGCCACTTGGAGGGCGTACCCCCCCGTGGCACCGAGCCCGAGCACCCGAGCGATCGTGGAGCGAACGGCGGGGGTGGCGCTGCCGGTCAGCGCCACCGTCGGCGGCCCGCCGACGGCTCGTCGAAACTGGCCCAGTCCGAGATAGGCCGGTCGAAAGTCGGGCCCCCACTCGGCGATGCAATGGGCTTCGTCGACGGCCAGCAGGGAGGGCTTGATCCGCCGCTCCTGGAAATCCCGAACGAGCCGCGGACAACGTTCCGGCGCCAGATAGAGCAGCCGCAGCTCGCCCGAGACCGCCTCCGCCATGACCTGTCTCGAGGCCGCTTCAGTCAGGAGACTGTTGAGCGCCCGGGCAGGTATCCCTCGGGCCCGGGCCCCGGCGACTTGGTCCTGCATCAACGCCAACAGCGGCGAGACCACCACGGTGAGACCGCCCAGCACGATGGCCGGGACCTGAAAGCAGATCGACTTGCCGGCCCCAGTCGGCAGGATGGCGAGGGTGTCCTTGCCCGAGAGAATGGAACGAACGACCCGTTCCTGCGGGGGACGGAAGGCCTGATAGCCGAAGTGGGTTGCCAGAACGGCGAGGGCGCGGTCGAAGCCGGGGGCGTGGTCCATCCCACAACCTGGGCGGCTGAACCGGAGGACCGGTAACCAAAACGCACCGGAGCGGGCGCAGATTGACGCGAGGCTAGCGGCCGCGACGATCCCAGAGCCGGATGAGAATGGAGGCGGCGATCAGTCCGATCGCGAGGCCGGTGAAACGGCGGTCGCCGCGAAGCGCGCCGATTCCGGCCAGGGCGAGCCCGGCCAGCGACAGCGCCAGCCGAACCCGACTCATCGCATCACGGGCGGGGCCGCCGGGGGAAGGCGGATTTCACGGCCCCAAAGCGAGCCCTTGGTGTCGACCACGAGGTTGCCTAACGGGAAGAAACCGTCCTCCAGCGGCCACGGCAGCCTTCCGAGCGGCACGGTGAGGCTCCGGGCGGCTCCCGGCTCGAGCGCGAACTCGCCGCCCGTGTTGAGATCGACCAGCACCGGCGTGTCGGCGTAGGCCCGGATGGTCAGGTCGGCATCCCATGCCAATGTCGAGCCCGGATCGGCCAGGCCGGGGGTCAACACCACCGAGAGATCCCGGTCAGTCATCCCCTCCGGGACGTCGAAGGTCGCCCGGCCCCGGTGATAGTTGAGCGGCTCCGTCACCAGAATGCGACCCCGCGAGTCGACCAGGGACATCCCCAGGTCGGTAAACGACGGCCACCGCTCGGGCGCTAGCACCAGGTCGATCGCCAGGCGCCGGCTCCAGGCCGGCAGCCGAAAGGGGATCCGTCGAGTCGCCCCACCCCGATGCCCGAAGGTCACTACCCGCTCGGCCCCAACCAGGCCAAACATGACCGTCCCGGTGACCGGGGCCCGGGTCGCATTGGCGACGGCGATCCGGACCGAATCGCCCGCCACCCGACTGGCCCTGAGCGTGACGGGGCTGTGCGACACCTCGACGGTGGCGTTGGCCGAGAGGGCCGGCGGGGCACTCGCGATGGCCTCGTAATAGCCGGCGACCACATCGCGACCGTCGACCTCGAAGACCGCGGCGTTTTCTCCTGAACCAGCCGGCGTCCCGTTGTCGACCGGCCCCGGTTGGCCGCCCGGGTCGTGGAGGAACGCCAGGACCCGCTCGTTCCGGCCGTTGGTGGCAATACGGACCCGAAACGGACGGCCCGAATCGGCGGCAAAGAACATCCGCAACGCCGCGGCCGGGGCGAGTTGCCGCCGGATCGAACTGGTGCTGTCGACGACTGGGTGGACCCGGATCAAGGTGAGCGGGAGCCGGAAGAGCGGACCGATCGTGGTGTCGGTGGCCCATCCGGTGAACGTGGCGGTCGTCAGGCCCGGGCCGGTCAGGCCCCCGTAGCTCACCCTGACCGCGACAAAGGTCCGAGGCGGAGTCAACTGCACCTGAGCCGGGACGGTCACGAAGCCGACGTCCGAAACCAGCCGAACGGGTCCGCCTAACGCTCCCTCGACGGTCAGCGCCACGGTCGTGTCGCGGCCCGCGGCCGAGGAGATGCGAAGCACCCCGCCAGCCGGCACCTGGCCGAGCCGGGCCCGGACCAACGCCACGGCGGGGAGCCGGCGCACCAACCGGTCCGCCGCGACGAGGTCGAGGAGCCCAGCTCCCTGATCGACCCGGATCGCCCCGGCGAGCGGCCGAGCGGTGGCCACCATCGCCTGTTTCAATTGGGCCGCCGAGACCGACCGGCGCTCCTGCTTGGCGGCGGAAAGGATGAGCGCGGCGGCGCCGGCGACATGGGGCGAAGCCATGCTGGTCCCGTTCTTGGTCTCCTGGCCGATGTCCCACCGGGGGACGGTCGAGTAGGCGATGCCGGGCGCCACCAGATCCGGCTTGGCCAGCTCACCGCCACGGGAACTGAAGAAGGCCATGACGTCACCGTTGGTGCCGCCCACGTAGGCCGGGGGGAGCGTCGCCCCGACCGAAATGACCCGATCGGCCGACCCTGGAAATCCGATCGTCGACAGGCCGGGTCCATCGTTACCCGCGCTGGTGACGAAGACGACGTCGGGGTTGGCGGCGAGGACGGAATCGAGAATGGCATCGATCCGGGCCGCGCCTTCCCGCTCGTTGCCGACCCCGAAGCTCATGTTGAGCACGAGGGGGAGGCCGCGCGCCCCGGCGAGCTTAATGGCGTAGTCGATCGCCCGGACCATGCTGCCGGTGACGGAGATCCCACCGTGGGCGTTGTTCGCGATCTTGAGGCCGAGGAGCCAGGACCCGGGCGCGACGCCGTCGAACCCGCGGACGCCATAGAGGTCGGCCCCGGCGGCGATTCCGGCGACGTGGGTTCCGTGACCGCTGGTGTCGAAGAAGAGATCGAGGGTCGGCGCCGCATCGGTCCCACCGAAATTCGCCGCCACCGTCAGGGGCGTCGGGCGCCCGGCAACGGTCCAACCAAAGGTTTCGCGGCCGACCAGGAAGTCGTGGATCGGTCGCTCATTCGCGAGGGAGCGATCGCCGTCCGTGTCGGTCAAGACGACCCAGCCATCGGGGGCCCGGGTCACGACGATCGGCATGACGTCGGCGTCGTCGCCATCTCCGTTGAGGTCGCTTCCTGGCATCTCGCCGAGGGGGCGCTCCGCGAAAGTGCCGCCGAAGGCGAGGCCGGTCGCGTTGAGAGCGAGCACCCGGGTCAGGCCGGTGAGGCGAATCCCATTGACGACCGCGGTGTCGCCGCGGAGGGTGAGCGGCGTCAGGGCCACCGCCCCTTCCCCGGAAAAGTCGCGGAGGTCGACCAGCTTGCGGTCGCCGGTTGTCGTCGTCGACAGCCCGGCCACTCCGGCATCGATCCCGCTGTCGAGGATCCCGATCAGGACGCCGCGACCGTCGGCCGTCGGGTTTGCCTGTCGGAACGCCCACGCGGTGGTCGACGCGAGCGGCATCAGACCACGGCGGTACGCCTCGCTGGGGGCGAGCGATGGCGCCGGCGGCGGCGGCGGGGGGGGAGGCACCTCGGCGGCGGGCGGCGGCTCCCGGACGGGGTCCATCGTCGGAACGCCGGTGGCAACCGGCGTTCCGGCGCACCCCGCCAGCACGGCCAGCATGGCGAGGCTGGCCGGCAGCACGGTATCAGCCACGATCGAGGGGCGGAAGGACGAAGGCGCCGACATGGGGCCCGGGATAGTTGGCGCTGGTGCGGAGGAGAAACGCCAGGACATCACGAGTTTCCTCCGGGGTGACGATGGCATCGACTTGGCCCCTCGCCGCGGCGTGGCGGGCGTCCAGGTCCCGATCGTAATCGGCTCGCATCTGGTCGATGGCGGCCTGGGTCTCGGGGCTCAACGGCTTGCCCTCCTTGCGGGCGGCCTCGACGGCCGGCCCGTGGACCGCCATCACGGCCGCCTCGCCCTCCATGACTCCCATTCGGCCCGTCGGCCACGAGACGACGAAGTCCGGGTCGAAGCCCTGTCCCGCCATCGCGTAGTAACCTGCTCCCGAGGCGTGGTTCACGGTGAGGACGATTCGCGGCACCAGCGCGGTGGCCATTGCCTCCACGAAGCGGGCGCCGGCGCGGATGATGCCGGAGTGCTCGGCATCGGTCCCGACCATGAAGCCACTCACGTCCTGGACGAAGAGGATGGGCAACCGTTCGCGATTGGCCGTCTCGATGAAGAAGGCGACCTTCTCGGCGCTGTCGGTGTAGATGATGCCGCCGAAATGGGGCCGTTCGCCCGGCTTGGCCTTGATCACTCCGCGCTGATTGGCGATCACCGCGACCGGCCACCCCTCGATTCGAGCGTGTCCGCAGAGCATCTCCCCCGCCACCGCCGGTTGGAATTCGTCGAAGCGGCCTTCGTCGAGCAACGCGGCGAGGACCTGGCGCATGTCGTACGACATCCGGTGATCGTGCGGCAGGATGTCGTAGAGGTCGGTGACGGGGCGCCCGGGCTCCTTCGCCGGTTCCACCCGGTGCGGCACTCCCGGCTCGCGGGGAAGGCGGCCGAGGTACTCGCGAATCTTGGCGAGGCATTCGCCGTCGTTGGCGGCGCGGTAGTGGGCGACCGCGCTCACCTCGGTGTGGGTCCTGGCGCCACCGAGGGTCTCCCCGTCGACGGTCTGCCCGGTAGCCCCCTTGACCAAGTTGGGACCTCCCAGTCCCATGAAGCTGGTGCCGTCGACCATGTAGATCACGTCGGAAAGCGCCGGGAGGTAGGCCCCGCCGGCCACGCAGCTCCCCATGACGGCGGCGATCTGGGGCACTCGGAGGTAGCGCCGCATGATCGAGTTGTAGTAGAAGATCCGGGCGGCTCCGTACTGGCCCGGGAACACCCCGCCTTGGTAGGGCAGGTTCACGCCGGCGCTGTCGACCAGGTAGATGATCGGAATCCGCTGGCGCATGGCGATTTCCTGGGACCGGAGAATCTTCCCGATGGTCTCCGGCCACCACGACCCCGCCTTGACCGTGGCATCGTTGGCCACGACTACCACCTCGCGACCGGCCACCACGCCGACCCCGGTGATGACGCCGGCACCGGGGGCCTGGCCGTCGTAGCGATCGTGGGCGACCAGCAGCCCGACTTCGAACCACCCGGTGCCGGGATCGAGGAGGTGGTCGACCCGCTCTCGGGGCGACAGCTTGCCCTGGGCGTGCATCTTGGCGACCCGCTCGGCCCCACCGCCGGTCCGGAGTTTCGCGGCGAGCACCCGGTATTCGTCGCTCAACTGGCGGAGCCGGCCGCCCTCGTCCGACTGGGCGGCGGGCGAGTCCTTGCCGGGCCGCTTCGGCTTGGTCGGCGCCTTCATGCGCCGGTCCCGAAACGGCGTGCCGACCGCAGCTTGGCCTTGGCGGCTTCCGCCTCGCGGTTCTTGGGGGGTGCGGTCGTGACCAGCCGATCGAGCAGCCTGTGAACCGAGCCGGCGACCTCGCCGACCGCCTCCTCGAACGCCGGCGCGTTGGCCGCCGACGGTTTGGCGAACCCGCTGACCTTGCGGACGAATTGGAGCGACGCGGCGCGGATCTCCGCCTCCGTCACGGGCGGATCGAAGTGGTAGAGCACCCGAATGTTGCGACACATGGACGCGATTCTCCGACGGGCGGACGTTAGGCGACCAAGTGCCGCGCGGCCCATCCGTTGATGTACTCGATCAGGTCCGCGAGCGGGGTTCCCGGGCCGAAGAGCTTGCCGATACCCTGCCCCTCGAGCGCGGCGGCGTCTTCGGCCGGGATGATACCGCCACCGGTCAAGAGGATGTCCTGGCGGCCCTGGGCGTCGAGCAGCGCCCGAACCCGGGGGAACAGGGTCATGTGCGCCCCGCTCAGAATCGAAAGGCCGACCACGTCGACATCTTCCTGGATGGCCGCGGTGGCGATCATCTCGGGTGTCTGGTGCAGCCCGGTGTAGATCACTTCCATTCCGGCATCGCGAAGCGCCGCGGCGACCACCTTGGCGCCGCGGTCGTGACCGTCGAGGCCGGGTTTGGCAACCAAGACCCGAATCGGACGGGGAAGCGCTTTGGTCGCTGTCATCAGAAGAACACCGGCTCCTGGTAGGCCCCGTAGATCGACTCGAGGGCGTGGCGGATTTCGTAGAGGGTGGCGTAGGCCCGGGCGCAGTCCAGCATCGCGGGAATCACGTTCCGATCCTCGGTCGCGGCCTGGCGCAAGCTGGCGAGCGCCCGCTCGACCTGGTCGTTGTCTCGGGTGGAGCGAAGCGCCGCCAACCGGGCCCGCTGGGTGCGGTCGGCCTCCTCGCCGATCTTGAGAATCTCGAGCGGGGCGGCGGATTCGGTTTCTTCGAAGGCGTTGACCCCGACCACCAGGCGGCGGCCGCTGTCGACCTCGTCTTGGAATCGGGACGCCGACGCGGCGATCTGACGTTGGAACCAGCCCTTTTCGATCGCGGCGACGACGCCGCCTTGGGCCTCGATTTCGGCGAAGAGGCCCTCGGCCTCCCGCTCCATCGTGTCGGTGAGGGCCTCCACGAAGTACGAGCCGCCAAGGGGATCGGCGGTGTTGGCGACCCCGGTCTCGTAGGCCAGGATCTGCTGGGTCCGAAGCGCCACCCTCACCGACTCCTCGGTCGGCAGGGCCAAGGTCTCGTCGAGGGCATTGGTATGGAGCGACTGGGCACCGCCCAACACCGCGGCCATCGCCTGGTAAGCCACTCGGGCGACGTTGTTGAGCGGCTGCTGCGCGGTGAGACTCACGCCGGCCGTCTGGCAATGGAACCGCATCTTCCAGCTGCGTTCGTCCCGAGCCCCGTACCGGTCCCGCAGATGCCTGGCCCAGATCCGTCGTGCCGCCCGCATCTTGGCGATCTCTTCGAAGAAATCGTTGTGGACATCCCAGAAGAACGACAACCGGGGAGCGAAGCTGTCGACGGCCAGCCCTCGCGCCATGCCGTGCTCGATATAGGAGAAACCGTTGGCCAAGGTAAATGCCAACTCCTGCGCCGCCGTGGCGCCGGCTTCCCGGATGTGATACCCGGAGATCGAGATGGTGTTCCACTTCGGGGTATGCTGGCCCGCCCACTCGAACATGTCGACGATGATCTTGAGGGCGCGTTCGACCGGGTAGATCCAGGCGTGCTGGGCCTGATACTCCTTGAGCATGTCGTTTTGCACGGTGCCCTGGAGCGTCGCGACGTCGACCCCCTGCCGCTCGGCCGCGGCGACGTAGAAGCAGAACAACATGGCCGCCGGGCCGTTGATGGTCATCGAGGTCGAGACCCGGTCCAGGGGAATCCCCTCGAACAGGGTCTCCATGTCGGCCAAGCTGGAGATCGCCACGCCACACTTCCCGACCTCGCCCTCGGACCGGGGATGGTCGGAGTCATAGCCCATCAGGGTCGGGAAGTCGAACGCCACCGAGAGCCCCGTCTGACCGTGCTCTAACAGAAACTTATACCTGGCGTTGGTGTCGTGGGCGGTTCCGAATCCGGCGAACTGCCGCATCGTCCAGAGCTTGCCGCGGTACATCGTCGGATGGATCCCGCGGGTGTAGGGGAACCGGCCTGGAAGGAGCCCGTCGCCACCCAGCGTATCGACCAAGTCGACCGGGGTGTAGATCGGCTCGACGTTCCGGCCCGAGATCGTGGTGAAATTGCCGTCGGGCCGGATCGGCAGGCGGCCGAATTCGGCCCGCCAGGCCTCGACCTCGCGACGCAGTTCGGCAATCTCCCGCTCCCGCTCCAGCAACCGAATGGCGAGGTCGGTCTCCGATTTCATAGCCGCGCTCCTTCCCGCAAACTGGTGACGACGTCGGCCGCGACCTCGTAGGGACTGACGGCCCCGGCCAGCATCTCTTCGACCCGATCGCCGATCCACCGATCGGCCGGCGATTCGCTCCACACCCAGCGCTGCAGCATCCGGCCCACGACCTCCCGGGTCCGTTCCACGACCCGACGGCGGCGGCGCTCCCCCAACTCCCCGGAGGCTTCTCCGGCCTGGTGATGCCGCTCGATCGCCTCGACGATCGAGGGAACGCCATCGCCGTCGAGGGCCTTGGCAAGCAACACCGGTGGCTCCCACCCAGCCGATGCCTCCGGAGGCGGGCTCCCCTGGCCACCGGCTTTCGCGAGGCTGACCCCGTGATGGGCCCTGATCCGCCGATAGGCGTTGCCCCGGCGGATCCCGAGAGTCACCTCGATTTCCTGCTGCAACTTCTCTGCCCCGGGCCGGTCCGCCTTGTTGACGACGAAGATATCCGCGACCTCCATCACACCCGACTTGAGCGTCTGGATCCCATCCCCTGATTCGGGCACCAGGACCAATACCGTGGTATCGGCCATCTTCGCGACATCGAGCTCAGACTGGCCGACCCCGACCGTTTCGATCAGGATCCGGTCGAATCCGGCGGCATCGAGGACGTCGCACACTTCTCTGGTCGTGGTGGCCAAGCCACCGAGCGAGCCGCGCGTCGCCATCGAGCGGATGAAGACGCCCGGATCCAGCGAGACGGCCTCCATCCGAATCCGGTCGCCGAGGAGCGCCCCCCCGGTAAACGGGCTGGTCGGGTCCACCGCCACGATCGCCACCGTCAGTCCGCGCCGCCGGTACTCCGCGGCGACCCGGTGGGTGAGCGTCGACTTCCCTGCTCCCGGGGGGCCGGTGACCCCGATTCGGCGGGCCCGCCCGAGTCTCGGATGGCATCCGGCCAGCAAGCGCTCAAACCCCGGCCGACCGTTCTCGACAACCGAGATCGCCCGGGCCAGCACGGCCGGCCGGTCGACCCGCAGCTCGGCGAGGACGGTATCGATTTGCATCCTTGGGAAAGGTGCCACCTCAGGTGATATCAGGCAAGTTGCGACAAGGATTGGGGTTACGCTGCGGGGCCCAGGCAGGGCTCCGGCTGGTTTTCACAGCAGGAGCCAGCTTGCCAGACCGAGCAGCAAAGCGAAGCCACACATGTCGGTGAGGGCGGTCACGAACACCGACGAGGCGATCGCGGGGTCAATCCCGAATCGCTGCAACAACAGCGGCACGAAGGAACCGAGGGTACCAGCAACCAGGAGGTTGCCGGCCATCGCCATGAACACGACGGCGCCGAGCCAGGGCGTTTGGCCGGTCGCCGACGCCACGGCCAGCGCCGCTCCACCGGCCAAGAGACCGATCACCAACCCGTTGGCCATCCCGACCAGCATTTCCTTCCCCACCACCTCGCGGAATTCGGCCGGGCTGATTTGGCCCAGGGACAGTCGTCTGATCGTCACGGCCAGGGCCTGGGTGCCGGTATTCCCGCCGAGTCCACCCACGATCGGCATGAAGATGGCCAAGGTCCAGATTCGGTCGAGGGTGCCCTGGAGCATCCAGACGACCAACGCGCCCCCCGCGGCCGTTCCGAGGTTCACCAGGAGCCAGCGGAGGCGACTCCTGGTGGCCACTCGCCACTCCGCCCCGAGGTTCTCGTCCGCGGAAACGCCGCCGAATTTGAGGAGGTCCTCGGTGGCCTCGGCTTCGACCACATCGGTGACGTCGTCGAAGGTGATTCGCCCCAAGAGCCGCTGGTCGCGATCGATCACGGGAATCGCCGACACGTTGTACCGCGCCATCAGGCGGGCGACCTCCTCCTGATCCATCTCGGGCGGAACCGTCGCGTCGAGTTCCTCCATGACCTCACGGACCGACCGGTCGGGAGGCGCCAGGACGAGTCGCTTGAAGCTCATCACGCCCGTCAGGCGTCGATCGGCGTCGACCACGTACGCTTCGGAGAAGTCCTCGACCTGGTCAGCTTGGCGCCGAACGGCATCGAGCGCCTCGGCGACGCTCTCGCTGACCGAGACCGTCACGACGTGGGCGGTCATCAGGCCGCCGGCCGATTCCGGATCGTACTGGAGGAGTTCTTCGACGTCTTCCCGCTGCTCGGGGTCCTCGAGCTTCGAGAGGATCAGTCGTTGCTCTTCGGGTTCCAGTTCGCCGAGCAGGTCCGCCGCGTCGTCGTCTGGCAGCCCTTCGACGATCTCGGCGGCTTCTTCTGGCTCGAGGGCGGCGAGGGTTTCCTCGGGGTGCTCTTCCTGGGGCAGTTCCCACAGGGCTTGGCCCGACAGCGAGGGCGGCAAGAGCTTGACGATCTCGACCCGCTCGAACTCGTCGGCCTCCGCCAGCACGTCGGCCAAGTCCGCCGGGACGAGTTCTTCGGCGCGACTCAGGAACTCCGCGATGCGCCCCGCGCGCACCAACGCGATGAGTTCGTGAGCCTCGCGGGAACTCATTCGTCGGTCCGTCCGAGTTCGAGGGCGGGTGGTCCCTGGCGCCTGACGATCATCCGATCGAGGCGGGTGGGCGTGGCGGCCAGGACGTCGATCTCGAGACCCCGAATCCGGAGCCGCTCGCCGATTCGGGGGAAACGCCCCGCCAGTTCGGTGAGCCGGCCCCCGACGGTCTTGGCGGTGCCGGGCAAGGTCACCCCGAACTGGCGTTCGAGCTCCTCGACGTCGGCGGCGCCGTTGGTCTCGAACAAGGCCGCCGGCCCGAGGGCGGCGCGGCGCTCGGTCGTCTCGTCGTGTTCGTCGAAGATTTCGCCGACCAGGGCGCTCAGGAGGTCCTCGAGGGTGACGATCCCGAGGGTGCCGCCGAACTCGTCGAGGACGACGGTGAGGTGACGACGTTCGCGCTGCATGTCGAGCAGGACGTCGCCCGAGTCCCGGCTGGCGGGGGTCACGCCGACCGGCCGAACCGGGACCCGTCCCTCAGGGCCAACCTTGAGCAAGTCGAGGACGTGCACCATGCCGACGATCTCGTCGACGGTGCCCCGATAGACCGGGAGCCGGCTATAGCCGCTTTGCATGAAGGCGGCCAGAATTTCCTCCGATCCGGCGCCCTCGGGGATCGCGGCCAGCTCGGTTCGGGCCGTCATCAACTCTCGAATCGGCCGCTGAGCGAAGGTGATGACGTTGCCGACCATCACCAGCTCATCGCTCGGCGCCAGCGCCCCGGCGGTGGATTCCCACCAGAGCGACCGGACGTCGCTGGGATGCCGGCGAGTGGGTTCAGGCAGGAACAAGGACAAGACCCGGCCGAGGGCCCGGAGCACGGGACGGCTCTTGTCCGACACCCGCGAGGCGCGCCAGCCGGTGAGCCATCGAGGGAGGACATAGCCGCTGAAGAGCACAAACGGCACGGCCACGGCGACGAGCAGTCCCAGGACGCCCCACAGGGGCAGGGCGCCCGTCACGGCGTCGACCACCGCGGAAAGGCTGGCGGCGAGCAGACAGACTCCGAGCCCGGTGACCGCGGTGGCAGTGATCAGGTCGCGCTCGGCGTCGTAGAGCCAGTCGAGGGACTCGGCCGCGCCCTTGAGTCGCCGGGAGACGGCTTCGGCCAGGGCGTTGCGGCTCACGGTGATCAGCGCCGCGGACGCCGAGGCCCCGAAGGTCGCCACCAGGAGGCCGAGCAGGGTCGCGATCCAGATCATGGCGCGGGCTCGGTCGGCGAGGAGGCGAGCGGCGCGAGCGGGCGGATCGTCACCCGCCGAATGCGGCGCCTGACGACTTGATCGATCGTGATGGCGTAATCGCCGGCCGAGAGCGACTCGGCGACCTTGGGAACCCGACCAGCCAGCGCCAGCACCAGACCGCCGACGGTCCCGACGTCGTCGCGACCAAATCGGTAGTCGAGTTCCGCTTCCAGATCCGCGAGCGCGGCGGTTCCCTGCACGATCAGGGCGCCGTCCGGCCGGCGCTCCATCGGGGCGGCCTCCTCGGTATCGTACTCGTCGTGGATCTCGCCGACGATCTGCTCGAGCACGTCTTCGAGGGTCACGATACCAGAGGTGCCCCCGAACTCGTCGACCACCACCACCAGATGGGCCCCACCCCGCTGGAAATCGCGGAGCTGGCGATCGAGCCGCTTGGCCTCGGGAACGAACTCGACCGGCTTGACGAGGCCGTGCCAATCGGCGTCGTCGCCCAGGGCGGGCAGGAGATCCTTGGCGTAGAGGACGCCGACGACGTTGTCCGGGTCCCCGTCGACGACCAGGAGGCGCGAGTGCTCGGCGGAGCGAAGGATGTCGAGCACTTGGCGGCGGCTGGCGGAGAGATCGACCGCGATGACGTCGAGCCGAGGGGTCATCACCTCCGCGACGGTCATCTCGGGAAGGCTGAACACGCCGGAGAGCCGTTCGCGGACGTCGGCATCGGCCGGTCGAGGTGGCGCGGCGGTGGTGGCCGACCGTCCTCCGCGATCGGCCCAGGCGACGAGCTTGACGATCGGCCGGAAGACGGTCAGCGACGCGGTCGCGATCCGCCCATCGAAGCTCACCAGGCCGGGCTCGTTTGCGGCCCACAAACGGGGGAGGAGGTCCCCCACGACCCACACCAGGAGGACCGCGAGGGCGAGACGGAAGATTGCCTGCGGGGTCGGCCAGGCCCACCAGGCCAGGGCAAGCCCCGCGAGGAACGCGGCGATGACGAGCAGGCTCAGGTGGACGATGTGGAGGCCCCGCTCGGGCGTGAGGTCGCGCGGCCGAGCTTCGGCGGCCGGGGCGATCAGCCGCGGAAGGGTGGCGTCGGCCTCGGCCGCCAGCGCGACCAGGGCGGCCCAGAGGGTGCAAAGGCCGGCGAGGATCGGCGCCACGCCGAGCTGGAGGGCCGCGATCAGGCTACGCACGCCAGGTATCGCTCCTGTTTACGCCACATGGCCGACCGGGTCCGGCCCGGTCCGTCGGGGTGGTCGTGCCCCAAGGCGTGCAAGGTGGCGTGGATCACCACCCTGAGCAGCTCGGTGCGAACCGGGACGCCGAATCGGGCGGCATTCGATCGAACCACGGCGGGACAAAGGTAGACGTCACCCACCGGGCCGCCGCCCGGATTCCTGAGGGTGAACGCCAGCACGTCGGTTGGCCGATCGACCCCTTTCCAGCGCCGGTTCAGCCCGCGCATCGCGCGGGGGCCGATGAAGGTCATCGAGAGCGGAATCCGGCGCCGCTCCTTGGTCATCACCAGGCGAACCGCCTCGACGACTCGGGCGAGCGCGAGCGGGGCCGGGCGTCCGGTCACGGTGACGGGGCTCGTGGCCCGGTCAGCCGTTTTGGTCTTCCGCGTAGGCACGGATGATCTCACGGACCAGGCGATGGCGCACCACGTCCGCTTCCGAGAGGTAGCAGAAGGCGAGGCCCTCGATCCCCGGGAGAATCCGTTCGACTTGGATCAAGCCGGAATCTTCCCGTTTGGGCAGGTCGATCTGGGTCTTGTCACCGGTGACGACGACCTTGCTGTTCACCCCGAGCCGGGTGAGGAACATCTTCATCTGAGCGCCGGTGGCGTTCTGGGCTTCGTCCAGGATGATGAAGGCGTCCGACAAGGTTCGGCCCCGCATGTATGCCAAGGGAGCGATCTCGATGGTCCGGGTCTCGATGGCCTTCTGGACCCGATCGTTGGGCATCATGTCTTCGAGCGCGTCGTAGAGGGGCCGAAGATAGGGATCGACCTTGGCCTGGAGGTCTCCCGGCAGGAAACCCAACGACTCCCCCGCTTCCACCGCGGGACGAGCGAGGATGATCCGGCGGACCCGTTTGCGGGCCAGTGCCTCGATCGCCTTGGCGACGGCGAGGTAGGTCTTCCCGGTGCCGGCGGGCCCGATCCCGACGACGATGTCGAATTGGGCGATGGCGGCGAGGTAATCGCGCTGGCCCTGGGTCTTGGGAACGATCGCCCGGCGCAATCCCGGCAAGACGATCCGTCCTTCGGTGGACGGCGCCAGCTCGGCCGGCAGGGCGCCATCGATGGCCAGGCGCTGAACCACTTCGGGCGTGACCGTCTCCCCCATCCGAGCCAGGTCGATCAACCCGGTGGCGACGGTGGCGGCGCGATCGACCTGCTCCGGCTGCCCGGCGATCGTCAAGGTGTCGCCGCGGAGGTTCACCCGAACTCCGAGGACCCGCCCGAACTCGACCAGGTTGACGTCGTTGACGCCGCCGAGAAGCAGCGGGTCGGCCCCTTCGGTGCCGAACCGCTGGACGACGTCTTCGGCGGCCGGCCGCTCGCCGCCATTGCGCCCGTTAGGCACGCCGCACCTCCAGGTGGAGGACTTCGAGATCGGCCTCCTTGATCGCGGTCGGCGCGCCTTCGAACATCGCCCGGGCCGCGGTGGTCTTCGGGAACGCGACCACGTCGCGTAACGAGGGGGCGCCGGCCAGGAGCATCGCCACCCGGTCGAACCCGATCGCGAACCCACCCATCGGCGGCGCTCCGGTGGCCAGCGCATCGAGCAGGAAGCCGAACCGAACCTGCTGGTCGTCCGGACCGATCCCGAGCAGCTTGAACACCCGCTGCTGCAACTCGCGGGTGGTGATCCTGATGGAGCCGCTCCCGAGTTCGTTGCCGTTGTAGACCGCGTCATAGTGAATGGCGCGGCAGCGGCCGGGGTCCGACTCGAGATAGGGCACGTCGTCGGGATGGGGCGAGGTGAACGGGTGGTGCACGAAGACGTGCTGGCCGGTGCTCGGATCGGGCTCGAACAGGGGGAAGTCGACTACCCAGAGGAAGGCATGCTTGACGATCGGCGCCGGCTTGATGCGTTCGATCAGGGTGTCCCGGATCGCTCGGATCGCCGGGGTGGTCACCGAGTCGGTGCCGACGACGCCGAGGAACAGATCGCCGGGCTGCCCGGCCAGGGTGCCGGCGAACCCCGATCCAACCGCCTTGACCCCCTGCCCTTCCCACCCGCCGGTCCCGTGTCGCAACCACACCAGCCCACCGGCCCCGGCTGCCTTCACCGACCGCCCGAGCTCATCGAGATCTTTGCGGGTCACCGTCGCCGCGTCCGGCGCGAGGATCCCCCGAAACCGGACCCCGTCTCGGCCGGCGGCGGCCAGAAACGGCGCGGCATCCGGCCCGATACCGCCGGAGTAGTCCCTAGCCTCGAAGCCGAACCGGAGGTCGGGCTTGTCGATCCCGTACCGTTCCATCGCCTCGGCATAGGTCATCCGACGGAATGGGCCCGTTACCGCCTCGCCGGCCTCATCCCAGAGCGCGATCAGAATGGCCTCGACGAAGCCCATCACATCGTCGGCCGTCACGAACGACGATTCGATGTCGATCTGGGTGAATTCCGGCTGCCGATCGGCCCGGAGATCTTCGTCGCGAAAGCAACGGGCGATCTGGAAATAGCGGTCGTACCCGGCCACCATCAGGAGCTGCTTGTAGATCTGCGGCGATTGCGGCAGCGCGTAGAATTCACCGGGGTGAACCCGGGACGGCACCAGGTAGTCGCGGGCCCCTTCCGGGGTTGGCTTGGTGAGGATCGGCGTTTCGATCTCGAGAAACCCGAGTTCGGACAGGGTGCGCCGAGCCCGTTGGGCGAGCCGGTGGCGCAAGACCAGGTTATGCTGCAACTCCGGCCTCCTGAGATCGAGCACCCGGTGTTTGAGCCGTAACTCCTCCGCCGCGAGGTCCTCGTTCTCCTTCCGGGCCACCGGAATCGCCGGGGTCACCGCCGGGCCGACGACGACGAGATCCACGACATGGACCTCGACCTCGCGCGAGGTCATGGCCTCGTCCCGAGCGGCCACTGGCCGCCGGACCACGGTGCCGGTCACCAGCACGACCGTCTCCGCCCCCACCGCTTGAGCGCGCTCGATCACGGCGGGCGGGGTCCATTCCGGCGAGAGCGACAACTGGACCAAGCCGGCGCGGTCGCGCAGGTCGATGAAGACGAGGCCGCCCAAGTCGCGGCGCCGATGAACCCAGCCACCGAGTCGAACGGTGAGCCCGATGTGGGTGGAATCGAGCCCGCCGGCCAAGTGCGAGCGCATGGCTGTCGTAAATGGCTGGTGCGGGGTCATATTCGAGCAAAACGTAATCCACCCGCCGGGGCGCGGGCAAGCAATTGGGAGACGATGAGTTACGCACTGCGACGTTGGGCGGCGGCGGGGCTCGTGGCTGCCGTTGGATTGGGCTGCGATGCTTCGGGCGACCGGCCACCCGCACCGCCGCCCGACCCTAGTGCGAGCGCCGGACCGGTCGACCCGCCGGGTGACGCCCCAGAACGACCAACGCCGGCGCCGAGCGGGACGGGACTGGCCGGGTTCGTCGCGATCGAAATCGATAGCAATGCCGGGGTTCGGCAACTGGCGCGTCGGCTCGGCCCGGATCGGTTGACGCTGCTCCTCAAGATCAATCGGGTGGATCGCGACCACGTCCGGGCCGGCGACACGCTCTTCCTTCCAGCCGACACCACTCGCGGGTGGCTCGACCTGGCACCCTTTCCGGTTCGCCTCGGCGGACGTTTCGGGCTCGACAGCATGCCCAAACTGCTCCTGGTGTCGCAGCGGGTCCAGGCCGTCGGCGGCTACCAGTTTGGACAGCTCGTCTTCTGGGGCCCGACCAGCACCGGGAAGCGGGCCACCCCGACGCCGAACGGCTGGTTCCACACCACTTGGAAAGCCAAGGAGACCAGGTCCACCGATAACGAAGCGTGGTTGCCGCGGTGGTATTTCAACTTCGAGAATCGGCGGGGGATTTCCTTCCATCAATACGAGCTTCCCGGGCTGCCGGCGAGCCACGCCTGCGTCCGATTGCTCGAGGCCGATGCCGAGTGGATCTACCGCTGGGCCGATCAGTGGGAGGTGTCCGCCGATGGGCGTCGGGTGCTCCGGCCCGGCACCCCGGTCCTGGTCTTCGGCGAGTTCGGATTCGGGCAGGTCCCACCCTGGCGGCGCCTCGGAGACGATCCGGCGGCCGCCACGGTTTCGGAGGACGAGATTTCCCGGGCGGCGGCGATGCTCCCCGACTCGGCCGGGGCCGAGCCCCCCGGCTAGGTTTCGGCGATGACCGGCAACCTCCTCGACCTCGCGCCCAAAGCGGCCGCCGCCGCGATCGCGGCCCTCGTCGAGGGACAGGGATGGCCGCGATATCGGGCCACCCAGATCCTCCGCCGCCTCTGGGTGGCCCCGATCGCTCGCTGGGATGACGCCACCGAGTTGCCCGGGGCGATCCGTCGCCTCCTCGGGGCGGAATATCCGCTGGCCCGCCTCGCGGTGGCTCGACGCGAGGTCTCCTCGGACGGCACGGTCAAGACCTTGTGGCGTCTCGACGACGGCGAGGCGATCGAATCGGTGTGGATTCCATCCGGCCAGCGCCGGACCCTGTGCATCTCCTCGCAAGCGGGCTGCGCGTTAGGGTGCCGGTTCTGCGCCACCGGGCGGATGGGCTTCCGGCGCGACCTGACCGCGGCGGAGATCGCCCTGCAGGTCAGGGAGCTGGTCCTCGATGACCCGGCGCGGAAGCCAACCAACGTGGTGTTCATGGGGATGGGCGAGCCCCTCCTCAATTGGCCGAGTGTCGACGTCGCCCTGTCGATCCTCAACGATCCCGACGGCTTCGGCATCGGGGCTCGTCACATCACCGTGTCCACCGTCGGCATTCTGCCGGGAATGGCCGCGCTCCGGGCCCGGCCCGAGCAATTCCGGCTGGCCATCTCGCTCCACGCGGCCGACGACGTCACTCGGCTCGAGTTGATGCCGATCGAGAAGAAGTACCATCTCGCCGAGGTGCTCGCCGCCGCGAAGACCTTCGGGCGCCGGGTGACCTTCGAATACGTCATGATCGCCGGGAAGAACGACGGGGACCGCGATGCGGACCGACTGGCGCGGCTGGCGCGGCCGTTAGGCGCGCACCTCAACTTGCTGCCGCTGCACCCCGGCGGGGCTCCCGGCTTGTCGCCGTCGTCGCCGAGCCGGATTCGGGCCTTCGCCGAGCGGCTTCGCGCCGCCGGGATCGAGGCCGTGGTCCGCCGAAGCCGCGGTCTCGACATCAACGCCGCCTGCGGCCAGCTCTACGTCGAGTCGGAGGCCAAGCGCCGGCCGGCGCGGGCGACGCCGGCCGGGTGATTCGCGACGTCGTTACCGCCGTCCTTCGGATCGCGCTCGGCCTGTTCTTCCGCCGAATCGACGTGGTCGGGCGCGAGCGGGTCCCGGCAACCGGACCGACGATGTTCGCGATCAACCACCCCAACGGCTTGATCGACCCGGTGCTGGTACTCTGCCAGGCCCCCCGGCCGGTTGCGTTCCTGGGCAAAGCGCCGCTGCTCCGGCTCCCGGTGATCGGCCGGGTGGCTCGGGCCCTCGACACCATTCCGGTTCACCGCCGCCACGACCCCGGCAGCGACCCTGCCCACAACCGCGAGACGTTTGCCCGGGCCCGAGCCCTGCTCGAGGCCGGTGGGACCATCGCGATCGCACCCGAGGGGGTGAGCCACGACGAGCCGGGCCTCAAGCCGCTGAAGACCGGCGCGGCACGCATCGCGTTAGGCGCCGGCACCGAAGCGCCGGTGGCCATCGTGCCGGTCGGGCTGTTCTACACCGAGAAGGCCACCTTCCGGAGCGCCGCCCTGGTGCTGTTCGGTTCCCCGGTGTCGGTGGCCGCCGCCCCGCTCGACGCCGGCGGCGAGCCACCGCCGGACCGGGTCGCCGCGGTCACCCGCGCGCTCGATGACGCCCTGCGAAACCTGGTGATCGAAGCCGACGACCATCGCGCCGTCGAGGTGATCGCCCGGGCCGAGCGGCTGGTTGCCGGAAGCCTTCCGGGCGGAAACCGGCGTCCCCTCGACCAGGTGCTCGAGGCCCGTCAGACCCTGGTCGCCGGCTACCGGCGCCTGGCGAGCGACGACCCGGCCCTCTTGGCCCGACTGGTTCGGCGAGTCGACCGGCTCGAATCGGCATTCCGCCTGGCCGGAATGGACCCAGGCGCGCCGCGAGCCGGCTCGACGCCGAGTATGATCGCGGCCCTCGGCGCCCTGCTGGTCCGGCTCGGCCTGCTCCTCCCGCTCGCCCTGCCGGGCCTTGCGATCCACTACCCGGCGTATCGATTGGTCGGGGTAACGGCCGATCGGCTCGCCAAGGGCCATCGCGACGCGGTGGCGACCATCAAGGTGATCTCGGCCGCGGTGTTCTATCCGCTCACCTGGATCGCCCTCGGCATCGGGGTCGGAACCCGCTGGGGCGTCGGTCCCGGATTGGCCGTCCTCCTACTCGGGCCCGTCACCGGGTTGGCCGCCCTCAAGTTGGTCGAGCGGTTCGACCGGTTCGTATCCCGGGCTCGCGCCTTGGGCTTCTACCTCGCCGCCCCGGAGCGAGCGGAACGGCTGATCGCCGAGCGCGAGCTGCTCCGGAGTGACCTGCTCCGGCTCGCCGAACGCCTCGGCGTGGGGGCGACGACGGGCCGTTAGGCGACCCGGTTGGGGAGGTCGTGCCCCGCGAAGAAGGCCTCGAGGTTGTCGGCCACCATCATTCCCATCGCCACCCGGGTTTCCAGGGTCGCGCTGCCCTGGTGCGGCAGGAGCACGACGTTCGGCAGGCCTAGCAACCCGGTCGGAACGGCCGGCTCGTCTCGATAGACGTCGAGGCCGGCTCCGCCGAGACGGCCTGCTTGGAGCGCGTCGACGAGGGCCGTCTCGTCGACCAACGCGCCACGGGCCGTGTTGACCAGAATGGCGTCGGACCGCATCAGGTCCAAGCGGCGCCGGTCGATCATCCCGACCGACTGCGGCGTCAACGGGCAATGGAGGGTTACCACCTCGGCGTCAGCCAACAACTCGTCGAGGGGCCGGAACCGTGCCCCGTATTCCGCTTCGGTTTCGGGATCGAGCCGGGTTCGGCTCGCATACCAGACGGTCATCCCGAACCCTCCCCGAGCGCGCTGAGCCACGGCCCGCCCGATCCGCCCCATCCCCACGATCCCCAACGTCCGGCCGGTCACCCGTCGGCCGAGGAGATGGGTTGGCCGCCAGCCGGTCCAGTCGCCGCGCCGCAGCTCCCGCTCGCCCTCACCGGTCCGTCGAAGGGTCATCGCGATCAAGGTCATCGTGAGGTCCGCGGTGCAATCGGTGAGGGCCCCCGGCGTGTTGGTCACCCTGACCCCGACTCGGCGCGCCGCGGCGAGATCGATGCGGTCGACCCCGACCCCGAAGTTCGCGACCATCCGGATCCGCCGACCCGACGCCTCAAGCACCGCGGCGGAAACCGAATCGGTCACCGTCGTGATCAAGGCGTCATACTGCCGGGCTGCCTCGACGATCTCCACCTCCGGGAGGTCGGCATCGCGTTCGTTCCAAGTCATCCGAAACCGAGCCTCGAGTCGGGCTTCGACCGGGGCCGGGAGTCGATGGAGCGAGAAGACGCGGGGTTGGTCGGACACGGGGCCTCTCGGTACTTTGGGCGGATGGCGGCACCCTTGGAGCGGCTCCGCCGCGACGCGCGGACAATCTACGACGCCGCCTTGGCCAGTGTCGAACCCGGGAAGGCGCTTCGGCGAATCCTCGCCGCCGCCCCGCCGCCCGAAGGCGTGGCGATCATCGCCATCGGAAAGGCCGCGCGATCGATGGCCCACGCGGCCGCCGAGCACCTCGCGGCCCTCGAGATTCCGCTCCGAACCGGAATCGTCGTCGCCAGTGACCCCGGTGAACCGGTCGGCCATCACCTCCTCGAAATCATCGGCGATCACCCTTTGCCCGGCGAGCGGTCTCGCGACGCGGCGGAGGCGGTCGCGACCACCGCCCGGGACGTCGGGGCCCATGACGAGGCATGGGTGCTGCTCTCCGGCGGTGCCAGCAGCCTGGTCGGGGCCCCGGTCGATGATATCCCCGATGGCGAGTACCGCACCCTGATGGCGGATTTGTTTCGGGCCGGCCTGCCGATCGGTGAACTCAACGCGGCGCGGAAACGGTTCTCGCGATTCGGCGGTGGGCGCCTGCTGGCGGCTCTCGCGGCGGATCGGGTTCGGGTGTTCGCGCTTTCCGACGTCATCGGCGACGACCCCGCGGATATCGGGTCGGGACCCTGCGAACCGGATCCCCAAACCGCGGCCGAGGTCCGCCGCCGACTTCGGGCCGCCGACATCGCCCTCCCGCCCGGAATCGACGCCTGGCTCGCCACGGTCGAACAGGGTGGCCGTCCGGAAACCCCCAAGCCATCCGATCCGGTTTTTGCCCGCTGTACCACTCGGATCGTCGGCTCCAACCAGACCGCGCTCGGGGAGGCAGCGGCTGCCGCTCGGTCGCTCGGCTACCGCGCGGTCGTCATTCCCACCCCGGTGGCCGGCCCGGCCGCCGCGGCCGGCCGCCATCTCGCCGCCGCGCTGCTGGCCACCCCATTCGAGTCGGGGCCGGTTGCGCTGCTCGCCGGCGGCGAGTGCACGGTACGCCTCGATGCCGACGCCGGTTTGGGCGGCCGTTGTCAGGAAGCGGCGTTAGCCGCAGCCGAGGTCCTGAGCCAGAGTTCGGAACGGAATGCGGTCTTGCTCGCCGCCGGGACCGACGGTCGCGATGGCCCCACCGACGCGGCCGGGGCGCTGGTCGACTCGACGACCTGGTCCGCCATCGTCGACCAGGGCGGCGCTCCCGCGACGAGCCTTGCCCGCCACGACAGTCACCGCGCCCTGGCGTTGGCCAAAGCCCTAGTCGTGACCGGTCCGACGGGAACGAATGTCATGGACCTGATGATTGGGCTGGTTGACTGACCCAGGCCCGGGGGGTGACCCCTCGGGTCCCTCGCCCCATCAAAAACCCGGTTAGAGTGGGAATCGCCCGGCCGGAAGCCGGTAGTCCCGGCCGAGCCGGATGGAGACATCGAGGCGCCGCAGGGTATCCGTGGCGACCGCCACCCGAGCCCGTCCGAGCAGCCGTGCGACCTCGCGGCCCCGGGCCGAATCGCCCCGCAACACGGTGACCACGGTGGAGTCTATCGGCCGTGAATCCGACCCGAAGTAGACCACATCGAGCCCCCGTTCGCGCAGCGCCTTGGTGGCCAGCCGCGCCAACCCCGGACGGCCCGAGGCGTTGAGCACTTCGGCGACGATGGGCCGGCCCGACGCCAGGAGGAGGGGTGCGGGGGGCGGCGCGGCTCGGCCTCGGAGGGCGAGGTAGCCCACCGCGGCCATCACGGCCAACCCGCCCGCGACCAGCGTTAGGTGGACCCGCCGGATCGCGGCAAGGCGTTCCAGAAACGCCAAGTCGCCTCTGGCAGTTGCCACCCCGCCTCGATCAATCGCTCGATTCGCCATTGCCCGACACGAAAGAGAACCCCATCCGGGTCCGCCGGAAAACGATCCGCGAGCTCGGTTCGTCGAGCGGACTGGTGGGTCCGCCCGGGCTCGAGGAAATCCGCGCAGTAGAGGACCTTTCCGACCCAATCCCAGTCGGCCGATCCCACGGTGTGCCACCGAACCGCGGCTAACACTCCCGGGTCGCGTTCGCCCGCTTCCATGGCCCTGGTCGCCGCCGCCGGACCGTGGAGCAATCCGCGGGGACCGTGGTCACCGGCCAGGCGCCGGAGGGTCGCCTCGGGGGCGTCACGGAGGGCGTCGTGGAGCCAGCCGGCCCGCCGCCAACGGACGGCTTCGGCCTCGGGGATAGCCATCGCCACGATCCACCGCTCGATCAGGGCCACCACTCGTTCGATGTGGCGGGCCCGCGCGGCCGACACCTCGGCCCACTCCGGAAGCCCGATCACCCGAGGATCACATTGTCGATGAGCCGGGTACCCCCGACCCGGGCCGCCACCGCCACGACTGTCCCAGGCGTCGCCACGGTAACCGGCTCCAGCCCCTCCGGGTCGACGATCGCAATATAGTCGACGGTTACCGCGGGCTCGGCCGCGAAGGTCGTGGCTGCCACGCTCGCCAACTGGTTCGATTCGGTAACACCGGCACGCCACCGTCGTTCGACCGCCGACAACGCCTGGAACAACACTGCCGCCCGGCGCCGATCTTCCGGACCGAGGTATCGGTTCCGACTCGACCTGGCGAGACCATCGGCCTCGCGTGAGATCGGGACGACGATGATCTCGACCGGCCAGTCGAGATCCCGGACCATCCGCCGGATCATGGTCGCTTGCTGAATGTCCTTTTGGCCGAAGCAGGCCATCTCGGGCATCGTCTGGTGAAAGAGCTTGGCCACGACGGTGAGGACTCCGGCGAAGTGCCCGGGTCGGACCGACCCTTCCCATAGACTCCCCAGGGGTCCTGGGTCGACGGTCACCACTGGCCGTGTTGGGTACATCGCGTCGACCGAGGGAGCATAGAGGAGGTCGGCTCCCCGCCGGTCGAGTTGGAGCCGGTCGCCGGCGGCGTCCCGGGGGTAGCGAGCGAGGTCCTCGTTGGGGCCGAATTGCAGCGGATTGACGAAGATCGTCGCGACGACGCAGGCCTCGCGGGCCTTGGCGGCATCGACCAGGGTCAGGTGGCCCTCGTGGAGCGCCCCCATGGTGGGGACCAAAGCGATGGGGCGTCGCCTGGTACGAAGCGCCGCGATCGCGGCGCGAAGCTCCGTCGGGGTCGTGACCAGGTCCACCGCCAGCTCAGCTTTCGACGGCGAAGTGGCGGGCAATGCTCTGGAGGTCGCCCGCCACCCGCTGCAGCTCGGCGATCGCCGCCTCGAGATCGGCCTGACCCCGGCTGGCTTCTGCCGCCTGCGTCGCCAGGGATTCGGTTTCGCCCCGCATCCGCACCGCGGCCTCCGCCATTTGCCGAATCTGGTCGGCGAGGCGTCGACTGCCCTGCTCCTGCTCGGCCTCCGACTCGGCGATGGTCCGGGCCTGCTCGCCGGCTTCGCCGGTGGCCTGGACGATCGCGTCGAGGGCGCGGGCGGCTTCGGCGCTGAGTTGCCCGACGCCAGCGGCGAGTTCTTCACCCCGTCCCATCTGTTGGACGATGCCTCCGACCTGATCGGAGATGTCCGCCGCCAGGCGCGCCGCCTCGACACTCGCCGAACCGCTCTGGGTGGCAAGCCGCTGGACTTCCTGGGCAACGACCGCGAAACCACGGCCGGCGTCTCCGGCTCGGGTGGCCTCGATCGAGGCGTTCAACGCGATCAGGTTGGTCAGCTCGGCGAGTTCCTGGATCGACTCGAGGAAGCCGCGGATCCGCGCGGTGGTCGCCCCCAGCGCCGCCACCTGGCGCGAGCTGTGAACGACGAACTCCCGCACCTTGAGCAGCCGTTCGATCGCGTCGCCGATCCCCTGGCGGTGTTTGGCGGCGTCGGCGGCCGCCCGTTCGCTTACCCGAGCGGCCCGGGCCCCTCCGGCCGCCGCCCGCTCGGCCCTGGCCGACAGCTGGGTCGTGGTGTCGAGCCCCGATCGGGCGAAGCTCTCCTGGGTGGTCGCTTCGCGCCGCATGTTTTCCGAGGCCGCGGCGAGGACTTGGGCCGACGCTCGCAACGAGTTGACCGCCCGAGCCAGGGCCTGCGACTGCGATCCGATCTTCCCCACCGTCTCGAACATCGGCCGGCGGAGATCGGCGATATGAAGCGCGGTGGACAGCTGGGATCCGATCGCCGCGATCGCCGCGAGGTCGCGGGCCCGGTAGTGATACCGCTTGTGGTGATCGATCTCGAGAGTGCCGAGCGTCTGATCCGCGAAACGGAGCGGGTGAATAACCACCGATCGCACCACCCCGGCCTGGTCGAGCCCGGCGGTCTGATGGGTATCGTCGATCAGCCGCAGCTGACCGTGCTCGAGTACCTGGCGCCGGAGCGGGGCGAGTCCCGGGTCGATCTCGCCGCGGTTGGGCCTGCCGCTGGTCGATCGGTAGGCCAACACCGGCTCGGTGCCGCCCCGGAAGACCCGGAAATCCCCCCAATCCAAGAGCCGATAGGCCAATTCCTCGAGTTGCTCGAAGGAGAGCCGGAGATTGACGTTGCTGGCGATGGTCGCCTGGAGGAGATGGACCTTGTTGAGGTCCTCCGCCGCGATGGCTTCCTCGAGCAACATCCGGGTCAGGAACCCGAGAACGATCAGCGCCAGGGCCACCGGGACCCAACCGGCCGGGGCGAGGGACACGACGGCCCAGATCACGACGCCCGCCGCCAGCAGGGTCACCAAGTAGGAGACGATCTCCCAGCGGAGGAGGAAGGCGCGATCGTCTGGACCGAGTTTACCCCTGACCAGCAAGGAGAAGTAGAACAGCAGCCGGCTGACGAAGAAGTACGAACCCGCCAACACCGCGATTGCCGGGAGAAACTCGAGGTTGGCCGACCCGAAACCGATCCACCGCACCGCCGCGGCGTAGCCGCCATAGGCGACCGCGAAGGCGACGACTTCCCGTCCCGCGTTGACGAGGGCCGCCCAGGCGGTCTTCCGCAAGAAGCCGAAATCGGCGAGGATCACCCCGAGATACAACCCCATCGTCGTCGCCGAGGCGGGCATCGCGACCGAGGCAACCAGCACCGCGACGCCGGTCTGATGGAGATAGGAGAACTTGCTCAACCGGACCGGCGCCGCCCTGAGGAGGACCACCGCGCCGGCGACGGCCAGGATGGCCCAGCCCGCGGTCAGCCACCGGGGATCGGTCAGCGCCGCTGCCACCGCCACCGCCGGCCCGCCCACGACCAGAACCCGGCTGAAGTAGGTGACGATGACGGGTTGGGGCGCCTCGCCCACCGGTTGGGTCATTTCAGACGAAGAAGTCGCCCGGCACGAGCCCATAGCGTTCAGGGCTGGTCACCTTGACGATGGAACGCACGAAGCCGCCGGCTGGAGCCGCCTCCTGGAGGTCGACGGCGATCCCAGGCGCGGCGATCGCGCCGCCGTTGGCATCGATGGCGATGCGGACCAGCGGCCGATTGAGCGCATCTCGATCGCTCACGGTCGAGGCCACGATGGCGACCTCGAAGGTGTCGAGAATCACGCAGGTCCCGATCGGGTACACCCCGATGAGGTTGATCAGGGCCTTGACGATCATCGGGTCGTAGCCCCGGCGCGGGTTGTTCCACATCTCCTTGAGGACCTGATCGGGCTCGATCGGCACGGTCTGGTAGCTCCGCCGGGTGGTGGCGGCGGCGAACCCGTCTGCCACCGCGACGATCCGGGAGAAGAGGCCCAGTTGTCGGGGACGAACATGGCGGGGGTAGCCCGTCAGATCGGTCTTCATGTGGTGCTCATGGGCCACCAGGATCGCCCGATAGGGGATCTCGTCGTAGCCGCGCATCCCGAAGAGCGTCATGGCTCCCCGCCACGGGTGGGCTTGCATCATCCGCCACTCCTCCTCCTCGAGGCTACCGGGCTTGGTGGTAATCTCGATCGGGACCTTGGCTTTGCCGATATCGTGGAGGAGCGCGGTCATCCCCAGGTCATAAAGCTGGAGCTTCGAGAAACCGATTTTCCGGCCCAAGGCCACGGCGAAGATGCAGACGTTCACCGAGTGCATGAAGGTGTACTCGTCGTAGTCGCGCAGGGTGGTGAGGCCGATGATCGAGGTTTCATTGGTCAGCACCTGGTCGACGATCATCTGGACCGCCCGCTTGACCTTTTTCAGGCTGCTCGCCCGGCCCATCCGTACCGAGTTGACCACTTCCTTGGTGACCGCCACGCCCTGCGCGTAGGTCCGTTTGGCCACCTCCTTCGCCTCGCGGTCGTCGCCGATCTCCTCGTTGGTGGCGGTGCTGGGCTCGAGTTCGATGTTGGGAACGGAGGCCTGCGCCATCCGTTCGATGAGGGCCACATATCGGTCGTCGAACGACTGGTTGGCGAGACTCAACAACATGCTCAGGAACGCCAGCCACTCGCGCCGCTCGACCCCGGCGTGGATTCGCAAGACCCCGATGTCGAAGGCCCGCAGGATCGACAGCACGCCGCTGAAGGCAGCGAAGTTGTCGAGCTCGAGGCGGAGCCGGACGCCGCTGAGGAAGAGGAAGTCGCCCGCCAGCCGCAGTTCGATCTCCGGCTCGACGCCCAGGAACGCCGTCGTGGTGGCCTGCAACTCGTCGAGCGCTTTCTGGACGGTGGCGTTCTCGACCGGATAGAGTTTGAGGGCTCGGAGCGCCGAGTGGAGGGTCAACAGAATGCCCCGGGCCGAGGAGCGGACGAACGCCTCGTCGCCCTCGCGGGGCCGGCCCCGAGTCTCGTCGCTCACTGATCCCACTCCCGAAGGGCCCGGGCCGCGGCGTTGCGAATCGAGAGCTCCTTGTCGTTGGCGGCACGCTCCAGGACATCGCGGGCTTCGGCCGTCTTGATCTTGGCGACCGCGTAGGTCGCGCAGGTCCGTGTTTCCGGTGACTCCTTCCGGCGGAAGAGACCCTTGGGCTCGACGATTTCGGCCAAGAGAGCGAGACCGGACGCACCCGCGATGGTCGCGTACGCTTCGTAGAAGGCACGCTTCTCGGCTCGCTCGAGGTCATGGGGCCTTTGCCCTGGACCACCGCTTCGAGCCGTTTCAGGGCGCCCTTGTAGCCCCGGCTCGCGGCCGTGGTCACGGCGGCGACGCGGACCGCCCGATCCGGGTCGTCGATGGCGCGCTCGAGCAAGCTCATGGCGCCGGGGGTGCCGATCGCCGCGAGCGCCTCGACCGCCGCGAGGCGGACATTGGCGGACTCGTGCCCCACCAGTTCTCCAACCGGGGAAACCGTGGGTTGCAGTTGGAGCCGCTGGGCAACCCCAAGGGCCCCGACCAGCCCAGGGGACCCTTTGCTCCGAAGCAGCTTCACCAGGTCTTCCACATGGGCCCTGGCGATCCGATCGGCTGCTTCGCTGAGGATTCGGCGGGCCCGCTCGTTCTTGACCAGCGGCAGATGCCCGAGCAGCGGTTCCAGGGCCGGGACCCGAAGCTCCTTCAACAGCTCCGCCATGTCGTCGTCCTGGGCGATCCCGACTGCTTCGTCGACCGCCTGGAGCATCTGAGCCAAGAGGCCCGGCTCCGAAAGCCGGGTTTCGAACGAGTCGAGCTTGGCCCGAACGCCCGGGTCGATCGCGGCCGCTCGGCTTCCGATCAGCCGCATCTCCCGGAGCAGCCAGGCCACCGTTCGAAACTCGCCCCGGTTGAGGAGGTTCGGGAACACCGACTCGATCAACCCGATGACCTCCTCACGGACGGCGGTACTCGGCTGGAGCTCGAAGACGTCGAGAATCGCGGCGAGAGCGGCGGTTCGAATGTCGGCCTGGTACTCGTCGTCGACCTGGCGCTTGAGCGAGTTGATCTCGTTTTCGTCGAGGAAATAGAGGGTCGAGTCGAACTCGTCGAGGTCGACGCCACCCGGCATGATGGTGCCGAGCTCATCGCGGACCTTTTGCTGGGTTTGGGCTTGCTGGAGGGGATCCGGGCCGGCCCCCATGTCGATCGCCTGGGGATCGAGAATCGCGAGGGTGTCGGTGATGATCTCGGCGAACCGGTAGTCGATCAGGGAGAAATCGTGCTCCCACAACAGCGTCAGCAAGTCGTCACCGGCATCCACCGACAGGAGCTTGGCTCGGACCACCGTCTGGAGGAATACCGGCAGCTCGTCCTCCTCGCAGCCGGGCCGCAGGGTGAGCACCCGCAGCCCATCCTTGTACAGCAGCCAGGCGAGGCTTTCCGACTTGGTCGGCTGGTGGTAGACGACGTGGTCGTCCCAGTGGAGATCGGTCTCGACCACCTTGAGTACCAGCTCCGGCACGTTGGACCAAACGGGGAGGAACGCGCTTCGGAGCCCTTCGATGGAGCGCTGGTAGATCGGGTTGTTCGGGAGGTACATCTGAAACGCCCGGACCGCCTTGGCGACGATACGGATCAGTTCTTCGACCTGCTGCGGCGGAAGCGGTGCGTCCGCTGGAGAACGGGTCACGCCGGTCAGTCGGTCCCCCCCGGGCCCTTGGTTTCCACTGCGGATGGGTCAAGATAACACGGCCAACTCCAGTTGCGACAACAACCTGAAGGCTTGCGCTTCGGGTCATCTTCGGGTAGGTTGTGGGAGTTCGGTTCTTGTTCGGATTCGGGAAAATACCGGAGGGGTTATGGCACTGACCAAGCGGCAACGCGAAATCCTCACCTACCTCGAGACCCAAATCCAGGCCCAAGGCTACGCCCCGAGTTTCGAGGAAATCGCGGAGCGGTTTGCGTTTCAGTCGTTGGCCACGGTGCACGAGCATCTGACCAACCTGGAGCGCAAGGGCTACATCCGGCGGACCTACAACGAGAGCCGGTCGATCGAGGTCCTTCCGCCCAAGGGGACGGCGGGTGCCACCGAGATTCCGGTGCTCGGTCAGGTCGCCGCGGGAGCCCCCATCGAGGCCGCCAGCCACGGGGAATCCATTTCGGTGCCGGACCACATGCTGGTCCGCCGGGGGCCCAATTACGCCCTCCGGGTTCGGGGCGACTCGATGATCGACGATCACATCGTCGACGGCGATGTCGTCATCGTCCACGGGCGTCAGACCGCCGAGAACGGCGAGATGGTGATCGCGTTGGTGAACGGCAGCGAGGCCACCGTGAAGCGGTACTACCGGGAGGCGGGCGGCTGGGTTCGCCTCCAGCCCGCCAATGCCACGATGCAACCCCTCCGGTTCCCGGAGAGCGACCTGATGATCCAGGGGGTGGTCGTCGGGGTCATTCGGCGTTACTAGCCCGCCAGAGCGACCTACCGAGAGGGGGTCCCCCGCGGCTAGATTCCCCCCAGATGCCGCGGACGTTTCTCGCGACGCTCCACTTCGACGGCACTGGCTTCGTCGGATGGCAACGCCAGCGGGAAGGTCGCACGGTCCAATCCGAAGTTGAAACCGTTCTCGAGCGGCTCGCGGGCCAAGCGGTGCGCGTGCACGCGGCGGGACGGACCGACGCCGGGGTCCACGCATTGGGAATGGGGGTGAGCTTCACCCTCCCCGACCGTTGGACCCCGATTGCGTTGCACCGGGCGCTCAATGGGCTGCTCCCGGGCGACTGCTACGTGGCGGCGGTTCGAGAAGCGCACTCTGGGTTTCACGCTCGCCGATGCGCGACGGAGCGGCAGTATCGGTATCTGATCGGAACCGACCCGGACTGCCGGTCGCCGTTTCGGCGGCGCTTCGAGTGGGCGTTAGGCACCCCGCTGTCGATCGACCGGTTGGGGCCGCTGGCCGAGCGAATCGTCGGGGAGCACGATTTCAAGGCGCTGTCGGTGCGGGCTTCTCGACGACCCCACACCCGGTGCGAGGTCCGGTCGGCGCAGTGGACGGAACGGGCCCACGGGCAGGGAGTCTCGTTCGAGATTCGGGCCAACCGCTTCCTGCACCACATGGTGCGGATGGTGGTCGGGACGATGGTCGAGATTGCGCTCGGGCGGCGCCACGGCGCCGATGTGGAACGATTGCTGGCCCAGGATCCGGCAGTGGTTACCAGCCCGCCGGCCCCGGCCCAAGGCCTCTACTTCATGACGGCGGTGTACGACGACCAATGGTTCGCCTGACACGCACCCGACTTCTGGCTTCGACGATCGTCGCCGTCGCAGCCGCCGGCTGCCGGGCCACGCCGGAGGGGGCCCCCGCGTTGGTGGACCGCGCCAGCGCCCAACGAGCGGCCCAGACCAGCGCCCTGGCCTCGTCGCGGCGGACCGCCATCGTCGACGCCGCCGCCAAGGTGGCCCCGTCAGTCCTCTCCATCACGGTGGGGTCCCGGCGACGGGTGCCCGCCGGCGACCCGTTCGACTTCTTTTCCTTCTTCGTTCCCCGTACCACCGAGCAACGAGTCCAGGGCTACTGCACCGGCTTCGTCATTCGGCGGGGCGGCATCATCCTCACCAACCAACATTGCTTCAACAACGCCGATTCCATCACGGTGTCGCTGGCGGACGGGACCGACTTGGTTGCCCGGTTGCTGGGCGAAGACCCAACCACGGACATCGCCGTCCTGAAGGTCGATCGGGAGCTTCCCGTCGCCCCGATCGGGCGGAGCACCGATCTCCTGATCGGCGAGTGGGTCGTGGCGATCGGCAACCCTTATACCTACCTGCTCGGCAACTCGGAGCCCACGGTCACCGCTGGGGTGGTCAGCGCCACCGGCCGCAACGTGTTGCCGAACAACGAGCAGTCGGGCCTCTATCTCGACATGATCCAGACCGACGCCTCGATCAACCCGGGAAATTCCGGCGGCCCGCTCACCAACTCGATGGGCGATGTCGTCGGAGTGAACTCGTTCATCTTCTCCCAGTCGGGCGGATCGATCGGCCTGGGGTTCGCCATCCCGATCGAGCGGGCCCTTCGGGTCGCCGATGAGATCATCCGGAGCGGATCGGTGCGCCGGGCCTGGACCGGCCTCACGGTCGGCGATGCCCGGACGATGCGGGACTGGAAGACCGCGGGCGGGGTGGCGATCACGGCGATCACCGAGGGCGGTCCGGCGGCCCGGGCGGGCCTCGAGGCCGGGATGATTCTGACCGAAGCCAACGGTCGCCGACTCCGCAACTACCTCGATTGGGAAGCGGTCAAGCTCGATCTCCATGTCGGCGACACCGTCCAGGTTCGAATCAAGCGATCCGCAACCGGGTCGACCGAATCCCGCCGGTTGATCACCGGCGATCTCCCGAGCGTCACCGCCGCCCGGGTGAGCATCATCCGAGGCCTCGAGCTGATCACCGTCACCTCCGGTATTCAGGCCGAACGGTCGCTTCGCCGCGATCGGGGTGCCTTGGTCTACCGGATCACCGACGAAGTCAGCCGCGCCACGGGCTTGCTCGAAGGCGACGTCATCCTGGCCATCGACCGGACCGAGATCCGGACCGCGGCCCAGGTGGCCAGCCTGCTCGAATCGATGGGCTCTCAGCGAATGTTCCGGATCCTCTTCGACCGCGGCGGGGCCATCTCGTACGTGGATCTTTCGTTCCGATGACCGACGCCTCCCCGCCCCGCTACCAATCGCCGTTGTCGAGCCGCTATGCCTCGCCGGCGATGTTGAACCTCTGGAGCGAACGGCACAAGATTGGCCTGTGGCGGCGGATCTGGCTCGCCCTGATGGACGCCCAGCGCGATCTCGGGGTGGCGATCCCGGAAACCGCCATCGCGGAACTCAAGACCCATCTCGACGATTGCGACCTGGCTCAGGCGGCCCAGTTCGAGCGGCGGTTCCGGCACGACGTCATGGCCCACGTCCACGCGCTGGGCGAGCAGGCGCCGGCCGCCCGCCCGTTCATCCACCTTGGAGCCACCAGCGCGTTCGTCACCGACAACGCCGATCTGATGGTCATGCGGGACGGCCTTCGGATCCTGCTCGGCAGATTGGTCGCGCTGCTCCGGGCTCTCGGGGCGTTCGCCAATCGGCAGGCCGACTTCCCCTGCCTCGCCTATACCCACTTCCAGCCGGCCCAGCTCACCACCGTGGGGAAACGGGCAACGCTGTGGGCCCAGGACTTCGCCCTCGACGTCGAAGAACTGCTGCACCGCTTGGAGACGCTCCGGGCCCGCGGCTGCAAGGGCACGACCGGAACCCAGGCCTCGTTTCTCGAGTTGTTCAAAGGCGACCACGCCAAGGTCCGGCAGCTCGACGAAGCGGTTACCCGGCGACTCGGGTTCGACTCGTCGTTCCCGGTGACCGGGCAAACCTACAGCCGCAAGGCCGACAGCCAGATCCTCGATTGTCTGAGTGGCATCGCCCAGTCGGCCTCGAAGATGGCGTCCGACCTCCGGCTGCTCCAGCATGAGGGTGAATTGCTGGAGCCGTTCGAATCCGAGCAGATCGGTTCGAGCGCGATGGCCTATAAGCGCAACCCGATGCGAGCCGAGCGGATCAATGCCCTGGCCCGGTTCGTGATCTCCCTTGGCGCCAACACGGCGCACACCGCCGCCACCCAATGGCTCGAACGGACTCTCGACGACAGCGCTAACCGCCGGCTGACCCTGCCCGAGGCGTTCCTCGCCACCGACGCCATTCTGATCCTGGCAACGAATATCGTGGCCGGGCTCGAAGTCCGCGACGCGGTGATCGCGCGGCACGTGGCCGAGCAGATGCCTTTCATGGCGACGGAGCGATGGATGATGCTCGGAGTCGAGGCCGGCGGCGATCGCCAAGCACTCCACGAGGTGATTCGCCAGGCCAGTCAGGCCGTCGCGCGCCAGGTCAGCGGCGGGGGCCCGAACGACTTGCTCGACCGACTCAGCGCCGCGCCCGAGTTCGGCGCGGTCGATCCCAGCCGACTCCGGGCCGAGCTCGACCCCCTCCGCTACGTCGGACGGGCACCCGAGCAGACCCGCGAGTTCCTGACCGAGTTCCTGACCCCGTTGATCGAGCGGGCGGCCGCGCTCGCCAACGACGCACCCATCGCGGAGATCCGGGTATGACGGTGATGACCGCCAGTCGCCTGTCGCTTCCGCTGGTTCGGCGTGGCAAGGTGCGCGAGGTCTACCGAGTCGACGACGCCCGGCTGTTGTTGGTGGCGAGCGATCGGGTGAGCGCCTTCGACGTGGTGATGGCCGAGCCGATTCCCCGCAAGGGCGAAGTACTGACCCAACTGAGCGCCTTCTGGTTCGGCCTGCTCGGTCATCTCGGGCCGACCCATTTCCTCACGGCCGATATCGACGAGATCATCGCCGAGGTTCCCGCCCTCGCGACGGATCGGGCCCAGCTGGCCGGCCGGACGACGCTGGTTCGCCGAACCGAGCCGATCGCGTTCGAGTGCGTCATTCGCGGCTACCTCTCGGGGTCGGCGTGGAAGGAGTATCGGGAGACGGGCACCTTGGCCGGCGAGCCGCTCCCCGCGGGTCTTCGGGAGAGCGACCCGTTCCCGACCCCGGTGTTCTCCCCGGCCACCAAGGCGGAGTCCGGTCACGACATCAACGTCACCGTGGCCCAGGTGGTCGCGGCGTTAGGACGGGATCGAACCGCCGACCTGGAGCGCCGAACCCGGGCGACCTACCAAGCGGGCCGCGACCACGCGGCCGGCCGGGGGATCATCATCGCCGACACCAAGTTCGAATTCGGGATCGACTCCGCCGGGGCACTGCGGCTCATCGACGAGATCTTGACTCCTGACTCCTCTCGATTCTGGCCAGCCGATCGGTACGCTCCCGGCGGACCCCAGCCGAGCTTCGACAAACAGCCGCTCCGCGACTACCTCCAGGCACTCAAGGATCGCGGAGCCTGGAACATGGAGGCTCCCGGACCCACCCTGCCTCCTGACGTCATCGCCGCGACGAGCGCCCGGTACCAGGAGGCATTCCGTCTCCTGGTCGGCCGGCCGTTGCCGGAGACCCAGTGAGAGTCGCCAAGGAGGGCTGGCCGTTCATCGGGGCCGCCGCCGCGCTCCTCGCCGCCTTCGGCGCCCTCGGCTGGGGGTGGGCCGTCGCGCTGTGGCTGCCCATCGTCGTCTGGGTCGTCGCCTTTTTTCGCGATCCGCCCCGCGACGCGGTTCGCGGCCCGGAGTTGATCTTGGCCCCCGCCGACGGTCGGGTGGTGAGCGTGATCCCGATCGACGAGCCCGCCTTCCTCGGTGGCCCCGCGACCCGAGTCGCGATCTTCATGAACGTCTTCAACGTCCACGTCAACCGATACCCGGCCGACGGGACGGTCGCGTTCCGGAAGTACACCCCAGGGGCGTTCCTCAACGCGGCGGTCGAAAAGGCGAGTACCGCCAATGAACAGTCGTCGATCGGGCTGGCGACCGGCCATGGCAAGTTGCTCCTCAACCAGATTGCCGGTCTGGTGGCCCGTCGGATCATCACCGATCACGACACTGGGCATCGGGCTGGCCAGGGCGAGCGCCTCGGATTGATTCGGTTCGGCTCGAGAGTCGATCTGTTCCTCCCATCGAATACCAAGGTTCTCGTCAAGCCGGGCGACCTCACCAAGGCCGGCGAAACGGTGGTGGCGACGTGGACGAGCTAGCCGAAGCCCCGCCGCCACACCGTCCGGGGATCCGGAAGGTGGTCGTGGTGGTGCCGAGTTTCTTCACCTTGGCCAACCTCTTCTTCGGGTTCTGGTCGATCGTCTCGGCGTTCAATCACAACTACCGCTGGGCCGGGTTCTTCATCGTTTTCTCCGGCGTGCTCGACATGTTCGATGGCCGGATCGCTCGGTTGTCGAAGACCGGGAGCAAGTTCGGAGCGGAGCTCGACTCGTTGGTCGATATCGTATCATTCGGCGTCGCTCCGGCCTTGCTGATGTATTTCCTCGATTTTTCCTCCGCCGGCCGATTCGGTTGGGTGGTTTGCTATCTCTATGTGGTCGCCACGGCGCTCCGCCTCGCCCGGTACAACGTGCTGGCGACGAAGGGGCACAGCGCCTACTTCACCGGCTTGCCGTCGCCAGCGGCCGGGATGACCCTGGCCACCTACTACGCCTTCAGCCAAACGCCGTGGTACCGGGCCTCGGTCGCCTATCTCGATCTGCAGCACGAAGGGCTCACCGTCTTGATGTTGCTGCTGGCGGCCCTGATGGTCAGCAACGTGAAGTACCCCCGGTGGCCGCGAATCGGCTTCGATTCGATCGCGGGTGTCCTGGGGTTGGCGCTCCACCTCGGGGTGCTTGCCGGCGCGCTGCTCAAGCCGGCGGTGTTCTTGTTCCCCTTGGGGCTGGCCTACATGCTCTACGGCATCGTGCGAAGCACCGTGCTGAGTCTGATGGACCGAGGTCAACCGGGACTGGCGGACAGCGCCGATCCCGCCGTTCGTTCAGTGGACGACCACCGTCGTCGGGAGAATCAATGAGTTTTCGAGTGCATATCCGGGTGATGCCGCGCCGCGGACTTCTCGATCCGCAAGGACAGGCCGTCGAACGGGCCTTGGGCGCCCTCCAGTTCGCCGGGGCCTCCAACGTGCACGTCGGCAAGGCGATCGAACTCGATGTCGCCGCCCAAGACGAGGCCAGCGCTCGAGCCGCCGCGCGGGCCATGTGCGACAAGCTCCTGGCCAATCCGGTCACCGAAGATTTCGAGATCGCGGTGGAGCCCAAGTGACGATGCGAGTGGCGATCCTGCGGTTTCCCGGAAGCAATTGCGAACCGGACGCCTATCGGGCGGTGGCTCGCGAGGGCGGTACTCCGTATTACCTCTTCCACCGCGACACCGACCTCCAAGACGCGGACGCGGTCATCCTGCCGGGTGGCTTCAGCTACGGCGACTACCTCCGAGCCGGGGCGATCGCCCGTTTCAGCCCGATCATGCCGGCGGTCGAGCGGCACGCGGCGGACGGCAAACCGGTCCTCGGCATCTGCAACGGTTTTCAGATCCTCTGCGAGTCCGGCCTCCTGCCGGGCGCGTTGGAGCGAAACGCCGGGCTCAAGTACCTCTCGCGGCCGGTGGACGTGCGGATCGAACGGGTCGACACCCCGTTCACCGCCCACTACCGCAAGGGGGATGTGATCCGGATCCCGATCGGACACGGCGACGGCCGCTTCACCGCAGCCCCCGAAACCCTGGCCGAGCTCGAGCAGCAGGGACAAGTCGTCCTCCGGTACGTCGAGCGGCCCAAGGTGGACGCACCGGGCAATCCGAACGGTGCCCTCAACGACATCGCCGGGATCGCCAATCGGGACGGCAACGTCGTCGGGATGATGCCGCATCCCGAGCGACTGGCCGATCCACTCCTGGGCAGTGAGGTCGGCAGAAGATTCTTTTCCTCGCTGGTGCAGTGGAAGCGGCCAGCGCTCGTCTCTCACGCATAGTAGGAAGCGCCATGTCCACCGAGAAGCGAAGTCAGAACGAAGACGAATACTTCGCCCGGCGCGACGCCGAGCTGGTCAAGGAACAGCGAGCCGCGCAGGAGAAGGCGGCCCGCGCGGCGGAACGCAAGAGCCACTACCTCAAATGCCCGAAGTGCGGTGCCGATCTCGACACCATCGACCGTCACGGTGTCCAGATCGATCAATGCCCGGAATGCCAGCGCCTCTGGCTCGATGCCGGGGAATTCGACACCCTGAACAAGAAGGCGGACCCCGGCTTCGTGGGCCGCGTCTTCGGCGACCTGTTCGCCAAGCGGAAGACGAAGTGACGATCGCCACGCCCGCCGCCGCTGCGCAGCCGTACCCCGGCGATCCGGCCCTGACGCCGGAGCTGGTTCGCGAGCACAAGTTGAACGACCGCGAGTACGCCGAGATCGTCGGGATGCTCAAACGGCCGCCCACCGTGACTGAACTCGGCGTGTTCAGCGCGCTGTGGTCCGAGCACTGCAGCTATAAGCACACCAAGCCGGTCCTCAAGACCTTTCCGACGAGTGGTCCCCAAGTCGTGCAGGGTCCCGGTGAGAATGCCGGCGTGCTCCGGCTGCCCGACGGGTGGGCGGTGGCATTCAAGATCGAGTCGCACAATCACCCCTCGGCGGTCGAGCCCTACCAGGGGGCCGCGACCGGCGTCGGGGGCATTCTGCGCGACGTCTTCACGATGGGCGCTCGCCCCGTTGCCGTCCTCAACAGCCTCCGATTCGGTCCACTCGACGACCCCCGCAACCGGTACCTGTTTGCCGGCGCGGTGAAAGGTGTGGGCGACTACGGCAACTGCGTCGGGGTCCCCACGCTGGGCGGTGAGGTCACCTTCGCGCCGGGCTACAGCGGTAACCCGCTCGTGAACGCGATGTGCGTCGGGATCTTGCGGGAAACCGACCTGATCCGCGCCAAGGCGCACGGCGTCGGGAACATCCTGATGGCCGTCGGGGCCCGGACCGGACGGGACGGGATCCACGGCGCGAGCTTCGCGTCCGAGGACCTCTCGGAGGCGAGCGAGGCGCGGCGCCCCCAAGTCCAGGTCGGCGATCCCTTCACCGAGAAGCTGCTCCTCGAGGCGAGCCTCGAGTTGATCACCTCGGGGACGATCGTCGCCATTCAGGACATGGGAGCCGCCGGCCTGACCAGTTCCTCCGCCGAGATGGCGGCTCGGGGCGGCGTCGGAGTCGAGCTCGACACCAGCAAAGTTCCGCTCAGAGAAGCGGGTATGACGCCGTACGAGATCCTGCTGTCGGAATCGCAGGAGCGGATGCTGGTCGTGGTCGAACCGCATCGGATCCCGGAAGTGCAGGCCATTTGCGCCAAATGGGAACTGGGCGCGACCCCGATCGGACGGGTCACCGACGACGGCCTGTTCCGGGTGGTGCACAACGGGATCACGGTCGCGGCGATTCCCGGCCAGTCGCTGGTCGAGGATGTCCCGCTGTACTATCCCGAAAAAGCGGAGAGCCCGGCCGCGGTGGCTCGACGATCCGCTACCCCATCGGCCGCACCGGCGACCGACACCGCCGGGGCCCTCCTTCGCTTGCTCGACGACCCGACGATCGCCAGCAAGCGATGGGTATTCGAGCAGTACGACTCGACGGTGCAAGCGAACACCGTGCTGGGCCCCGGCGGCGACGCCGGCGTGTTGCTGGTCGAGGGGACCAACTTTGGCCTGGCCGTCACGGTCGACTGTCCCAACCGATACGTCGCGTTGGACCCGTACCAGGGTGGGATGATGACGGTGGCGGAAGCCGCCCGGAACGTCGCCTGCACCGGGGCGGTACCGTTAGGCATCACCAACTGCCTCAACTTCGGCAACCCGGACCGTCCGGAGGTGTTCTTCCAGTTCGCCGAAGCCGTTCGCGGCATGAGCGACGCCTGCCGCGCCTTCGGCACCCCGGTAACCGGTGGCAACGTTTCGCTCTACAACGAAAGTCCCATCGGCGCCGTCGACCCGACCCCGACGGTCGGCATGGTCGGTCTCTTGGCCGACGTCACCACCCGCATCCCGAGCGCGTTCCAGCGCCCCGGCGACTTGGTCGCGATCCTCGGCACCACGACCGGCCATCTCGGAGGATCGATGTACTGGTGGCTGATCCGGGATTTCCTTGGCGGCCCGCCCCCGCCGTGCGATCTCGCCGCCGAGCGCCAGCTCCAGCGGTTCCTGGCGGCGGCCGCCGCCGAGCGGCTCCTCCACTCAGCCCACGATTGCGCCGATGGCGGCCTCGCGGTCGCCGCGGCCGAGGCGTGCATCGGCGAACCCTATACCTCCCAGCCACTCGGCGCTGGGATCCACCTGGAGCAACCCGCCGGGATCAGCCCCGAAGGGCTCCTCTACGGCGAGGACGGCGCTCGGGCGGTGGTCTCCTTCGCCCCCGACGACGTCGATCGGGTCCGCGCCCTGGCCAGGGAGCTGGGCGTCCCGCTGGCGGTGGCTGGATCGGTGACGGGCCCGGGCACCGCCCTGCGGATCACGGTGGGGAGCCAGACACTGGCCTGGGAGACGACCGAGCTTCGGCGGACCTACCTCGAGGCGATACCGCGCCGGATGTCCGCCTAACCCGAGGATGTGACCATGTGCGGGATCATCGGGGTATCGAATCTGCCGGACGCGGCCCGAGCCACCTACCTCGGCCTCTACGCGCTGCAGCATCGCGGGCAGGAGAGCGCTGGCATCGTCACCATCGACGACGGCGGCGTTCCCCGAACCGCGCGGGGAATGGGGTTGGTGGGCGACGTGGTCAAGGAGTCCGACCTGACCCACCTGACCGGCACCGTCGCCGTGGGTCACACCCGGTATTCCACCGCGGGCTCGTCGGTCCTCGCCAATGCCCAGCCCTGCCTGGCCAACTATCGCGCTGGCCCCCTGGCGCTGGCGCACAACGGCAATCTCACCAACGCGCCGATCATCAAGCGTGAGTTGGTTGGCCAAGGCGCCATCTTCCAATCGTCCTCGGATTCGGAAGTCATCGTCCATCTAATCGCCCGCTCCCGAGCCAGCACCGCGGAGGGCCAGATCCGCGATGCCCTGTCCCGGGTGGAGGGGGCCTACAGCTTGGTCATCACCGTGGGCCGAACGCTCTACTGCGTGGTCGATCCGCGCGGGTTCCGGCCACTCGTCCTCGGCCGACTCGGGCAGGGCGTGATCGCGGCCTCGGAGACCTGTGCCCTCGACCTGATCGGCGCGACGGTGCTCCGGGAGCTCGGCCCCGGCGAATTCGTCGAAATCACCGACGGGATGATCCGCGATCTGGCTCCCCTCGCCAAGGCGCCGACGGCGCAGCGGTGCGTCTTCGAGCTGGTCTACTTTGCCCGGCCCGACAGCCGGGTGTTCGGCGAGTCGGTCGACCGGGTCCGCCGCGAACTGGGCCGCCAGCTCGCCCAGGAACATCCCGCGCCCGGAGCCGAGGTGGTCTTCAGCGTCCCCGATAGCGCCAACATGATGGCGCTGGGCTACGCCGACGCCTCCGGGCTCAAGCTGGAGCACGGGTTGATTCGGAACCACTACATCGGCCGCACCTTCATCAACCCGACCCAAGCGCTTCGGGTCGCGAAGGTCAGGATCAAGTTTAATCCAGTGCACGAGGTGATCTCGGGGCGCTCCGTCGTGGTCGTCGACGACAGCCTGGTCCGTGGCACGACCAGCAAGGGCCTGGTCCAGATGATCCGGGCAGCGGGGGCCCGGGAGGTGCACCTGCGACTCGCCTCGCCGCCGATCACCGGCCCGTGCCACTACGGGATCGACACCCCCAACCGGTCCGAGCTGATCGCCGCGAACCATACCAATGAGGAGATTCGCCAGTACCTGGGGGTCGACTCGCTGGGCTACCTCTCGCTGGCCGGAATGCTCCAGGCGGCCGGGGTCCGGAACAGCTTTTGCCACGCCTGCTTTTCGGGGCATTATCCGATCGTTCCGGATGGCGAATTGATCGATCGACGGCACGACGCACCGCTCGCCGGGAGCATCGCATGACCGACTCGTTGAGCCAATCGCTGGTCTACTTCTTCGGTCAGGGCCGGGCGGACGGCACGGCCGCGATGAAGGAGACCCTGGGCGGCAAGGGAGCCGGCCTCGCGGAGATGACCAACCTCGGGATCCCCGTCCCGCCGGGGTTCACCATCTCGGCGACGGTCTGCGGGACCTATCTCGAGGTCCAGCAGTTCCCGCCGCGCCTGCGGCCCCAGGTCGAAACCGCGCTGCAGCGCCTCGAGGCGGCCACCGGGAAACAGTTCGGCGGCGCCGAGAACCCCCTGCTGGTATCGGTGCGGTCGGGTGCGGCCCTGTCGATGCCCGGGATGATGGAGACCATCCTCAACCTCGGTCTCAACGAACAGACCGTCGCGGGACTCGAGCGCTTGAGCGAGAACCCCCGCTTCGCGTGGGACTCCTATCGCCGATTCGTCCAGATGTACGGCGCGGTGGTCTTCGACCTCCCCAAGAAGCTCTTCGACGACCAGCTCGAATCGCGGAAGCACCGGCTGAAGGTCGCCCGCGACATCGACCTCCCGCTCGACGAACTCAAGGCGACAGTCGCGGACTTCAAGTCGATCATCCAGCGAGAGACCGGGAAGCCGTTTCCGGAGAACCCGCTCGACCAGCTCTGGGGCGCCATTGCGGCCGTCTTCGAGAGCTGGAACACCCGGCGCGCGATCGACTACCGCAAGCTCCACGACATTCCAGACAGCCTCGGCACCGCGGTCAACATCGTCGCGATGGTGTTCGGCAACATGGGGGAGGACTCCGGAACCGGGGTTGCTTTCACCCGCGACCCGTCCACCGGTGAGCACCGGCTCTACGGCGAGTACCTCCTCAATGCCCAGGGAGAGGACGTGGTATCGGGCGCCAGAACCCCGGAACCCATCGACCATCTCAAGACCTCCCATCCCCACGCCTACACCGAGCTGGAACGGGTGGCCCGAACGCTCGAGCGTCATTTCCGCGACGTGCAGGACCTCGAGTTCACCATCGAGCGGGGCCGGCTCTACATGCTGCAGACTCGACGGGGGCAGCGATCGGGACACGCCGCCGTCCGGATCGCGGTCGAAATGGTGGAGGAAGGGCTGATTTCGGAAGAAGAGGCGGTCGCCCGGATTCCCCCGAACGACCTCAACCAACTGCTCCATCCGACGATCGATCCGACCGCCCACTTGGACCTGTTGACCACCGGACTGCCCGCCTCGCCGGGCGCCGCCAGCGGCACGGTGGTCTTCGAGGCGGATCACGCCGAGGAGTTGGGCCGCAAAGGCGTGGCCGTGATCCTGGTCCGGCGGGAGACGAGTCCCGAGGACTTCCACGGCATGGTGGCGGCGAAGGCGATTCTCACGGCGCGGGGCGGGATGACATCGCACGCGGCCGTGGTGGCGCGCGGGATGGGCAAGCCGTGCGTCGCCGGGGCCCAGGAGATCGATGTCGACGAGGGACAGCGCCGGTTCAACGTCGACGGGCGCGGCATCAGCGAAGGCGAGTGGATCACGGTGGACGGTTCGACCGGCAAGGTGTTCGCTGGCCAAGCCAGGCTGGTATCGCCCACGCTCGGCGCCCACTTCAATCGCCTGATGAGCTGGGCGGACGAGATGCGGCACCTGAGAGTGCGCGTCAACGCCGATACCCCGGCCGACACCCACCGCGGGCGCGACTTCGGTGCCGAAGGCATCGGACTGTGTCGGACCGAGCACATGTTCTTCGAGGGCGATCGGCTCATCTCGATGCGGGAGATGATCCTGGCCGAGGACGGCGAAGGACGCCAGCGGGCCCTCGCGAAGCTGCTCCCGATGCAGCGGGGTGATTTCGAAGGGATCTTCCGGGCCATGGAGGGCTTCCCGGTGACCATTCGGCTTCTCGACCCGCCGCTCCACGAGTTCCTCCCCAAGGATCCCGCCGAGATCGAGGCGCTGGCCCAACAGACCGGACGGTCGGTCAAAGAGATCAACCGGAAGATCGCGACCCTGAGCGAGATCAACCCGATGCTGGGCCTCCGCGGCTGCCGGCTCGGGATCATGTATCCCGAGATCACCGCGATGCAGGCCCGGGCCATCTTCGAGGCGGCCTGCACCGTGGCCGAACGAAAGGGTCGGGTGCAGCCGGAGGTGATGATCCCACTGGTGGCTCACGTCATCGAGTTCCGGAAGCAGGCCCTGATCGTCCGGCAAGTCGCGGAGGAGGTGTTCCGGAGCCGGCAGATCACGGTCCCCTATCTGTTAGGCACCATGATCGAGCTCCCCCGTGCGGCCCTCACCGCCGACGAAATCGCCCGGGAAGCGCAGTTCTTCTCGTTTGGCACCAACGACCTGACCCAGACGACCTGGGGACTCTCCCGCGACGACGCCGGGTTGTTCCTCCCGTCTTACATCGAAGACAACATCATCGAGTTCGACCCCTTCCAAGAACTCGACACCAGCGGGGTCGGCAAGCTCATCGCCATGGCCGTCGACCTCGGCCGGCGGACTCGCCAGGACCTCAAGGTCGGCATTTGTGGAGAACATGGCGGGGAACCGCGGGCGGTGCACTTCTGTGAGGCGCAGAAAATGAACTACGTCTCCTGCTCTCCCTATCGGGTCCCGATCGCAAGACTGGCGGCGGCCCAAGCGGCCCTCGCCGAACGGGGTACGATGGACCGAACTCGGGCTACCGTTTGATGGGCCCCCTGGTCGGGGTGGTCATGGGATCGACGTCCGATTGGGACGTCATGCAACACGCGGCTCGCCGGTTGACCGACTTCGGGGTCCCCCACGAGACCCGGGTCGTCTCGGCGCACCGAACTCCGGACCTGCTGTTCGAGTATGCGACGTCGGCAGCGAGCCGGGGTCTCAAGTGCATCATCGCCGGAGCCGGCGGTTCGGCCCACTTGCCGGGGATGCTCGCGGCCAAGACTACCGTGCCGGTCCTCGGCGTTCCCATCACCAGCCGGCAGCTCAACGGACTCGATTCCTTGTTGTCGATCGTCCAGATGCCGGCGGGGATTCCGGTCGCCACCTTTGCCATCGGCGAAGCGGGCGCCCACAACGCGGGGCTCTACGCGGTGGCTCTGCTCGCCACCCACGACCGAGCCCTCGCCGCCAAGCTCCAGGCGTTCCGGGCCGAACAGACCGCACTCGTCCTAGCCGCCACCCTGCCCCCGCCTTCGGGTCGATGATCCAGCCCGGCGGCACGCTGGGTCTGTTGGGTGGCGGCCAACTGGGCCGGATGTTCACCCAGCGAGCGCGGGCGATGGGCTACGAGGTCGTGGTCCTCGAGCCGGATCCAGTGAGCCCGGCCGGCGCCGTCGCGACCAAGCATCTCGTCGCGCCGTACGACGATCCGATGGGTCTGGCCGAGCTGGCGTCCCTGGCGCCGGTCGTCACGACCGAGTTCGAGAATGTTCCGGCCGCGGCGCTCGACTGGCTCGCCTCCCGCGTCATCTGTCGCCCAACCGGCCGAGCGGTCGCCACCGCCCAGGATCGGATCGCCGAGAAGACCTTCGTCCGCGATGCCGGCTTGGCCACCGCGGATTTCGAGCCGATCCAGGATCCGTCCGACTTGAAGCGCGCCTGGGATCGGATCGGCGCACCGGCCCTTCTCAAGACCAGCCGGCTTGGCTACGACGGAAAAGGCCAGGCCACCGTGCAGTCCCACCACGACGCCGAAGCGGCGTTCGAGCGCTTTGGCCGAGTGCCCTGCGTATACGAACGACGCTTGGAGCTCGAGCGGGAGCTGTCGGTGGTGCTGGCTCGGGACGCCCGAGGCGCGATCGAGTGCTTTCCCGTCGCCGAGAACGTCCATCGCAACGGGATCCTCCACACCACCGTGGCGCCGGCACCGATCGTGGAGTCGCTGCGTGAGGAGGCCCTCGCCGCCGCGACGAGGGTTGCCACGGCGCTCGGATATGTCGGTGTCCTGGGCGTCGAGCTTTTCGTTTCCGCTGGCCGGGTTTTCGTGAACGAGATCGCCCCGCGGCCGCACAACTCGGGGCATTTCACCATGGATGCTTGTTCGGTGGACCAATTCGAGCAGCAGGTGAGGATCTGCGCCGATCTCCCGTTGGGGAAGCCCCTGACGCTTTCCCCGGTCTGCATGATCAACCTGCTCGGCGAGGTCTGGTCGGGCGGCGAACCGGATTGGGGCTCCGCGCTTTCCCTCCCGGGCGTGCGCCTTCACCTCTATGGCAAGAAAGCGGTCCGGCCCGGCCGGAAAATGGGGCACCTCAACTGCCTGGCCCAAAGCCCCGGCGAGGCGCACGCGCTGGCGGAAGAGGCATTCCGACGGCTGACCGAGCGCCCGGAGGCCTGAGCGCGGCCCAAGTCCGGACCGGAACGCCAAAGGGGAGGGTGATTGCTCACCGCTCCCCTTGGGATGGAGGCGCAGGGAATCGAACCCTGGTCCGAATCAGTGTCCAGCACAGCCACTACGTGCGTAGGTCGGTCTTATCGACTTCGGCCCCGGAGCGCCTACCGACCAGCCACCCCGGTCCCTAGCCCTCCTGTCGATCTCGCCCGCGGCGCGAGGACGTCGCCGCGGGCCAGCCTGGATTTTCGAGCCGGCTTGGGCGCCCCAGGCAGGGCTCCTTTCACCGGTGGTGCGAAGCGAGCTCAGCTCAGCTTACGCAGCCAGCGCCAAATCAGAGTTGGCAGGTAGTGCTTTCCAAGTGTTTAGCCAGGTGTCCTGGGACCTGGGCACGCGTCTATGCCTTCCTCTAACCCGTCGAAACCAGTCGCCCCCTTTCGCTACGAACGATAGGTAACATCTCAACGTAACGCAACATCCTGGATGGCATCGCTCGGCGTAACCATTGACGCTCAAGTGGTTTACCCGGTCCCGCGACCCCACCAACCCCTTCGCCGAAACCACCAGCCAATCGCCAGGCAGACGACGGCCATCACCGCGAGGACGGCGGGGTACCCCCATGGCCAACCGAGCTCGGGCATGGAATGGAAGTTCATCCCGTAGACACCGACGATGAACGTCAACGGCAAGAAGAAGGCCGAGAAGACGGTCAGCACCCGCATGACTTCATTGGTCCGGTAAGACGACAGCGCCACGTGAATCCCGAGCAGGTTGTTGATCTCCTCGAGCAGCTGGTCGGCATAGAAATAGTAGCTCTCGGCGTTTTCCCGGACGTCATGGAAGACGGCCGCCGTTCGCTCCCCGGGCAGCACCAGCTTCTGGAGGCTGGCCGAGGTCTGCCAGAAGAGCCGTTTGATGACGTTGACCCGCCGCTTGAGCTTGTGGATGGCTTGGAGGTCAGGCGATCGGCGGGCCGGGCTCAACAGATCTTCCTCGAGTGCATCCACGGCGTCTTCGGCGGCATCGAGGGGGTTGTCGAACGAATCGAGCGCCCCATTGAACAGCATCCCGAGCAGGACCGAATCGCCCAGGTGCCCCCCATTGCCCCCCCGAAATCGCTCCCTTGCATCCGCCACCAGACTCAGATCGGCTCGATGGATCGTCACCACTAAACCCGGGCGGAAGAAGATCGCGATCTTCCGGGTCATTTCCTGGACACTCGAGGCCCGGATGTCGCACTGCGGATCGAAAACCCGCAGAATCACGAAGGTGGTTTCGCCGAATCGCTCGTGCTTGGGAAGATGCCAGGGGTCGAGGCAGTCTTCGACCGCCATGGAGTGGAAGCCGAATTCGGCGGCGATTTGCCGCAACTCGGCCGGATCGGGAGCGACGACATCGACCCACTCGAACGCCGGGTCCGAGAGCCTGACGACGGATTCTCGCATCGCTCAGCGTCCTCCCGGGCGCGACGACCCCAGGATCCGAATCGCAGCGGTTGCCGCGCCGAAGCCGTTGTCGATATTGACGACGGTAACTCCCTGGGCGCAGGAGTTGAGCATCGCGAGCAGCGCCGCCAGGCCGCCGAACGAGGCTCCGTACCCGACGCTGGTGGGGACCGCGATCACCGGCTGAGACACCAGGCCGGCCACGACGCTTGGCAGGGCCCCCTCCATCCCGGCCACGACGATGATGACATCGGACTGCCCAAACTCGGCGCGTGCCGCGAGGAGTCGGTGGAGCCCGGCCACACCCACGTCCGCCACCCGCGCGACCGAGGCCCCCATCGACTCGGCCACCACGGCGGCCTCCTCGGCCACCGGGAGATCGCTGGTGCCGGCGGTGACGATCGCGATCCGGCCGAGCTCGGCGACCGGCTCTGGCCCGGCCAACCAGACCGTTCGACCCAGTTCGTTCCACCGCGCGCCAGGGAACCGGGCACAAAGCGCCTCGGCCTGGTCCGCCGTGGTCCGGGTGGCGAGAAAGCTCCCGTGGGCCACCGCCATCCGTTCGGCGATGAGCACGACCTGGTCGACGGTCTTGTGGCTGGCCAGGAGAATCTCGGGCTGCCCCTGGCGAAGCGACCGATGATGGTCGATTCGGGCCAAGCCGACATCTTCGAGGGGAAAGTGGCGCAACTGCTCGAGGGCCGCCGCCGGGGCCAGGTCGCCGCCCGCCACCTGCTCGAGCAGTTCGCGGACCCGCTCGATCACAACAGGACCGCTTGGCGCTCGAGATACCCGTGGAACAGGGCTGCCGCCGCCGCCATGGTCTCCACCTGGAAGAGCTTCTCGCGGAGTGCCGCCGCCTGGGGCAGCCCCCGGGTATACCAGCCCAGGTGCTTGCGGAACTCGATCACGGTCTGACGGCAGTCGCCCTGCAACGCGATCGCGAGTTGGGCGTGCTCGAGCGCCACCGCGAAGCGGTCGGCGGCGCTGGGTGGCGCCGGGCGTTCTGCGCCGATCAGGAGAGCCCGGGCATCGCGGAACAGCCATGGGTTCCCGAACGACCCGCGGCCGATCATGATGGCGGCGCAACCGGTGTGGCCGCGCATCGCCACCACGTCGTCCGCGGTTTGGACGTCGCCGTTTCCGATGACCGGGATGTCGAGCGCCTCGACCACTCGGGCGATCTCGTCCCAATCGGCCTCGCCGCTGAACATCTGGGTTCTGGTCCGAGCGTGGAGGGTAAACGCACGGGCCCCCGCCTCCTGCATCCTGAGGGCGATCTCGACCGGTTGGCGGGATTGTTCGCTCCAGCCGCTCCGGGTCTTCACGGTCACCGGCAAATGGGTTGCCGCCACGACCGCCCGGATGATCCGATCGACCAGTTCCAGGTCCCGCAGGCAGCCCGACCCCCCGTTGCGCTGAACGACCTTCTTGACCGGGCAGCCGAAATTGATGTCGATGAAGTCAGGCTGATATTCCGCCGTGACGATGGCGGCCGCCTTGGCCATCGCCTCAGGATCGGCTCCGTAGATCTGGATCCCGATCGGCCGTTCGACCCGGGCAAACTCGCACCCTTCGAGCGTCTGACGAATCCCGCGCCGGATCGCCTCGGCGGCGAGGAATTCAGTCATCAGCACGTCGGCACCGAACCGCCGGCAGACTTGCCGAAACGGTGCCTCTGACACCCCCGCCATCGGGGCCAGGATGAGCGGACACTCGGCCGCGACCCGGTACGGTAACTGCATATCGGAAAGCTACTTGCGTGCACCCCCGGTCGCCAGCGCGACGACAACCGAGCCCGGTCCCCTCCCCAATTCAACAACCGAGCCGTAGACTTCGGCCGTTATGCGGCTACGCGATTTCCTGGAACCGCAATCGGTCAATCTCGACCTGCGGGCCTCGACCCGAGACGCCGCCATCGCGGAGATGATCGCCTTGCTCGGGATCGATGAGCGGGCTCAGGCCGTCGTCGCCAAGCTGATCGATCGCCGGGAGCAGGTGGGATCGACGGCCATCGGGCGCGGCGTCGCGATTCCCCACTGCCGGACCCTCGCCGTATCGCGGCTCAGGATGGCCTTCGGCCGCAGCACGGCCGGGATCGACTTCGGGGCCCCCGACCAACGACCAGTCCACGCCATCTTCCTGATCGTGGCGCCGCCCAACGAGGTTTCCAACCAGTACCTTCCGGTGCTCGCGCGCATTGCCCAGCTGGCCAAGGAGCCCGATCGACCCGAGCGACTGGCCACGATCGGCGGAGTCGACGAATTCTTCGCCCTGTTGGATCAGGCTGGCGTCTGAGCTACTCCCACTCGATGGTCGCCGGCGGTTTCGAGCTCACGTCGTAGACGACCCGGTTGACGCCCCGAACCTCGTTGGCGATTCGGTTGGCGATCCGGGTGAGGACGTCTGGGGGGAATGGGAACCAGTCGGCGGTCATCCCGTCGCGGCTGGTGACGGCGCGGAGGGCGATGACCTGCTCGTAGGTCCGGCCATCGCCCATCACGCCGACCGAGCGAATCGGCAACAGCACCGCGAAGGCCTGCCAGATCGAGTGGTAGAGCGAGGCGGCGCGAATCTCCTCGAGGTAGATCGCGTCCGCCTGGCGAAGCACCTCGAGATCGGGGCGGGACACGGCTCCGAGGATCCGGATCGCGAGGCCTGGCCCGGGAAACGGATGACGGCCGACGATCTCTTCCGGCAGCCCGAGGTCGCGACCCACCGCGCGGACCTCGTCCTTGAACAACTCCCGCAACGGTTCGATCAGCTTGAACGGCAGTCGTTCCGGCAGCCCGCCGACGTTATGGTGAGTCTTGATGGTCACCGAAGGGCCGCCGCGCGGGGAGAACGACTCGATCACGTCCGGGTAGAGCGTTCCCTGCACCAGGAACCCCACCCCGTCGCCGACCTCTCGGGCGGTCGCCTCGAATACGTCGATGAAGGTCTTCCCGATGATCTTCCGCTTCTGCTCGGGGTCGGTGACCCCATCGAGCAGCGTCAGGAAGCGGTCGCTGGCGTCGACCACCCGCAAATCGATCCCGAGATGCCGCCGAAACGTCAGTTCGACCTGGTCGCGCTCGTGCAGTCTGAGAAGGCCATGATCGACGAAGATGCAGGTGAGCCGGTCACCCACGGCGCGGTGCACCAGGGCCGCGGCGACCGCGGAGTCGACCCCACCGGACAGTCCGCAGATGACCCGGGCGGTCGGCCCAACCAGGGCTGCGACCTTGGCGACTTCCGCCTCGATGAAATGCGCCGAGGTCCAGTCCGGCGTGGCGCCGCAGACATCGAACAAGAAGGCGTTGATGATCTCGCCACCGCGGGCGGTGTGAGCGACCTCGGGATGAAACTGGACCGCCATCAGCGGGCGGCTCTCGTGCTCGATCCCGGCCACCGGGCTATTCTCGCTCGAGGCGGTGAGCCGGAAACCCCGGGGGACCTCCGCGACGTGATCGCCGTGACTCATCCAGACGGTGGTGGACTCGCCCGGCGTGAAGCCGCCGAACAGCCGGCCGCCATGCACGGTGACCTGGGCTCGACCATACTCGCGGCGCCCGGCCGGCAGCACCTTGGCCCCAGCCGCCTGCGCCACCAAATACATCCCATAGCAGAGTCCGAGAACCGGAACACCCAAGTCGAACAGGCCGGGATCGGCAGTTGGCGCGCCGTCGTCGTAGACCGAGTTGGGGCCGCCCGACAGGATGATCCCGGTCGGGTTCCAGGCCCGAATCCACTCGACTGAACGGGTCGGCGGGTGGATCTCGCAATAGACGTGAGCTTCGCGAACCCGCCGGGCGATGAGCTGGGTGAATTGGGAACCGTAGTCGAGAATCAGGATCGCGTTCTTGGTCACGACGGGGTCTCGCGGGCAAACGGTTCGACGACTTCTCCAGCCATCAGCTGGGCGACGGTCTCTCGAGGGCGGATCAGCGCGTATCGGCCTCGGTCGACGAGCACCTCGGCGGGTCGGGGTCTGGTATTGTAGTTGGAGGCCATGACGAAGCCGTAGGCGCCGGCGCCGAGGATGGCCAGGTTCTCGCCCGGCTGGACGTCGGGGACCAGGCGGTCGAGGGCGAGGAAGTCGCCGGTCTCGCAGACCGGACCCACCACGTCCGCCACGATGGTCCCTCGGGGGCTCCTTCGAGTCTCGACGATGGCGTGATAGGCCTGGTAGTGGCTGGGTCGGACCAGATCGTTCATCCCCGCGTCCACGACGACGAACCGTTTGCCGCCGGAGCTCTTACGGTAGAGCACCTTGGTGACGAGCACCCCCGCGCTTCCGACCAGATAACGGCCGGGCTCGAGGTGCAACGCCAATCCAGACCGATCCGCGTGCGGGGCCAGGGCGGTCGCCAGCGCGACGGGATCGAGCGGTGTCTCATCCCGGTACCGGATGCCCAGGCCGCCGCCCACGTCGAGGGCCTCGATGGTGCGGATCCCCCTGCCCCGGAGCGCCTGGACGAGGTCGGCCAGCACGGCCGCTCCCTGGGCGATCGGCTCCGGATCGAGGAGCTGGCTTCCGAGGTGGACGGCCAACGTCACCAGTCTCAGGCGCGGGTTGACCGAGATCCGTTGGCCGAGCGCGGTCACCAGTTCGACCGGAATCCCGAACTTGATGCCGCTGACTCCGGTGGCGATATAGGGGTGGGTCTCGGCGCCAACGCCCGGGTTGACCCGGAGCCCGAGCCGAACCGGAGCGGTCACCGAGCGTCCTTCCACCAGCCGTTCGATGACGTCGAGTTCTTCCGCTGACTCGATGTTGATGCTACCGATTCCGGCCTCGATCGCCTCGGCGAGTTCGACGGTGGTCTTTCCGACTCCGCTGAAGACGATGTCGGAATTGGGGAACCCCGCGGCGCGCGCTCGGGCCAGTTCGCCCCCGGAGACGATGTCGGCTCCGGCACCCATGTCTCGAAACAGCCGGAGGATGGCGAGGTTGGCGTTTGCTTTGACGGCATAGTGGATCTTGATACGCCGACCGGCAAAGGCGTCACCGAGCGCCTGGAAGCGTTGGCGAATCGCCCCGGCGTGGTAGAGGTAGCTGGGCGTGCCGACGTCGGCGGCGATCGCGTCGATCGCGATTCCACCGATCCGGAGCGCATCGCCGGCCCGTTCGAGGCCCGCGTCGCGCAGCAACGCTCCCGGATCGCCGAGAGCCGCCCCGACAACGGGCTCCAGGCTCAGTATGCCCTCGCCCACACGGCCTCGTACTGGGCCGGCTGCCCGGTCCAGATGCACCGGGTGGGTGCATCGCCCACCCGAAACTCGGTATCGGGAAGGACCCGGATCGTCGCTTTGGTCTGCTCTTTCACCGCGGCTTCGACCGCCGGATCTCCACACCAGCCAGCGTAGACGAACCCTCCTCCGCTCTCCAGGTAGTCGACGAATTCCTCCTTGCTCTTGGGGTGGCGCAACGTCCCCCCCTCGCGCCGCGCCCGGGCCGATTCCAGGAGGCCTCGCTGCATCTGGTCGACCTCGCCCCGGAGGGTCGCCGCAAGACCCTCCATCCCCAGCGACACTTTCCCGCCGCCGGTCCGCCGCGCCAACATCACGCTGCGATTGGTTAGATCCCGGGGACCCAGTTCCAAGCGGAAGGGAACGCCGCGAGCCTCCCACTCGTAATACTTGGCACCGGGCTTGATCCCCTCTCGCCCGTCGACATGCACTCGCAACCCTCCCGCCTTGAGATCGGTCGCCAGGGCGTTGGCCGCTTCGAGCACCTGGCCGCGTTCGCTGTCGGTCTTGTGAATCGGGACGATGACGACCTGTCGCTGGGCCAGACGCGGCGGACAGACCAACCCGTTGTCATCGCTGTGAGTCATGATCATTCCGCCGATCATCCGCGTGGAGCACCCCCACGAGGTGCTCCAGACGTGGTCCATGGCGCCATCGGCCGTCTGGAACGAGACATCGAACGCCTTGGCGAAGTTCTGGCCGAGGTTGTGACTGGTCCCCATCTGTAGCGCCTTGTTGTCCTGCATCAGAGCCTCGAGCGCGTAGGTGCGCATGGCCCCGGCGAACCGCTCGCTCTCGGTCTTGCGGCCGGTGATGACCGGGATCGCGAGGTATTGCTCCTGGAAGGTTCGGTAGACCCCCAACATCTTGAGGGTTTCTTCCTCGGCCTCCGCCTCGGTCGCGTGGGCCGTATGTCCTTCCTGCCAGAGGAACTCGGTGGTGCGAAGAAACAGCCGCGTTCGCATTTCCCACCGGACCACGTTGCACCATTGGTTCATCAGGACCGGCAAGTCGCGGTAGCTCTGGATCCATTTCGAAAACATCGATCCGATGATGGTCTCGGAAGTGGGCCGGACCACCAGGGGCTCCTCCAGTTCCTTGCCGCCGCCGTGGGTGACCACCGCCGTCTCCGGCGCGAAGCCCTCGACGTGTTCGGCCTCTTTTGCCAGAAAACTCTGCGGAATGAAGAGCGGGAAGTAGGCGTTCTCGTGACCGGTGTCCTTGAACATGCCATCGAGCGCGGCTTGCATCTGTTCCCAAATCGCGAAACCGTTTGGCCGAATCACCATGCAGCCGCGAACCGGGCTGTAGTCGGCCAGCTCGGCTTTGGCGATCAGTTCGTTGTACCAAGCGCTGAAGTCTTGGGCGCGGGGGGTCAGTGCCTTGGAGTCTGCCATACGACGCATCGGTCCCGGGATATGGTGATTGGCCCTCCCCCGATTGCGGGGACCGAACGGACGGTTCGAAACCGGTACGGATTCGCGAACGGCGGAGGGCCCTGGCGTCCGGGAATATAACGCGGCCCGCGCTCCCTAGAGCGGGGTGACCCCGACGGCGGCCATCACGTCGCCGACCGTGTGGAACGACCCGGTAACCAGGACGGTTCCGGCCCCCACCTGGACCTCAGCCAAAGCGCGATGAAAGTCGGGGATCAGGCGCCACTCGGCCCGGGCGGGTGGCCGATCGGTACGCTCGAGCCACTTGTTCAGCCAGTCGAGGCTCCACCGACGGCCCTCGGCGGTTGGAGCGACGGTCAGGATCCCCCGGTCCACCGCCTGGTCCAGGCCGACCAGCATCTCGGGCCACTCCTTGTCGCTCAGGATCGACACCAGGGCGTGCACCGGCCTTGGGATGGCCAGCTCGGTGACCGCGGCCACCAGCGCCCTGACCCCGTCGGGATTGTGGGCGACGTCGAAGAGCCACTTACCCCGCCGGTCGAGCCGTCCTGGGATGAAGGCGCTCGCGAAGCCCGTCGCCACCGCGTCGGCGCTGGGCCGATAGCGGGCGGGAAGGGCCATCAGCATGCCGTGGGCAACCGCCGCGTTGCGGCGCTGATGCCCGCCCTGGAGCCGCAGCGGCCCGGTCCACTGGTAGTCGGCCGGGAGCACCCGAAGATCGGCCTTGGCCCCTGGGGCGGCTCGTTCGACCGCCGCGCGGGCTTCGCGGCGAAGCACCGCGACGAGACGAGGGTCCCTTTCGCCGATGACGAAGGGCGCCCCCGGTTTCGCGATCCCAGCCTTCTCGGTAGCGATCGCCTCGAGGGTGTCGCCCAGATAGCGTTGGTGGTCCAAGGCGATCTTGGTCACCCCGCTCACCAGCGGGCGAACGACGTTGGTGCTGTCGAGCCGGCCGCCGAGGCCAACTTCGATCACCGCGATCTCCGCCCCGCGGGCCGCGAGGTCGGCGAACGCCATCGCGGTGCTCGCCTCGAAGAAGGTGGCACCCAGCCGATCGATCGCTGGCCTGAGCGCGGTGGTCCAGGTCGCCACCGCCTCTTCGGAGATCGGCACCCCAGCCACCGTGATCCGCTCCCGAAAGCTGACCAAGTGGGGCGAGGTGTACAGCCCGACCCGCCAACCTGCCTCGGCGAGGGCCGCGGCAATCAGCGTGCTGACGCTTCCCTTCCCGTTGGTCCCCCCGACGTGGACCGTCGGGATCACGAGGTGGGGGTCGCCGATCGAGGCCAGCAACCCCTCGGTTCGGTCGAGCCCGAATCGAATGGTCGTGGTCCTCGGAAAGAGGAAGTCCACGGCCTCCTGGTAGCTGAGTCGAGGCAACGACGGAATTATGGGCTGACGGATTGAGCGGCGTCGGCTGCCCTGTGCCCCAGCATGTGTCGCAGGAGTCGCACCGTCATTTCGCGGAGAGAGCCGCGGGGAACCACGTCGTCGATCTGGCCGTGTTCGAGCAGGAATTCGGCGGTCTGAAAGCCGTCGGGAAGGTCCTGACCAATGGTCTGCTTGATCACCCGCTGGCCGGCGAACCCGATGACGGCGCCCGGCTCGGCCAGAATCGTATCTCCCTGCATGGCGTAGCTCGCGGAGACGCCACCCGTCGTCGGATTGGTGAGGATGGTGATGAAGGGCACCCCCTGGCGGCGGACCTCGGCGATGGCGGATGAAGTTTTTGCCATCTGCATCAGGGACAGGACGCCCTCCTGCATCCGGGCGCCCCCCGAGGCGCACACCAACACCAGTGGCACCCCCTTGTCCGCCGATCGGTGCGCCAGGCGGGCTATCTTCTCCCCGACCACGGACCCCATCGATCCGCCCATATAGGCGAAGTTCATCACCCCGAGGTGCAGCGGGATTCCTTCCAGCTTACCCAGGCCGGTGTAGATGGCGTCGAGCTGCCCGGTCTTGTGCTGGGAGGCCTTGGTGCGATCGGGGTAGTGCTCGAAGTTGAGCGGGTCGAGCGACCGCAATTCCTGACCCAGCTCGCGCCAGGTCCCGGCATCGGTCAAGAGTTCGAGGTACTCCTCGGCGCTGAACCGGCGGTGGTGGCCGCAGGACGGGCAGACGTTCAGCTCCCGCTCGAATCGCTCCCGAATGTCGACGTGCCCACACGCCTCGCACTTGTCCCACGCATCGCGGGGGATCTCGAGGCGCGCGCGTTGGGAAACGCGGGGCTTTCGTTCCTTCCTAAACCAAGCCGACACAGGCCTCTTGGGATAACGGCTGAATGGACGGTGGCGGCCGGGCCTGCCACCGAGCAAGGAATCTGGTGCCTGGGCCGACTTCCCGCCAGGGCGACTTCGCTAAGTTGTTGTCGCTAATCAGCATAGCCCGCCAAGCGGCTGTCGGCAGCGACCCGAAAAACCAGGCCCATCGCCAGCCCGCAGGCGAGCAGGAAGGATCCGCCGTAGGAGAAGAACGGCAGGGGAATTCCAGTGATCGGCATCACATTGATCGTCATCCCGACGTTCTCGAACACGTGGGTGAAAAGCAGGCCGATTATCCCGAATACCATCAGGCTGCTGAAGGTATTGGTGGCCCGGCGAGCGACGTCGATCATCCGGATGAACAATGCCAGGAACAAGGCGAGGGCGATCGACACCCCGATAAAGCCGAGTTCCTCCCCCACCACCGAGAAGATGAAGTCGGTCGGCTGCTCCGGAAGGAAGGCGAGCCGCTTCTGGGGCCCATCGAGGTAGCCGTTACCGAACCAGCCACCCGAACCGATCGCGACCTTGGACTGGATCGCCTGGTATCCGGATTTGACCGGATCCGCCTCCGGATTGACGAAGGAAACCAGTCGCCGCTGCTGGTATGGTTTGAGCCGATTCCACAGGACGATCGCCAGCACCCCCATGGCGGAATTGACCACCCAGATGAACACCCCCTCACTCAAGTAGGTCCGCCAGAGCAGCAGGAGGCCGGTGAGCACCAGGATCCAGGCGCCCCACCACGCCGTGTCGACCGCCAGGATGAGGCTGATCAAGGGAGAGGCGAGCAGCAGCAGCAGGGACGGCTTGACCCCGGCCCAGAACAAGGTCGCGAAGAGAATCCCCACGAAGACGATCGCGCTGCCCAGGTCTGGCTGGGCCATGACCAAGAGGAACGGGACCCCGGCAATGAGCCCCGGCTTGACCAATTCGCGCAGGGTCTCCGGCGGTTGCCGGAGGCCCGAGCAGTACCGAGCCAGCAAGAGGATGGTCGCCAACTTCGCGAGTTCGACCGGCTGGCCCAAACGAACCCCGCCAATGGCGAGCCAGCTCTTGGTACCCGCGGCCGTCCCCGCACCGGTGCCGATCACGAGCGTGAGGAGCAGCAGGAACAGACCGAGCCCGTAGATCCACGGGGCTGCCCATTCGAGGATCCTGGACGAGGCGCGGTAGGCGACCGCGCCGGTGAGCGCCGCCAGCACGATCCACACGACCTGCCGAACCCAGGCCCCGGTTCCCGAGGTCACCACGTCGGTGGTGCCAGCGGAGTACACCATCGCAAGCCCGTAGCCGCCGAGCAAAAGCACGGTGAGCACGAGGCCCCGATCGAGCCGTGTCATCGGGGCCGCACCGGACCCGAGAGACTGTCCGCCGGCAGTTCGGACGCGGTGGTCGCGGAGTCCTGCTGGGTGATGACGGTAACCGGGGCCTTGGCCAATTCCGGATCGGTCCGCTCGAGGTACCGCCGAATCGCGCGGACCACGTAGGGCGCGACTCCCGAGCCGTGCTTGGCGAACTCCATGATGCTGCCGACGACGATCGTGGGCTTGTCGGCCGGGGCGAACGCCACGAACCAACCATGGTCATCGCCGTGAGGGTTCTGGGCGGTTCCGGTCTTCCCGGCCACCTTGAGGTCGCGACCGCCGCTGGCCGCCGCCGTTCCCCGATCGACGACTTTCTGCATCGCGGCCCGGAGGCCGGCAAGCTGCTCTTGGCTCAGCCCGAGCGGCCTCGGTGTCCCCTTGGGCTCCCGGACGATGTGGGGCACCGGCATCGAGCCGTCACCCGCCAGCGCCGCGTAGAACCTGGTCAAGCTGACGAGAGTCTGTTCGTTCTCCCCCTGGCCGATCGAGAGGTTGAGCGTCGCGGCATTGCTCCATCCCCGAGGTCCGTACTGCCGGTCGTAGTAGGCGGTCGACGGCGGGAACAACGAGCTTCGCTCGAAGCCCAAGTCGAGACCGGTCTCCTCACCCAAGCCCCACTCCGTCGCTTGGGCCAGCAGGTTCGGGAGGCCGATCTTGAGGCCGAGCTGGTAGAAGTAGACGTTGCAACTCTGGGCGATGGCGTCGGTCAGGTCCAGCGACCCATGCCCGGTTCGCTTCCAACAATGAAAGACCCGATTGCCGAAGCGGAAGCCCCCGCCGCAAGACTGGGGCATGTGACTCGAGAAGTCGACGACCCCGCGCCGCAGGCCGATCGCCGCGGTCACCAGCTTGAAGGGCGACCCCGGCGGGAAGGCCCCGCGGGTGGCTCGATTGAACAGCGGCTTGGCTTCGTCGGCGTTGAGTTCGTTCCACCGGCGGCCGGTGATCCCGCTGATGAACTCGTTGGGGTCGAATGCCGGCGCCGAGTAGAGCGCCAGCAACTCGCCATTGGGCCGCATGGCCACCATCGCTCCCCGAGTTCCCGGGCGAGCCGCGGTCCACATGCTGTCGATGAAGGTCTGGAGGTCGAGATCGATGGTCGTCCGAATCGGCTCTCCCGCCACCGGCTTGAGCGACGGGGAGGCGCTTTCGTCGCGGACCATTCGGCCCCGGGCGTCGACCTCGATGAAGCTCTCGCCCTCGATCCCCCGGACCACCGAGTCGTAGGTCGCCTCGAGGCCATCCTTGCCGACCAACGTGCCAGGGCGGGCGCCGGGGTAGCGACCCTTCTCGAGGTCCGCGTCGGAGACCTCAGTGACGTATCCGACCAGGTGGGCCACGGCTTTGCCCGCGATGTACAGCCTCCGGGGCTCGGTTCGGATCACCAGCCCGGGCAGCAGGTAGCGGTGCTCTTCGAGGGCCGCCACCGCCGCCAGGCTGGCGTTCGCGAAGACCAGGGCCGGCTGGAACCGGGCCGCGAGGTAGCGGCGGACCACCTCGTCCTCGACGTCGGCGGTCTCCGGAACGTACCGGGCCATCCGCTTGAGCAAGGCCCGGAGCGAATCCGGCGACGAGGCCAGCACCTTTACCGTGAACCCCGGGGCGTTCTCGGCGATCGGAATCCCGTGGCGGTCGAGAATGGTGCCCCGCGGAGAGGCCAGCGTGAGCCGGCGCAGTCGGTTCTTCTCGGACTGGCGGCGATAGCTGTCGGCCTCGAGAATCTGAGCCCGGAAAAAAGCCACCAGGAGGAACCCAAAGGCCAACAGCAGCACGATGGTGGCCGCGTTGGCTCGTTCTCGGAGGCGGAACTTGGTGAAGGCGACGCTCATTCGTCCAACCGAATCGCCAGCCAATCGCGAAAGATCACCACGACCGTAACCCCGGCGATGGCAGTAGTCACGGCCTGGATGGGCGACCACACCAAGGCCACCCTGCCGAGCTCGGCAAGCCCGGCGCCACTGGCAATCAACACTAATAGCGTCCGGAGCCAGACGCCTCCCGCGAACACCCCGGCGTTCACGAGCAGGTTGTCGGGGAAGAACAGCCCCCTGCCCCAGGCGGCGAGGTAGCCCACGACCGTATGCGCCATGGCTCCAGCCCCGAACCGCGCCGGGGTGAGAATGTCGGTGACCAGCCCAACCGTGAAGCCGATGACCGCCGCGGTGCCGGGGCGGCTGCGAATCGCCACCAGGAGCATGGCGAGCATGAGCAGGTCGGGAGCCGCCGCGCCGCCACCGAACCAGGGGCGAATGTAGAAATGCAGGGTGATCAGAACGGCGATCACGACCGCCACCCGCCAACGCCGGCCCCGCCGCGAAATCGTCATGGGTTCGAGCGATCGGCCCGGCCGACCCGGTAGACCAGGACGTGGCTCACCCGGCCCGGATTGGCGAGCGGGCCGACTCGATAGACCCGCTCCCAGCCCAGCTCCTCCCGGCGAACCCCGGCGACTCGGCCGATCGGAATGCCCTTGGGGTATTGACCGGTCAGGCCGGAGGTCAGGACCAGCGTCCCGACGGCCACCGTGTCGCGATACGGCACCCCGCGAAGTTCGAGAAACGCCTCACTGGCGGAGGCACTCGGCGCCGGCGCGATGATCCCGAGTACCCCACCGTCTTCGGTCATCGCGCTGACGGCGAAATCCGGATGGGCCCACGTCATCGCGATCGACGACTGTCCGTCGACGCTGGTGACGAGGCCCACCAGGCCGTCCGGCGAGACCACCGGGTGCCCTACTCCCACGCCGGCTCGGCTCCCGGCTCCGAGCAGCAGGGTGCGCCCATCCGTGGCGGCCGCTTGATGGAGCACCTCGGCAGGAACGGTAGGAAACGAGGCCCGGGCCTTGAGACCGAGCAAGCCCCGCAGTTGCTCGTTTTCGGCTCTCAGCCAGGCGAGCGACTGGGCGGCGAGGACCGCGGAATCGCGGGCCGCGGCGATGGCGCGGAGGCGGAGGCGGCTGGTGCGTTGCTCTTCAGCGTTGCGGTTGACCCAGACGAGCGGGGCGAGCGCGGTGCCGCGAACGCCGGCGGCGAAGGCCTCCGCCCAGGCGGCCGGCAACACCAGCAACGCGACGGAAAGCGCGAGGCAGATACCGAGGAGGAGCGTATCGCTCCGGGTGAGCGAGCGGCCCGCGCTCGACCTCATGTCACCTCGTCAGGACGTTGCGATACTTCTCGTACTCGTCGAGAATCCGACCGGTACCCCGCACCACGCAGGTGAGGGGATCTTCGTCGACGTGGATCGGCAATCCGGTTTCCTGCGACAACAACAGGTCGAGACCGCGGATCAGCGCCCCACCACCGGTCATCACGATGCCGCGGTCGACGATGTCGCTCGCCAACTCCGGCGGGGTGATCTCGAGCGCCCGGCGCACCGCGTCGACGATCTGTTGAATGGGCTCCTGAACCGCCTCGCGGACCTCGGTGGAGTGCACTCGCACGGTCTTGGGAATGCCCGACACCAGATCGCGGCCCTTCACCTCCATCTCGCGCTCGTCGCCCGCGGGGTAGGCAGAGCCAATCTTGATCTTGATCGCCTCGGCCGTGGGCTCACCGACGAGGAGGTTGTAGTTCTTCCGCATGAACTGGACGATGGCCTGATCCAGCTCGTCGCCTCCGGTGCGGATCGAGGTGTCGCAGACGATGCCGGACAAGGCGATGACCGCGATCTCCGTGGTCCCGCCCCCGATGTCGATGACCATGTTCCCGGTAGGCGTCTCGACCGGAAGCCCCACCCCGATCGCCGCCGCCATCGGCTCGGCCACCATCCAGACTTCCTTGGCCCCGGCGGTTTCGGCCGAATCGCGGACCGCCCGCCGTTCCACCTCGGTGATGCCCGAGGGAACGGCCACGATCACCATCGGCTTGACCTTGAAGAAGTGTTTGTTGATGATGGTGCCGAGGAAATGGCGGAGCATCTTCTCGGTCCGCTCGAAGTCGGCAATGACGCCGTCTTTGAGCGGCCGAACCGCGATGATGCCTTCCGGGGTCCTGCCTAACATTCGCTTGGCATCGAGGCCGAACGCCTTGGGCTCGCCGGAATTACGGTCGATGGCGACCACCGACGGCTCGTTCAGCACGATGCCTTCACCCTTCGCGTATACCAGGGTGTTGGCCGTGCCGAGGTCGACCGCGATTTCATTCGCGGGCAGCAACGAATCCAATTTGAATGGAAACTTCATCGGTGTCTGACCTGGGCCCCTTCGACCGGCTCCCCCGAACGACGCCTAAAGTAAGATGCTGCAAAGAGTTCCACAAGCGGCGCGGGGCTAGAGTCCGGTGCTCCCAAAGCCTCCTTGACCGCGGTCGCTGGCAGGTAACGAGTCGACCGTCTGGAATTGCACAGCCTCGACCCGGGCCAGGACCAACTGGGCAATCCGCATCCCCCTGGTGACCTCGAACGGCTCCCGACTGAGGTTGATGAGCCCGACCTTGAGCTCGCCCCGATAGTCGCTGTCGATCGTGGCGGGGGTGTTAGGCAGGGTGATTCCGTGGCGGACGGCCAGGCCGGAACGGGGCCGGATCTGGATCTCGAACCCCGGCGGGATCGCCACCGCGAAGCCGGTCGGGAAGAGCCGGCACTCCATCGGGGCGAGTACCGCCCCTTCGGCCGCCGCGATGTCGGCACCGGCCGACCCCACGGTCTGGGGGGTGGGTACCGGCAGCCCCTGGCCGTGGGGAAGCCGCTGAATCAGCACCGTCGCCACGAGCGGGACCTAGAGAACCGTGGCGACGTCCACCAAGGGGAGCCCGAAGGCTTCCGCCACGCCCGGATAGACGACCTTCCCCTCGACCACATTGAGGCCGAGCCTAAGGGCGCCATCCTGCTGGCAGGCGGCCTTCCAGCCCAACTTGGCCAACCGCAAGCCGTAGGGCAGCGTGGCGTTGGTGAGCGCCAGGGTCGAGGTCCGCGGCACCCCGCCCGGCATGTTGGCGACCGCGTAGTGGAGGACCCCGTCGACGAAGTAGATCGGGTTTTCGTGGGTGGTCGGTTTGATGGTCTCGACGCAACCACCCTGATCCACCGCGACGTCCACGATCACGGCCCCCGGTTTCATCAACTTGAGATCGTCGCGCCGAATGAGCCGCGGTGCCTTGGCCCCGGCAATCAACACCGCGCCGACCACGAGGTCGGCCCGCTGAATCGCGCCGAGGATGTTGTACCGGTTGGAGTAGAGGGTGGTGACGTTCGAGGGGAGGACGTCGTCGAGGTATCGGAGCCGTTCGAGCGAGAGGTCCAGAATGGTGACGTTGGCTCCCATCCCGGCCGCCATTTTGGCCGCGTTGATGCCGACCACCCCGCCCCCGACGATGATCACGTCGGCCGGCGCGACCCCGGGGACCCCACCCAACAAGACTCCCCGGCCCCCGTAGACCTTTTCGAGATACTTGGCGCCTTCCTGGACCGCCATCCGTCCGGCCACCTCGGACATCGGGGTCAGGAGCGGCAACTCACCGGTCGGCAGCTGGACCGTCTCATAGGCCACCGCCACCGCCTTGGAGTTGATGACGGCCCGGGTGAGCTCTTCCGAGGCCGCGAAATGGAAGTAGGTGTAGATGACCTGGCCGGCCCGCATCCGCGGCCACTCCACCGCGATCGGCTCTTTCACCTTCATGATCATCTCGGCCTTGGCCCAGACCTCGTCGGCCGTGTCGAGGATGGTGCCGCCCGCACAAACGTAGTCCTCGTCGGCGAATCCGCTCCCCGCCCCGGCGCCCTTCTCGACGTGGACCGTGTGACCGGCGTCCACCAGTACCTCGCAGCCCGCCGGCGCCAGCGCGATCCGGTTTTCGTTCGTTTTGATCTCTTTCGGTACGCCGATGATCATCGGAATCTCCCGTCAGGTCGGTCGTGGTTCGCCGCCCAATTCGAGCAGCGAAAGTCGCTCCGGCACGAAGAACTCGGTGGTGACGGCCGCCGCCTCCTCGCTCCCGACGCGATCGATGGCCGCCAGCACGTCATCCAGCTTCCGGTACCGGTCGTCGCTGAGCACGAATCCCGCGAGTCGGTTCATCCGGCTGGCGGGGTTCTCGAGGGCAAGCATCAACTGGCCCTTGAGCTGTTGCTTCCCGCCTTCGAGCTCTTCGTGGCTCAATCCGTCGGTGGCGAGACGGCGGTACTCCGCGAGCACCGCGTCTTTGGCCTGGTCGGCGGTGGCGGTCTGGGTCCCGACATAGACGCCGACGAGACCGGTCCCCCGATAATACTGCTGAAAGGCGTAGACCCCGTACGCCAACCCGAGCTCCTCACGGACCCGTTGAAAGAGCCGGCTCGACATGCCGCCGCCGAAGACGTTGGTGACGATCGCCAGTGGGTAGCGTCGATCGTCGCGAGCATCGAACGTGTCGGTCCCCCAGACCAAGTGCGCCTGGGCGGTCTCCCGGGGAACGAATTCGACGACTCCCCTGGCCGCCGGCGTCACCCCCACCGCCGGCACGGCCGGCCTGGCCGTGGCGTCCGCGAACCAGCCCTGCCGGTCGAGATCGGCCAGGAGCCGATCATGGTCGACGTTGCCGGCCGCCGTGATCACGCAGTTGCCCGGGTAATAGCCGGCGCGGTGAAAGCCCTTGAGGTCCGCGGCGGTGATCGATGACACCGTGGTCGGGGTCCCGAGGATCGAATACCCATAGGGATGATCGGGCCACAGGCGACTGGAGAAGAGGTCGAAGACCAGATCGTCCGGGGCATCGTCGACCGCCTTGATCTCCTCGAGCACGACGTTGCGCTCGAGGGCAAGGTCGCTGTCCCGAAGCAGCGGCCGCAAGACCAAGTCGGTCAGGATATCCACGGCGAGCGGAAGGTCCGCGTCGAGCACGTGGGCCTGGTAGCTGGTGTGATCCCGGCTGGTGAAGGCGTCGAGGGAGCCGCCACGGATCTCGAGGGCCATGGCGATCTCCTTCGCGGACCGGCGCTCGGTTCCCTTGAACACCATGTGCTCGAGCAGGTGGGCCGCGCCCATCAGCTCCCGCGGTTCGTGCGCGCTGGCGGTCCGGACCCAGACACCCACCGCGGCCGATCGGAGGCCCGGCAGGTGCTCGGTCAGCACCGCGAGTCCGTTCGGGGCCGTGGTCCGGTAGAGTCGTTCGTCGAGTTGCTCCCGCACCCGGAGCTATTCCTTCGGCAGCAACGCTTTCCGGGACAGCTTCATCCGGCCGCGGTCGTCCACCTCGAGCAGCTGGACCCGAACGATATCGCCCTTCTTGACCACATCTTCGGTTTTCTCGGTTCGGCCGTGCTGCAGTTCGCTGATGTGGAGAAGGCCCTCAACACCGGGCAGAATCTCGACGAAAGCGCCGAACGCCGTCGTGCTCTTGACCGGACCTTCGTAGATCTTCCCGACTTCGGGTTCGGCGACCAGCGATGACACCATCTCGCGCGCCTTGGCTCCCGCCTCCCCGCCGACTGCCGCGATGGTCACCAGGCCCGAGTCTTCGATGGTGATCTTGGCGCCGGTGGCATCCTGGATCCCGCGGATGGTCTTCCCCTTCGGACCGATGACGTCACCGATCTTGTCGGGCTTGATCATCATCGTGAAGATTCTCGGGGCATACGCCGACAGATCGCCGCGAGGGGCGGCCAACGCCTTGTTCATCTCGCCGAGGATGTGGAGCCGCCCCTTGCGGGCCCGCTCCAACGCATCGGCCATGATCTCCAGGGTCAGTCCGTCGATCTTGATGTCCATCTGGATCGAGGTGATCCCCTTGGCCGTGCCGGCCACCTTGAAGTCCATGTCGCCCAGATGGTCCTCGGCACCGAGGATGTCGGTCAGCACCGCGACCCGTTTCCCCTCCATGATCAACCCCATCGCCACGCCAGCGCAGGGGGCCTTCATCGGAACACCGGCATCCATCAGCGCCAGCGACCCGCCGCAGACGGTGGCCATCGACGACGAGCCGTTCGACTCGAGGATCTCCGAGACGACCCGCAAGGTGTAGGGGAAGGTGTCGAATGCCGGCAGCAGCGCCTGGAGGGCACGCTCGGCCAGGGCACCGTGTCCGATCTCCCGACGGCTGGTGCCCCGAATCGGACGCACCTCGCCGGTGGAGTACGGCGGGAAGTTGTAATGGAGCATGAACGACTTGGTTGCTTCCCCGGGAACGTCGATCGAATCGATCCGTTGCTCGTCGTCAGCCGTGCCCAAGGTCACCGCGACCAGCGCCTGGGTTTGCCCCCGGGTAAACAGGGCCGAGCCGTGAACCCGGGGCAGCAGGCCCGCCTCGACCGCGATCGGGCGGATGGTGTCGAGATCTCGCCCGTCGATCCGCTCACCCTTGTCGAGAACCTGATTGCGCATGGTACGGTACTCGATCTCCTCGAGTTCCCGTTCCGCGTCCTTCACCTTGTCCGGCATCTCGGCCGTGATCGTGGTCAGCGCCGCGTCCCTGACGCCCTTCATTTGAGCCGCCCGGCCGGCCTTGTCCTTGGCGTTGATGGCCTTCGCCATGTCCTTCTCGGCCAACTCGCGGATTCGTTTGGCCACCCCCGGGTCGATCTCCGTCTTGGCCCAGACCATCTTGGGGACGCCGGCCTTGGCCACCAGCGTCTCGATGTGGCCGCGCAGCTCGCGAATGCCCTTCTGAGCCACCTTGAACGCCTCGAGCATGTCGGTCTCGGACACCTCGAGCGCACCACCTTCGACCATGTCGATGAACTCACCACTACCGCTCACGGTGAGGTCGAGGTCGGAGAATTCGAGCTGGTGGAAGGTCGGGTTGAGGATCCAGTTGCCGTCGACCCGGCCAACTCGCACGGTGGCGAGAGGACCGTTCCACGGCACCGGCGAAAGGGACAACGCCGCCGAGGCCGCGAAGGCACCCAAGACATCGGCGTCGTGCTCCTGGTCCGCCGAGACGACCGTGACGAAGACCTGGACCTCGTTGCGGAAGCCCTCGGGGAAGAGCGGCCGGATCGATCGGTCGACGATTCGGGCCGCGAGGATTTCCTTGTCCGACGGCCGGCCTTCTCGCTTGATGAACCCACCCGGGATCTTGCCGGCCGCGTAGGTGCGCTCGCGATACTCGACCGTGAGGGGGAAGAAGGGCAAGGACGACTGGTTGGGGCTCACCGTGATGGCGGCGAGGACGACCGTGTCGCCAAACTGGACCAGGACCGACCCGGCGGATTGGCGCGCGAGGCGGCCGGTTTCGAGTACCAACCGGCGGCCGGCGAACGTGGTTTCAATGCGATGCACAGCAATAACCCTCGATGGTGGTGAGGGCGGACAGGCGCCCGCCCCGACCCCCGCAATACACGAAGGGCGTCCCGGTTGTCTTGGGGACGCCCTCGCGGCGCGGGAGCCTAGTGACGGAGCCCGAGATCGTTGATCAGGGCTCGGTACGTCGTGAGATCGGTATTTCGCAGATACGTCAAGAGGCGGCGTCGCTGGCCGACCATCTTGAGCAACCCCCGCCGACCGTGATGGTCTTTCGGATGGGTCCGAAAGTGGTCGGTGAGCGAGTTGATCCGTTCCGTCAGGAGTGCAACCTGAACCTTGGTAGACCCGGTGTCCGTTTCGTGGCGGCCGTGCTTGGTCATCACGGCGGGCTTGTCATACCCCATGTCTTCTCGTCCTCAGCTTCCGTCTTTGCCGACGCGTCTGGCCCGTAAGTGTTTGTAGCCCACAATAATAGGGTCCCTCGACCCGGCTGACAAGGGCCGCAAATTCCGGCTGCCCGGGGCCACCAGGACCGCCCAGGGTTGCCAGTCGGGCAGCCAAACGGCGTTTGGCGGGGTCGCTTGACAGCGGCGGTCGCCGGCCTGAGTGTTCGCCCTCCCCTTCGGTCCGCCGAGGTTCTCCATGCGGCTTCGTTGCTCGGCAATCATCGGCCTGGCCCTGGTATCGGCACCGACCGCGCTCCCGGCCCAACCGGCGCAGCGAGCGGTGTTGGTCACCGGCGCGAGCAGCGGCATCGGTCGGAAGGTCACCGAGCTGCTGGCGTCGCGCGGGTTTTTCGTCTACGCCACGGCCCGCAAGCCGGAGGATCTCGCGGCGCTCGATCGAATCCCGAACGTCAAATCGATCCGGCTGGACGTGACGGCGCCGGCCGAGATCGCCGCGGCGGTGGAGGCGGTCCGGCAGGGCGGGCGCGGTCTGTATGGGCTCGTCAACAACGCCGGCGGCGCCATCGTCGGCCCGCTGATCGAGCACGAAGAAACCGAGATGGCGTGGCAGTTCGACGTCAACGTGTACGGACCGTGGCGATTGGTCAAAGCGTTCGCGCCGATGCTGATCGAATCGAAGGGGAGGATCACCAACATCAGCTCGGTGTCCGGGGTCCTCTCCGGTCCGATGTTGGGGGCTTACAGCATGACCAAACACGCCCTCGAGGCGTTCACCGACGCGTTAGGCGCCGAGATGGCCAGATTCGGGGTGGTGGTCAACGCGGTGGAGCCGGGCAACTACCGCTCGGAAGCCGGCCGGGCCGCCCTCTCCCGGCTGGGCGACGTCGAGGCCCGGGCAGCCCGGTCGCGGTACCCGAACGAGATCCGGGCGTTGGGCCGCAACATCTCCGGTTACGACCAGTACGCCGAACCGATCGACGTCGCCGAAGCGGTCTATCACGCGCTCCACGCGCCGACACCGAAGGCGCGATACCTGGTGACCACCGCGGGTCGGGGGATGGAGCGAGTGGCCGAGAAATCACTCGAGGAACTGGTCCAGCTCAACCAAGGCCATCGGTTCACCATTGGCCGCGACTCGCTGGTGACGCTGTTGGATGCCGCCCTCAAGCGGGTGGCGCCCTGACGGCTCCAATCGGACTACTTGGTCACCGACTGGCCCGCCATGCCGCCAGCACCTCGGCCTCCTTGGCCGCCGTGATTCCCGCCCGCAGCCGCTCTTGCCGCTCCGGCGTTTGGGCGTGATAGAAGTCGAGGGTGTCCTTCGCGGTGACGGCCAGGGACCGGAAGGTCAGACCCAGCGCGATCTCTGGTGAAATGTCGAATCGGGCGAACCCGGCCCGGTTGCCTTTGGACGGCATCCAGACCGGCATTTCCTGATAGGGCCGAACCTGGTGCTTCTCCAGGAACTCGGCGTCGACCCAGGTAAACCTGGCGTCGGAGGTGGTCACCGCTTTGATCCCATGCAGCAACTCGGCGAAGCTCCGTGGTTGCTTCGGTCCCAGCCCGTTGTAGGTGCCCGTGGTCCCCATCTCGGCCAGACGGATCATCCACTCGCAGATGTCGCGGGCATCGATGAACTGAACCCAGTCGGTCCCGTCGCCGGGCGCCAGCACCTCCCCACCCTTCTCGATTCGGACTGGCCAATAGGTGAACCGGTCGGTCAGATCGCCGGGACCGACGATCAACGAGGCGCGCACGATGCAGTGGTTGTCGGGAAAGTACTTACGGACGACACCCTCGGAGAGGGCTTTGGCGAGGCAATACGGCAGCGGTCTTCCCGCCTCCACGGGGGTGTTCTCCCGGGTGCAGACCGGGGCGTCGACGGTCATCGGCACCCGGCTGGTGTCGAAATAGACCGATCGGGTCGAGGTGAAGATGTAGCGTTTGACGGCCTTCTGCAGCAGGCTGGCCGACCGCTCGACCCAAGTCGGGTCGGTCGCCGAATTGTCGAGCACGACGTCCCACTCTCGACCTTCGAGTGACTTCAAGTCGCTGGCCCGATCGCCGACGAGCTTCTCGGCGTCCGGGAAGAGGCCGGGATTGGTTCGGCCCCGGTTGAAGATGCTCACCTTGTGGCCGCGGTCGAGGGCGTACTGAACGTGGTAGGGACCGATGAAACCGGTGCCGCCCAGAATCAGAATCCTGAGGGGCGCCCGGCGCGGCCGGGAGAAGATACTGAGGCGGTGGCCCCCGAGCCCGAGACCGGTGCCACCGATTGCCGCCAATTTCACGAAATCCCGCCGTCCGGTCGTCATGGGGAGAGGTCCCTTCACCGAGAATCGCTGGTCTTGCCGCCACGGTCCAGCTTGTCGATGGTCGCCGTCGAGGGGCGTCGTTCCTTCTGGAGCCGCCGGGCGACCGACTCGTTTTGCCGGAGCACACGGAGGATGTTCCGGCCCGACAGTTTCATCAAGTCGGTGTCTGACCAGCCTCGCCGGATCAACTCGGCGAACAAATCCGGGAAGGTCGAGACGTCCTCCAAGCCCTTGGGCATGTCGTCGCTGCCGTAGAAGTCGCTCCCGACCCCGACATGGTCGACCCCCGCCACCTTGCGGACGTGCTCGATGTGATCAGCGACGTGTCGTAAGGTCGCCACCGGCCGCGGGTGGGTTCGGGCGTAGTCGGCCCGAATGCGCTCGGCGTCGACCAGCGAGGGGTTCCCCTTGGTCAACTCGCGCACCGCCAGGTCCCAGTCGGCCACGGCTTGGGAGACGAAGGCCGGGATGAAGGTCACCATCACCACGCCGCCGTTCGCCTTCATCCGGGCGAGCACGTCGTCCGGCACATTGCGGGGGTGATTGGTCAAGGCCTTGGCCGAGGAGTGGGAGAACATCACCGGGGCCTCGGTCACGTCGAGCGCGTCGTGCATGACCTTCGGGGTGACGTGCGAGATGTCGACGACCATGCCGAGTCGATTCATCTCCCGGACGACCTCTTTGCCGAACGGGGTCAGACCGTTGTGCCGCGGGACATCGAGGGCCGCGTCGGCCCAATCGAGGGTCACGTTGTGGGTGAGAGTCATGTACCGGACGCCGAGCCGGGCGAAGATCCGAAGGGCGCCTAACGAATTCTCGATGGCGTGGCCCCCCTCCATCCCGATGAACGACCCGATCTTGCCGGCCTGGAACGCCTGGTTCGCCTGGGCCGCGGTGGTCACCCATTGGAGCGCCTCGGGATAGCGCTCGATCACCCGGCGGGCGATGTCGATCTGCTCGAGCTGGACCCGGGCGTACCCCGAGTCCTTGATCTCGCCGGGGATGTACACCGACCAGAACTGGGCCCCGACTTGTCCCTTCCGGAGCCGCCCCAGGTCGGTATCGCCCTTGGCGCGCTTGCGGAGGTCTCGGGCATCGACGTCCCCGGGCGCCTCGGCGTCCTCCCGAATCACGAAGGGCAGGTCGTTGTGGCTGTCGACGAGCGGGGAGGCCCTGAGAATCCGGCGGGCCCGCTCGAGGGCCGGGTCGGGTTGGGCCGCGACGAGGTCGACAACGAGTCCGGCGATGCCGGCCCCGAGACAGACGGTCCGAATCACGATGATCCCCATGGGAGAATGCGGCTAGTAATCATACGCCATGTCCCACCGGCCCGGCAGGGCCGCCTTGTCGATCCCGGTGGGCCGCTCGCCGGCGCGATGAGCCCAACACCGACGACGGCGACGACTTCCTCGACAGCGACCGCTTGCGCTGGTGCCCCTTGGCTGTACCTTGGGCTGGGAGACCGATTTTCGGCCAACAGGGAGCCGGCGCATGACCGAGCGGGCCTCGATCACGGCGATCGTCGCGACCTACAACGAAGAGCGAAACATCGAGGCGTGCCTCGCCAGTTTGGCCTGGTGCGACGAGATCATCGTCGTCGATTCCCACTCCACCGATCGGACGCCGGCGCTGGCGAGGGCCCACTCCAAGGTTCGCTTCTTTCAGCGCGAGTACCTCGGCGATGGCTCCCAACGGAACTGGGCGATCAACCAAGCCACCACCGAGTGGATCATGGTGCTCGACTCCGACGAGCGCTGTCCGCCCGAACTAGCGGCCGAGATCGACGGTTTGCTGCGGTCGACTCCCGTCGCCAACGCGTTCACCATTCGGCGGCGCACCTACGTGCTCGGCAAACAACTCCGGTACTCCGGCTGGCAGAACGACCGAGTGGTCCGCCTCGCTCGGCGAGCGCTGGCTCGGTATACCCGGCTTCGGGTCCACGCCAAGCTCGAGGCATCCGGTCCCTCGCCGGTCCTCGGGCATGCCATCGATCATCACATGGTCGATTGCTTTCACGACTACGTCCTTCGGATCAACCGGTATGGCTACTGGGGAGCCGCGCAGAGCTGGCGCGACGGCGTCGGGCAGTCCCTGCCCGGCATCCTGATTCGACCGCCGTGGCGGTTCGTTCGCACCTATCTGCTCCAGCTGGGGTTCCTCGATGGCATCAGGGGCCTGGCGTTCTGCATCCTGCAGGCCTACGCCACCTACCTGAAGTGGGCATTGCTCTGGAGCTGGCATGCCAACGCCAAGCGTGGTATCGCCCCCCCGCTCCCCCGCTTCGACGAGGATCCGGCCGTCTGGCGGGGAACGGCCGACCACGCCAGTCGGCTCGCAGCCAAACCCTCGTCCCGCACCTCGGCGCTCCCGGCCCCGAACCAATAGGCGCCCGATGAGGGTTCCCCTGGTACTCAACCGGCGCACCGGAACGGCGCCGGTCCTGGTCCACGCGCCGGGGACCGACCGTGAGAGTCCGTGGTGGCTGCCGATTCGCCGCCGGGTTTTCGAGGAGCCGGGCCGGCATGAGGTGCCACCCGGCCTCGCGCTTCTTACCTACAATTCCGGTCATCCCAACGAAATTCTCAGCCGACGGGGCCACGGTCTGGGATGGTTCGAGCGGTCCCTGGAGCAGGCCGGTTTGCCGTATGTCGTCCTCGGCCAGGGCCTTAGATCCGAGTGGCGCAATCGCCTGAAATTGGAGCTGACCCTCGACTTTCTGCGGCGGACCGCGGCCCAAATGGTGCTCGGCGCCGACTCCTCCGACGTGCTCCTGGTTGGCGACCCCGCGCGGCTCGTCGCCCGCCTCTCCACCACCCCGGACCGGGTTCTCTTCAACGCCGAGAAGCGGCCCTGGCCGCGCGAGGCCCGAGAGGTCTTTCGGTTCGAACGGACGGTTGCCCGAGGACCGTTTCGATACCTCAACAGCGGCCTTTGGCTCGGGCGCCGAGAACCCCTCATCGCCGCGTTCGAATGCGCGGCCCGATGGGCTGGCCGATTGACCGCCAAGCCGGATTCGGATCAGATCTGCTGGAAGTACGCCTACCGTGAGTTGTATCCGGCCATCGAGGTCGACACGACGTGCTCGGTCTTTCAGTGCCTCAACGACGTCGGCCCGGAACTCGAGGTCGCCGGTGTCCGGTGGCCGCGGCTATCCTGGCTGACCGGCCGCCTGCCGCAATAGGGCACTGAGTGATCGGGCGGCGCCACTCCAAGTGTGGTGCAGGCGGGCGGCGTCACGGCAGCGGGCGCCGACCGCATCGCGGTGCTCGGGGCGGCTCAGCAGATCGGCAACCAGCGACGCGAAGGGTTCGGGCCGATCGGCGATCAGCGGAGCGGCCGCCTCTTCCACCAAGCCGTTGGCCGCGATCGAGGTCATCACGACCGGACAGCCAGCGGCCCACGCCTCGAGCACCTTGTTCTTGATCCCGGTCCCAGTCCGCATCGGCGCGACCGCGACCCAGGCTCGGCCCAGGACGTCGACCATGTCGTCGGGGTCGGCCTGAACCTCGATGTCCGGCGCTCTCAGCCTCTTGACCTTGTCGCTCGGTCGGCGGCCGGCGATGACCAAACGGGCTCGGGGAACGCTGGCTCGCACCAGCGGCCAAATGGTCCGTACCAGGAACCGGGCGGCGTCGACGTTCGGCGGGTAGTCGAGGGTTCCCGTAAAGACGACGGTTGGGGCTGGCGCTCTGGGCGGGAGCGATGCTGGGATGCCGACGCCGTTCGGGATGACCACCACGGATCGCCCGCCGAGACGCCCGAGAAACCGGGCGTCGGCGGGGCCCGATGCCACGGTTGCGGCTGCCAAACGAACCAGCCGCCGCTCGTACCAGGCGTAGCGGGCTGCCCGCAGGAGCGTGGTCGGCGACCGGCGGAGGCCCCGGAGGCGTTCCAGCGTGGCCGAATCACAACGGTCGATAACCACGGGGACGCCCGCGGCGAGCGCGGGGAGCAGAAACTCGGCACCGGGCCACAGGAGGGCGGCAGCCGGCCTATCGCCCTCGAGCAACTCGACCACGGTCCTCGCGAGGGCGGCCCGGGACGGTCCGCTCCCGGGCGGCGGGACTGGGCTCAGTTGGCAGTCGGATTCCACTTCGATCAGGCGGTGGAGAGGAACTGGAGCCGGGGGCCTGGGTGCCTCGGCGGCGCCACCATCGGTTCGACTTCGGGGGGCGCAGACGACCAGGTCGATTTCCCAGTCATTGGCCAACGCCTCCAGAAAGCGCGCCGCCCGGAGCGCAAGCCCGCCCTCGGTCGGCCATGGCGGCACCGTGCTCACCGCGAGCAGTCTCAATCGAGGTACCCCGCCCGGCGCATGACTGGGCGGAAGGCCGTCTCGATCGCCGAGATCGCCGGCGCCGATAATTCCTCGCGCCACCCCTCGGTGCCCCCGATCCGAACGAAACGGCCAGGTCCTTTGGCCCGGTTGAGATAGGCCTCGGCACCATGACGATCCTCGAGGTTCCGCATCGCCTCGAAGGCCCCGCGCGAGACCGCTCTCGCGAAATCCGCCGGCGAGCGATCCAGCGCGATGAAGCTGGCGACGTTCCGGAGCACGGCCTCCCGATCGGCGGCCATCTCTTCGTACCGCACCACCAGGATCCGCCCGGTCCGGCCGGCTTCGTCCAGGACGCTCGCGACCTGCCGGTCCCACCGCACCAGGTCGCTGTTCCAGTGGCGGAACAAACCCCGTCCGGCGAGATACTGCTCCAGAAACGCGTCGAACTCGGTTGTCAGGTCCCCGCGAACCGTCCGATACATTTGCCACAGCGAGGGCAGCACCGCCCGCGGGTCGCGAACGAGGTAGATGATCCTGGGATACCGGCACCAGTATCGGGGATACTCGTTGCGAAAAGTCCGGGGATCTCGGAGGTGGCCGAACCGTCGGATCCGGTCATCGCGACCGTGGACGAACGGAACGAACTGCCCGACGTTGGCCAAGGTGACTCGGTCGGCCCGATCGCGCTCGATCAGGACCGCGAGCATGTAGGCCAGCCAGGTATTGCCCGACTTCGGATGGCCGACGAGAAAGGTGTCGGTCGGCCGCAAGGCGGCGTCGAACCGGGGGGCCAACAACCGGGTCCGGAGCCGGTAATACCCCAGCTGGCGTTTGAGGTCACGCCACCAGCCAGAGGCGATCCGAGCGACCGTCATCCGAGTTGGTCGGCGAGAAAGGAGTTGCCGAGCGAGACGAAACCATCGCCGAACTCCCCTCGGCGAACTCGCCCAAAATTGTCCCACTTCGTCATCGCTCCGAACGGGCGGTCAGGCTACGTCGCCAACGAGAAATCGAACTCGCTGACGGGTTTCGCGATCGACCCCAACAGCGGTGCTCTGCGGGAACTCCCTGGTTCTCCCTACCCGGCCGGCCGACGACCGATCTGGCCGGCCATCGACCCTCGCGGGGCGACCCTGCTGGTGGCAAACCGCGAATCCGCTAACCTCTCGGTGTGGCGGATCGACCAGGCCACCGGTGTCCTCGAGCCCCAGCCGGGGGGACCGCTGCCGGCGGGCCACCGGCCCCGCGCGGTCACCCTGACGCCATCAGGAGCCTTCGGGTACCTCCTCAACGAGGGAGACGGAACGATCTCGGGCTATTGGCTCGAGTCTGGGCGGGTCTCCCGGATCTGTTGACTCTCGGGTCAGTACGTGGGCGCGCACCCCGTGCGCGACGACGGGGGCACCGCGGACCAAGCAGAACGCCAGCGCGATCCACCCGGTAATCTGGAAGAGCTCGAGAAGGCCGCCTCCCAGGCGAGTCAGCTCCGGGGAGGCGAAGCCGACCAGCGCGTGCGCCAGTGCCAGTCCGCAGAAGCTCGCCGTTTTGGCGACGGCGTACCCTGTCCGCATCGCGGTCGATCCGACGATGAACCGGCCCAGGGCCGTGCGATGTTGGGCGAACGGAGCCACCCCCTGCCCCACCTCCACGCTCCTGAGCGCGTCGGTGAGGGCGGTCCGCCCGACCACGACCAACGGGATGACGATCGAGATCAGGTCAAGGTGGGCGAAGGTAACCCAGAGCACCAGCTCATAGGTGCGGTCCGCCGCGATGTCGAGGACGCTGCCGAACACGCTCGTCGACCCGTAACGCCGAGCCACCACGCCGTCCACCGTGTCGAGCATCAACCCGAAGAACAGCAGAGCCACCGCGGCCAGCCGGACAGGCGGCGAACCGAAGTACAAGATCAAGACATTGACGACGAGTAACGGGAACCGCGACAGGGTGATCCAATTGGCCAGCAAGTTGACCGACCGGTTGATGACGCCTCAACAGAAGCATCTGGCCGTGACCTGCCGGTGACTCCGGCCCGAAACTCCGCCGGCACCCATGCCAGCCGGCCGCATGACGCCCGCTCCAAGGGCGGCAGCACCGCCCGCCAGGGTGGGCGGCGCTCCTAACCGAGGATTCCCAGGTTTTCGAGGACTCGCCGAATGTCGTTGGAGAAGGCCAGGACCATGAGCATCACGATGGCCACGAATCCAGCCATGGTGAGCCATTCCCGGATCCTGCCCGTCACCGGTCGCCGGGTGACGCCCTCGACCAGCAGGAACAGGAACTGCCCGCCGTCGAGAATCGGGATTGGCAGCAGGTTGAGGATGGCGAGGTTCACCGACAACAGCGCCATCAGGGCGAAGAAGTCCTCGGGACCCCGGCGGGCGCTCTGACCGGCTGCCATGCCGATCGCGATCGGTCCGCCGAGCTCGCGGGTCGAGACGGCGCCGCTGAACATCCCCCGGACCAGCCCAACGACCTGTCCTCCCACGAACGCCACTCGCCGCCCGCCCTCGACCACGGCGGGCACCAAGCCGATCGCCTCCCGAACATCCGGGATATCCGGGCCCCGCACCCCGATCCGGCCGATGGTACGGACGACGCCATCGGCGGTGTCCTGCTCTGGGGCGGGCGTCACCCGAATGCTGGTACGGCCGCCGCCCCGGCCCACCTCGAGCACGATCTCGCGGCCGGCGCTCCGCTCGATCGAGCCGACCAGGTCTTCCCATCGCCGAACCGGCTCGGCGTCGAGCGCGAGAATCGTGTCGCCTTGGGCCAGCCCGGCGCTCGCTGCCGGTCGGTCCGGCACGACTTCCATGACGATGGGGGCGAGCAATGGCCGAAGGGCGCGAAAGGCTCCCCGCCGGTCGGGACTGCCCTGGGGCGCGACGAGCTGGACCGGCGACCGACCCGCGATGCCGATCACCACGGTATCGCCCGGGACCGAAACGATGGCTCGTTCGATGGCTTGCCAATGCTCCACCGACGCGCCGTTGACGGCCTCGATCCGGTCGCCGAGGGTGAGCTCACCAAACCCGGCTGCCCCGGCGGGCAGTCGGGACCGGTCGACCTCGGCCACGATCGTGGTGGGAATCACCGGGAGCCCGTTGAAGTAGACGATCCCGGCAAACACCACCCAGGCGAACAGCGCGTTCATGACGACGCCGGCCAGAATGACGACCATCCGCACCCAGACCGGCTTGGCCTCGAATACTCGATCCGGCGGCACCTCCGCCTCCACCGTCCCACCTTCGAGCCCCTCGCCGGCCCCCTCACCGAGCCGGCTCGCCATCTTGACGTAACCGCCAAGCGGAATCCAGGAGACCGAATACTCAGTCTCCCCCCGAGTAAACGAGAGTGCCTTGATCGGCGTCCCGAGCCCGAGCGAGAAACGATGGACGTAGATGCCGGCCCATTTGGCGGCCACGAAATGCCCCAGTTCGTGGACGAAGACCAGCAGCCCGATCACGATGATGGTCGAGAGAATCGTCAGTCCGGCGCCACCCATCAGATTAGGCTCTCCGCGACCGCGCGAGCCCACGCGTCGGCCTCTTGAACGTCGCCGAGGTCGCTGACTGGTCCCCCGGGGAACCGAGCCAACACCGTCTCGATGATCTCGGCAATCCGCCCGAAAGCAAGCTGGTTGGCCAGGAACCTCGCAACCGCCACTTCGTTGGCGGCGTTGAACGCCGTCGGCGCGAGGCCGCCTTGGCGTCCGGCCGCGAGGCCCAAGGCAAAGGCGCGGAAGACCTCGTGGCGCACCGGCTCGAAGGTGAGGCTCGCCGCGGCAACCGGATCGAAACGGCGGACCCCGGCATCGCCAAGGCGTTCCGGATGGGTGAGGGCGTAGAGGATCGGAAGTTCCATCGTCGGATAGCCGAGTTGGGCCAGCACGCTGCCGTCGGCGAACTCGACGAATCCGTGGACGATGCTCTGGGGGTGGACCACGACGTCGATCGCGTCGTAGGGCAGCCCGAACAGGTAGTGGCCCTCGATGACCTCCAGCGCCTTGTTGGCGAGGGTCGCGGAATCAATCGAGATCTTCGACCCCATTCGCCAGGTCGGGTGGCAGAGCGCTTGTTCGACCGTGGCCGTGGCGATTCGGTCGGCCTCCCAGTCGCGGAACGGGCCGCCCGAAGCGGTCAGAATGATCCGGGAACAAGGCGCCGCGGCGTGGCTCAAGCACTGCAGCACGGCACTGTGCTCGGAATCCACCGGAACGAGTTCCCCGCCGCCTTCGAGCCGGGCTCGCTCGACCAGTGGACCGCCGGTCACCAGCGACTCCTTGTTCGCCAGCGCGACCCGTTTCCCGGCCCACAACGCCGCCAAGGTCGCCTCGAGTCCCGCGAAACCCACGACCGCGTTGACCACGATGTCGACATCGGGATGAGTGGCCGCCTCGAGCAGAGCGGCCCGCCCGGCCGTGCCGCCGTTCCCGTTGCCATTGGCCAGCGAGGCGAAGGCCGGGCGCCATTCGGCCTGCTGCTGGGCCAACCGGTCGGCGTTCGAGCCGGCGGTGATGGCAACGAGCCGGAACCGATCCGGGTGGCGTTTCAACACCGCCAGGGTCGACACCCCGATCGAACCGGTCGAGCCCAACACCGCGACACCCCGCATCGGTCAGATCAACCCGAAGAGCCGATACAGCATCGCCGCGATCGGCACCACGAAGTACAGGGCGTCGAATCGATCGAGGACGCCGCCGTGGCCAGGGATCAGACTGCTCGAGTCCTTGATGCCGACCTCACGCTTGAAGAGCGACTCGGCCAGATCGCCGATTTGAGCCGCGACCGACAGCACCAGCCCGAACAGCAGCGCCTCCCAGGTCGCGATCGAGAAGCCCGACGGGTTCATCGCCAGGATATTGAACACCAACGCGGCGGCGACCCCCCCGACGAGCCCGGCAACCGAGCCGCTCCTGGTCTTCCCCGGACTGATCACGGGAGCCAGCTTCGGCCCCCCGAACGCGCGCCCGCCGTACATGGCGGCGGTATCGCCAACCCAGGTCACCGCCAAGGGGAAGAACACCGCCCAGGTGGCCGGCCAACTCTGGTCGGGGCCGACGGCGTAACGGACCCCGAGCAGGAAACACGGGAGCACCCCGCAGTAGAGCGGGGCCAAGACCGTGATGGCCACGGAACCTAACGGCCGCTCCGTCGGCGTCCTGGCGAACAGCGCGCTGGTCAGGACCAGGATCAGGAACCCCGCCATGGCAAACCAGGGCGATGGTAGCGCCGCTTCCCAATCGAGACCGCCGAACCCGATGATCGCGCCGCCATAGGCGAGCCAGGTGCCGATCGGCGCCGCGACGGCCGCGCCGATGGCGAGTGGGGCGAGAGGCTCGACTCCCTGGCGCCTCGCGATGTCGACCAGCTCCCGGGCGCCCAACCCACCGATCAGCGATACCAGGAGGGCGAGTGGCAGGGCGCCCCAGTACACGGCGCCGATCGCGATCGGGATCGCCACGACGGCGAACAGGATCCTCGTCAAATGATTGGACACGGACCCCCTCGTTTGCCGATCAGGCCGTCGTGACCCGGCCGAACCGGCGGTCGCGACGCTGGTAATCGAGAACGGCCTCGAAGAACTCCCGGCGGCCGAAGTCGGGCCAGAGGGTAGGAGTGACGTACAGCTCCGCGTAGGCCAGCTGCCAGAGAAGGAAGTTGGAGATCCGAAACTCGCCGGAGGTTCGAATCAGGAGGTCCGGATCGCCCCAGGGCGCGGTGTAGAGCCGGTCGGCGATGGCCTGTTCGGTAACTTCGTCGGAGGTAATCCGTCCGGCAGCCACGTCCTCGGCGAGCCGGCGCGCCGCTCGGGTGATCTCGGCCCGGGAACCGTACGAGATACAGATGTTGAGCGCGAGCTTGGTCCCGCCGGCGGTGGCGCGCTCGACGAACTCGACCGCCTGGCGGGCAGGCGGCGAGAGGGGCGTGAGATCGCCAAGCATCCGAACCCGGACCCCCTGCTCGGTGAGTTCGGCCGACTGGGTCGAGACATATTCCTGCAGCAGCGCCATCAGGGCATCGATCTCTTCGGGCGGACGCTGCCAGTTCTCTTGGCTGAACGCGAAGACGGTGACGGTGGTGACGCCGGCCTCGAGGCATGACTCCACCAGCCGGCGGACCGACGCCATACCGGCCTGGTGTCCCGCGGTCCGCGGCAGGTTGCGACGCTGGGCCCAGCGGCCGTTGCCGTCCATGATGACGGCAACGTGGGCCGGAACCGCCCCCTGGAGCTTGATCTGCCGGAGGAGGTCGTCGCTCAAACCTCCATGATCTCCGCTTCTTTGGCGTGAATCAGGGTGTCGATCTGCTTGATGTGCTCGTCGGTGATCTTCTGGATTTCCTTCTCGGCCCGGGTCTTGTCGTCCTCGGAGACGTGTTCGACCTTCTTGATCTTGTGGAGCGCGTCGGTTCGAGCGTGCCGCACCGCGATGCGACCTTCCTCCGCCAGTTTGTGGATCACCTTGACGAATTCTTTGCGACGCTCCTCCGACAAGGGCGGGATCGGGATTCGAATGAGGTTGCCCTGGGTCGCCGGATTGAGACCCATGTTGGCGTCGCGAATGGCCTTTTCGATCGGAATGGCCAGGTTCTTGTCGAACGGCTGTACCGTGAGCAACCGGGGCTCCGGGGCCGACACCATCCCGACCTGGTTGATCGGGACGTGGGCGCCGTAGGCTTCGACCCGTACGACGTCCAGCAAGTGCGGGCTGGCCTTGCCGCTCCGAATGGCGCTGAACTCCTTCTTGGTGTTCTCGATCGCTTTGTGCATGCCCTCTTTGGCATGCTTGATCGCGTCAGGAATGGTCATCGTACGATGGTCCCCACCCGTTCGCCCGAGAGGACCCGAGCGATGGCTCCGGGTTTGTTGATGTTGAATACCACGATGGGCAATTTGTTGTCCTTGCACAACCCGAACGCATTGGCATCCATCACGGCGTAGCCGTTGATGATGGCCTCCTGGAATGTAAGCTCGGGAATGAATCTCGCGCTCGGGTCCTTCTTGGGGTCCATGGTGTAGATCCCGTCGACCCCGGTGGCCTTGAGAATGACCTCGGCCTCGATCTCGAGAGCCCGGAGCACGGCGGCCGTGTCGGTCGAGAAGAAGGGGTTGCCGGTGCCGCCGGCGAAAATCACCATCCGGCCCTTCTCCAGGTGGCGCACCGCTCGGCGGCGGATGTAGGGCTCGGCGAGCGACTCCATCCGGATGGCGGTCATCACCCGGGTCTGGACGCCCATCTTCTCGAGGATGTCCTGCAGCGCCAGCGCGTTGATGACCGTCGCCAGCATGCCCATGTAGTCGGCGTTGACCCGGTCGAGGCCCTCCCGGCTGGCATGGGTGCCCCGAACGATGTTACCGCCGCCCACCACGAGGCCAAGGTGAATGCCCTCATGGTGGACGCCCTTGAGCTCGGCGGCGAGTCCCTCGACGACGCCGTAGTCGAGCCCCTGGCCCCGTTCGCCAGAGAGGGCCTCTCCGGAGATCTTGAGAAGCGCCCGGCGGTACGCCAGGGCCATCAGGCCTCCCCGACCTTGAAGCGGGCAAACCGCTTCACGGCCACCGCCCCGCCGGCCGCCTTGGCCGCGGCCTTGACGAGGTCGCCCACCGCTTGACTCTCGTCTTTGACGAACGGCTGGCTCAGCAGGACCCGTTCGGCGACGAACTTCTTGACCTTGCCGTCGACGATCTTGCCGCGAATCGCCTCAGGTTTGCCCTCGGCGGCCACCTGCTCTTCGGCGATCCGGCGCTCCCGCTCGATCAAGTCGGTCGGGATGTCGGCGTCGGAAACACCGATCGGGTCGGCGGAGGCCACATGGAGTGCCACGTCCTTGGCCAGGTTCGTCAACACCTCGCCGGGCGGCCCCTCGACGTCGACCAGCACGCCGACCTGGCCGTTGTGGTGAAGGTAGGACGCGACGACGCCGGCCGGCTGGGTGAACCGGGCGTACTTGTTCAGGGTCATCGCTTCGCCGGTTTTGCCGGAGACCTCTTTCACGGCCTCGGCCACGGTCTTCCCCCGAAACGGCTGGTCGTCGATCGAGCCGGCCTTGACCCCGACAGGGGCCTTGGCCGCAACGTGCTTGGCGAGGTCCTTGGCGAGACCGATGAAGTCGTCCGTCTTGGCGACGAAATCGGTTTCGCAATTCAGTTCGATCATCCCGCCGGACTTTCCGTCGGCGGCCAACTCGATGACCACGAGCCCTTGTGAGGCGCTCCGCCCGGCCCGCTTCTCGGCCTTGGCGATTCCCTTCTTCCGGAGCAGCTCGCCGGCCTTCTGCAAATCGCCGCCGGTCTCTTCCAGGGCTCCCTTGCAGTCGCCGATCCCGGCCCCGGTTCGGCCCCGCAGCTCGCTGATCTCCTTCGGTGTTGGCTTGTACGACATGGTTCCATTCACTGTTGAAATGTCTGGGTCGGTTACGATACCGCCGCGAACGACCGGGTGGGCCATGCGCGGCGGCTCGAGGCTTTCCTGTCGATTCGCGGTCGACCGGTCAGGCTTCTCCCGCCGGCTCGGTCTCCGTCTTCAGTCGAGCCGCGATGGCTTCCGGCTTGGGCCGCCGTTTCCGGGCGGCGCCGGCCGGTCGCCGCCGGCGGCGATCGGCATCCGGGTCACCCTCGGTACCGGTATCGGTGCTGTAGGTCTCGGCCTCGCTGTCATCGCCGGCTTCGCGAACCGGCGCGGCCATCCGGGCTTCCTTGATGGTGTCGGCGAGCGCGTTGGTGATCAGCGACACCGATCGAATCGCGTCGTCGTTTCCGGGAATCGGCACCGTAATGACGTCGGGGTCGGCGTTGGTGTCGACAATGGCGACGACCGGAATGCCGAGCTTGTTCGCCTCGAGAATCGCGATCCGCTCCTTCTTCGCGTCGACGATGAAAATCGCGCCGGGGAGCCGGCTCATGTTCTTGACGCCTTCGAGATAGCGGGACAGCTTGACCCGCTCCCGCTCGAACAACAGCCGTTCCTTCTTGGTGTAGCTCTCGAACTCCCCGTCATTGGCCCCCTGCTCGAGTTCGCGGAGGTGGCGGATCTGCTTCTTGATGGTTTGGAAGTTCGTGAGCGTGCCACCCAACCAGCGCTCGGTGACAGACAACGCGCCACAGCCCTGGGCCTCGGCCTGGACCAGCGCCTTGAGCTGCTTCTTGGTGCAGACGAACAGAACGTTTTCGCCGCGGGCCACGACGCCCTTGAGGAGCTCCTGGGCCCTGCCGATCTGGGTCTGGGTCTTCTGGAGGTCGATCAGGTAGATCCCCGACCGCTCGGCGAAGATGAATCGGCGCATCTTGGGATTCCAGCGCCGGGTCTGGTGACCGAAATGAACGCCCGCTTCGAGGAGCTCCTGCAGTTGTGGCTGCGCCATGCGTGCTACCGTGTTCCCTTCCCTGTGGGGGTTAGTCCGCCACCGCCTTCATCTCGGGCCACGAACCCCGCGGGGCACCCCGTGGCCGATCCGGCGATGTGTGGTGATCCTGGTTACCGCTTGCTGAACTGGAACCGCTTCCGGGCGCCTGGGCGACCCGGCTTCTTCCGTTCGACGGCTCGCGGATCGCGGGTCAGCAATCCGTTGGTCCGAAGTTTGGTCCGGTGCGTCGGGTCGACCCGCAACAGCGCCCGGGCAATGCCCATCCGGAGCGCTCCCGCCTGTCCGGTTACCCCGCCGCCGTCGCAATGGGCCCGCACGTCGAAGGCACCGAGCGTGTCGGTCGAGGAAAACGGCTGCTGGATGTGCTGGACCAGCGACGGACGCGGGAAGTAGTCGCCGAGGGTCCGACCGTTGACTTCCCATTTGCCGGTGCCGGGGGTCAGGTAGACGCGGGCAACACTGGTCTTCCGCCGGCCGACGCCGTGCCAGCGTAACTCAGGACTCGGGGTGGTCATGCGCTCACCTTGATCGCGAAGGGCTTGGGACCTTGGGCGCGGTGACGATCCGTTTCGCCAGCGTACACCTTGAGTTTGGTCCGAAGCCGCTGTTTGGTCAGCGAGTTCTTGGGCAACATGCCGAACACCGCCTTCTCGATGACCCGTTCCGGGTGCTTGTCGAGCAGGTTCTTGATCGGCGTGAACCGCTCGTGCCCCATGTAGCCGGTGTGACGGAAATACTCCTTCTTGTCGACCTTGCCGCCGGTCAGCTTGACTTTGGCTGCGTTGACCACGACGACGAAATCGCCGCCGTCGACGTGGGGCGTGAAGGTCGGCTTGTGCTTGCCGCGAATGAGCTGCGCCACGGTGCTCGCGAGGCGCCCGAGCGGCACTCCACTGGCGTCGACCAAATGCCAGTCGTGCCGAACGTCGTTCGGTTTGGCCGAGAATGTCTTCATTGCCAGATACACCCTACTCTCGTGAATCGATCTACTTGATCAGACGGCGGCCCGCTCGCTTTGCGGGAAGCCGCACAAGATAGCCGCCAATCACGACTTACGTCAAGCTGTGGCGCCTAAAAAACTCAAAGGGGCCCCGACCGGGCCCCTCCGACGTCAAATGGTACAACCCCCTTGCCGATAACGGCTTAGCTAGGGCTCGACTCGCTTCCAAAGGGTGATGTCCGTGAGCCACCCCTGTTCTTGGCGCTTGGTAAAGGACGCCTTGAGGTGAGGGGTGCGTTTGTGGGCCTCGAGCGCCGCGCTGTCGCGCCAGACCTCGAATCGAACGAACCGATTCGGCGCCCCGGCCGATTGGTAGAGATCGTACGCCAACGCCCCCGGCTCGGCCCGGGTCGGGGCGGTCAGCGCCAGCAACTCGCGCTTGAGCTCGTCCTCCCTGCCCTCCTTGCCGGTGATGAAAGTGAACGCGGTGATCAAGTCGGCCGCGACCTCGGCGCGCTCGCCCTTCAGCTCGATCAAGATGCCGTGGGCGTCCGTCTCCCCCACGTTGATCGGGGAATGGGTCACGGCCTCGCTGAACAGCACCTCACCAGGCTTGGCTTCGCGAACCCCTACTCGGCCATCCGGGAAAGTGAACCGGATCGTGAAAGGCTCGAGAACGTAGAGCACGTGGGCCGGGTGATCGTGGAGCACCTCGCGATCGCCACGGCGGAGCTTGAAGTCCATGACCCGGACCCGACTGTTGTCGATCAGGACGCGATAGTTGCCGGGGTAGAGCGCCACCGGATCGACCCGGAGATGACTGTTGGCAACGACCCGGTCCGCCGCCAGGAGTCCAGCGCGTTCGCGCTGAACGATCTCGGCGTTGCCGTCACCGCCGGTGCGGTCGAACTCGATGGCGTGGATGTGGGCCACGATTGGGCGACCCGAAACGGCCCTGGCGCGCCGAGCGGCTTCGAAGGTAATCCAGTCGTGACAGTCGATGAGGTCATGGGGTTCGCGGGCGGCAATCTCGGCGGCGACCGAAGCGAACCGCTCGACCTCGCGAAAGAGATCGGGGCCGTATACCAATCTGGTCCCGGTCCTGGGGCGTTTCAGGCTGGCGAACACCTCCCGATACTGGGCCTCGCCCGCGTAGGGCAGCAGGGGGGACGGGACCCGATGGACGGTCAGCCGCTCCTCGAGTTCCGGCGCCCCGACGAGCCGGAGGCCGGCGATGGGGTTCGACTCGACCGGAAACGGCACCACGAGGGTGACCTCGGTCCCCACCCGGAGAAGACCCTTTACGAGCCCAACGGTCGCGGTGGCGAGGCCGCCCGCCTGGTGGGGCGGGAATTCCCACCCGAACATCAGGACCCGCACGGGTTGGCTCCGGCTGCCGCCGTGCCGTGCTCCCAGCGATCGAGTACCGCCAAAACCCGGGCATACTCCCGATCGTAGCGGGGAGGGACAGCCGTCTGGTTCCGGCGGGATGCTGGTGGGTCGGCGCTCGAGGGCAATCAGGCTCCAGTACCGCAGTTGGTCGGTGAGAATCGGGGCCGGCTGATTGACCAACGCGACGCCATGATGACCGGTTCCCGTGGGATCGAAACCGCGGGTGATGGCGTTTAGGGGGAGGCTTGGCGTTAATTCCTGGCCGGCGCGCTCAACCGACAGCCTGGGTAACAAATGCAAGCTGAGCTCATTGCTGCCCGAATAATCGAGGGGTATCTCGTTGTCGGATTGATATTTGCGCTTTGGTTCATCGGCAGGGGCGCCGGCCGGCTCGACCCCGTCGCGAAGACCGGTTCGGCGGCGTTCCGACTGCTCTTGCTGCCGGCCAGCACGCTGCTGTGGCCCCTTCTCGCTTGGCGGATCGTTCGCGGTGGGCCGGCGCCCCCACCCGAGACCAACGAACACCGGCGCCGCGCTCGCCGACTTGGATCGACCGAATGATCCGCCGCCTGCGCCAGCGTCACCTGCTCCTCGTCACCGTCCTGATGGTTGGTGGGACCATCGCGATCGTGGCCCAGGGCGGCTTCGCTGGGCCGCCCGTGGATCGATCGACTGACCTCCCCTCCGGACTCGGGCACCCGCCGTTTACGGGAGCGGCCGCGGCTATCGCGCAGACCCGTCAGCTCGACTCGGCCTCGGGGCCGGATCTACTGGTCTACCACGTCGAGCAAGAGGATTCGTTGGCCTTGCCGCCGCGGGCGGTCTTCCTGGGCCCCTTTCGCCGGCACCCCGCTCAGGTCGCCCGGTTGGTCGAGGGACTGCGAACCGGCGTCGTCCTGGTGTGGAGCGGCCCGCTTGGTCGGGTCGTCGCTGTGGCCCGGCTTGGCCCAGAGGGAGACGCCAAGTGAGCGTCCAAATACGTGCCGGTCAACTGGAACCGCCAGAAACGACTTTACGACCTCTGGGTGTCCTTGGGTACTCTGGCTCTGGTGGCGGGGTACGCCGTAGCCACCCTCGTCGTCCACCCGACCGCCACCGTCGAAACGGCTTTGATCAGGGGCCTCGGCTTCGCGGCGTTCCTGCTCCTGACCGTCATCCTGATGGTCGGACCCGCCAGCCGCCTCGACCGCCGTTTCCTGCCGTTGCTCTACAATCGCCGCCATCTCGGGGTGACCGTTGGCCTTCTCGGCCTGGCCCACGCCGCCTTCGTGCTCTTTCAGTACCACGCCCTCGGCAATACCGACCCGATCGCCAGCCTCCTCGCGATCCCGAGCACTCACGACGGGATTCCGTTCGAGTGGTACGGAATCGGGGCGGGCGTCGTCTTGTTCCTGATGGCAGCCACGAGCCATGACTACTGGCTGTCGGTCCTCACACCGCCGGGGTGGAAGGCGCTCCACATGGCGGTGTATCCGGCCTACCTCGCCCTGCTCCTCCACGTCGGCCTGGGCCTGGGTCGCGCCGAACCCGCGCCGGTCTACCTCGCGACCGCGGGTCTGGCGGCGGTCCTGGTGGCTGCCATCCATCTGGTCGCCGCCCTCCGGGAGCGACGCGCTGACCAGCCCGGCGGATCGGGACCTGATTGGGTCGACGTAGGGCCCGCCGATCGGATTCCCGAAGGACGGGCCATCACCCGGGTGGTCGCCGGCGAACGGGTGGCCGTCTTCCGCCACCAGGGGCGGGTCTCGGCGGTCTCGGGCGTCTGCAAGCACCAGAACGGCCCGCTCGGCGAAGGCAAGATCGTCGACGGCTGCATTACCTGCCCATGGCACGGGTACCAGTACCGGCCCGAGGACGGAACCTCGCCGCCCCCGTTCACGGACTCGGTTCCGACCTTCAATCTCGCGGTCCGGGCCGGGAGAATCCTGGTCGACCCGGTGCCTAACCAACCTGGCACCCGGGTCGACCCGGTACCGGTGACGCCGCCGGCCGCGGTCGAGTCGGCGCCGTTCTACGTCGGCTACCTCCCGCCCCCGACCGGCCTCGTCCGGTTCCTGCGCGCCGTGCCGGCCGTGCTCCTGCTACCGCTCCTTGGCCTGATGGTGACGTTTGCCGCCGCCCAGCGTAGCTTCGATAGGGCGGTATTCGAGTATGGGACGGAGCGTACGATCCAGGGCACCGTGCGGACTGCGCCTTATCCGATGCTCGAGGTCGAACGGCCCGGAACCGCGACCGTCAGCCGTTACCTGCTGGCCGGGTTCGGCAAACGGGGAGCCCAGGAGGCGACCGTCGGGCTCGACGGGAAGAAGGCCCGGATCGTGGGCACCCTGGCCTACCGTGACAACCTGACCGTGCTCGAGATCGCCGGGGCCGAGCCCCTCGGACCCGGGAGGCCGGCGCCAGCGCCGCGGTCGGTGTCGGGGCGGTTGGACCTCGTTGGCGAGATCGTCGACGGCAAGTGCTACGCTGGGGTCATGAACCCGGGGCGCGGGGCGACTCACCGCGGCTGTGCCATCCGCTGTCTCGCGGGTGGTTTGACTCCCCTGTTCGTGATTCAAAACCAAGACGGAACCCTGGTGGAGATGATCCTCACGGACGACGCCGGTCACTCCCTGCCCCAAGCCGCCCGGTGGGCGGGACGCCCTGTCCAGGTATCCGGTCGGATCGAATCGCTCGACGACATCTGGTTTCTCCGCGTCGATCCTGCCACGATTCGTTCGGCGCATGACTGAGCCCCGTTTGGATCTCTTCTTTCCCGCAACCGCCGCGATCGCCTATCCGATCGAACCGGCCGCGGTCCCGAATTGCTCGATCGAAGCCGGACGTTACCAGGTGCGGTTCGCCAGGGCCGCCGACGATCTCGATCGGATCCTCGCCCTCCGCTACCAGATCTTCAACCTCGAACTCGGCGAAGGGCTCGACCAGTCGCACAGGAGCGGCCGCGACGAGGACGACCTCGACGGCCGAATGCATCACCTGATGATTCGCGACCGCCGTACTGACGAGGTGGTCGGAACCTACCGGATGCAGACCGCCGACATGGCCGCCAGCCGCGGCGGCTTCTATTCGGCCCAGGAGTTCGATTTGGGACGGCTGCCGCGGGAGGTCATCGCCGCCTCGGTCGAGATCGGCCGGGCCTGCGTCGCTCGCGAGCATCGGAACGGTCGGGTCTTGAGCCTGTTGTGGCGCGGCCTCGCCGAATACCTCACCTGGAATCGGAAACACTTCCTCTTCGGGTGCTGCTCGCTCACCAGTCAGGATCCCGACCTCGGCGTCGACACCCACCGTTACCTCGAAGGGATCGGTGCGGCCCATCCAACGCTCGCCGTCCTCCCGCGGACGGGGTTCGAGTGTCGGCCAAGTCGGCCGCCGACGCCGGGGCCGGCCCACATTCCCGCCTTGTTCCAGAGCTACCTGAATCTCGGGGCCAAGGTGTTGGGACCGCCGGCGATCGACCGCCAGTTCAAGACGATCGACTGGCTGGTCATGCTCGACGTCCGGGAGATCGACCCGATGACCTACCGCCATTTCTTCCGGTGACGAATCCCGCGACGGAGGTTCGGCAGGAGGTCTACGGAGATCGTATCGGCCGTGATCTGCTCCGGCTGGTGCGTCGAGGCGAGTGGCCGGTGCTGTTCCGGCTCGGAGCCATCACCTGGTGGACCGGCGGCCTCCTGGTGGTGCTCCTGTCGGGGATGTGGCTCACCACCCCCTGGCCGAGTCGGCGGAGGCGATGGCGCAATGCCATCGTCAAGCGCTGGGCCAGGGGCATGGCCAGAATCGTGAACATGCGGATGGTGGTCGAAGGTCCGGTCCCACCCGCGCCGTTCTTCTTGGTGTCGAACCACGTCAGCTACGTCGACATCGTCTTCTTGCTGGCCCATTTGGACGGCGTCTTCGTGGCCAAGCACGAACTCAACCAGTGGCCGGTCGTCGGCTACCTGACCCGCTTGGTGGGAACGATTTTCGTCAACCGACAAAGCCGTCGCGATTCCCTCCGCGTCATCGAGGCGATCGATGCCCGGGTCGCCTCCGGCGATGGCGTCGTGGTCTTCCCCGAGGGCACCAGCTCGGACGGCGCTGACGTGCATCCGATGAAGGCGGCGCTGTTCGAATGGGCGGCCCAACGGGGCCACCCGATCCAGCACGCTGCCCTCCACTACCGGACCGCCGAGGGTGCTCCACCCGCGCGCGACGTCATTTGTTGGTGGGGCACGATGTCGTTCCTACCGCACGTCCTCGATCTCTGTCGGCTGGGCGGCTTCACCGCCACGGTCCGTTTCGGAGCTGAGCCCTTGCTCGGAAACGATCGAGCCGCTCTGGCCGTACGGGCCCGTCACGCGATCGCGGCGAACTTCGTCGCGCATTCACCGAGGTCCAACTCGTTATGATCGACCCCAACCGTCAGTGCCTCGCGCAAGGCACCGAGCTACTCCAGGCTCTCACCGATGCCCAATACGCCGAGCCGCGCGGCGACTGGGCACCCGTCGGCGCCCAGTATCGTCATGTGCTCGATCACTACCAATGCTTCCTCGACGGACTCGAGGGGGGACGGATCGATTACGACACCAGGTCCCGCGATCCGGATCTGGAGCGGAACCGGAAGGTCGCCCTCGAGGCAACGGCGCACCTCGCTGCCCGTCTGGCCGAGGCGACGGACATCGACCCCGATCGGCCCCCTGTTGATTCAACTGCAATGCGAGGCCGGTACCGAGTCATGGAGTCGCTCGACGCTCGGGCGCGAGCTCCAGTTCCTGGTGAGTCACTCGGTTCACCACTTCGCCCTGATCAAGCTCCTCCTGGCCAACGATGGCCCGGTGCTGCCCCGGGAATTCGGCGTCGCTCCTTCGACTCTGAGCCACCAGGGCGCCCTTCGCTGACGTGTGCACGGTAAGCTGGCTCCCGTCCCGGCGCGGGTACTGGCTGTTCGTGTCGCGCGATGAGCGCCTGACGCGAGCTCGCGCGGTGCCGCCGAGCCGTCGCCTGGTCGGGGCCGTCCGGATCTTGGCGCCAACCGATGCCACGGCGCTGGGCACCTGGGTGGGCGTCAATCAGCACGGCGTCGCGGCGACGCTGCTCAACCGGTACGCGGACGCCGCCGACCTACCCACTCCGGGCACCGTGAGTCGAGGATTGCTGGTGCACTCGGTCCTGATGGCCCGCTCTGCCCCGGAGTTGATCGACCGGGTTCGGCGTGCCTCCCTCGGGCGCCATCAACCGTTCACCATCGTGGCGATCGACAGCCGGCACCGCTGCCTGATCGGCGACTGGGACGCCCGGGAGTTCGAGGTCGACCGGGGACCGGAAGTCGGCCTGGTCCGAACCAGCTCGGGCCGGGACCAGGCCGAGGCCGAGCGCTCTCGCGCCGCCGCGTTCGCGGACCTGGCGAAAGACCAACGCCCGAGCGCCGCCCTCCTGGCCGCTTTTCACCGGGGGCATTGGCCGGCCAGGGGGCCGTTCTCGGTCTGTATGCACCGCGAGGAAGCGGCCACGAGGAGCCTCACCGTGGTGCGACTGCGGCCCACTCGGGCCACCATGTGGTATTGGGATGGCCCGCCCTGCCACCGGCCCAGGGTCGCTCGGCGGACCCTGACCCGGTCCCGATGAGCAAACGACCGAGGATCGCCCGGTGGATTCTGGCCGGGTACATCGTCTTGCTGGGACTCTCCAACGCGGTCCGCAGCGGGAACCCTCGGGGCGAACCGCCGGCGCCGGACGAGCGCATCGTGACCATCGCGGGAGCCGACCGCGAGCTGGTCCGGATAGCATTGCGAGATACCGCCGCCGCAGGGGCAACCGGACTCCCGGTTCTGCTCCTCCACGGGAGCCCCGGCGACAACGGCGAGGTCTCTGGCATTGCCCGTCGGCTCGCGGGCAAACGACGAGCTATCGCGCCTGACCTGCCGGGGTTCGGCGGATCGACCTGGACCATCCCCGACTACTCGATCGACGCGCACGCCCGCTACTTGCCCGCCCTGCTCGACTCACTCGGCCTCGCCAGGGTTCACGTCCTCGGCTTCAGCATGGGGGGCGGTGTGGCGCTCAAATTGGCCACCATCGCCCCGGAACGGGTGGCGTCCTTGGTCCTGCTTTCGTCGATCGGGGCCCAGGAGTACGAGTTGCTCGGCGACTACCATCTCAACCGTTCGATCCACGCCCTCCAGCTCGGACTGATCTGGGCGGTCGAAGAATTGACCCCCCATTTCGGGCGGCTCGACGGCGGGTTTCTGACCCGGGAGTACGCCCGCAATTTCTACCACACCGACCAGCGGCCCCTGCGCGACGCGATGGCAACCTACCGGGGTCCCGCGCTGATCATCCAGGGTGACCGAGACGGCTTGGTCCACCCGGCGGTGGCCCGAGAGTCTCACCGGCTGATGCCTCAGAGCGAGCTGGCGATGTTCGATGGCCCTGGCGCCGATCATTTCATCGCGTTTCGCCAGCCCGATTCCGTGGCCGTGCTGACGGAGCAGTTCCTCGATCGGGTCGATCGGAACGAAGCGCCGACCCGGGCCACCGCGGACCCGGGCCGAGTCGCCTTGGCGGAGGCGCCGTTCGACCCCGGCTCGGTGCCGCCGGCGGTCGGCATCGCGCTGGTGGTGCTCGTCCTCCTGATCGCGGCCGCCACCTTCGTCAGCGAAGACCTGGCCTGCATTGCCACCGGTCTACTGGTGGCCCGGGGGACGCTGGCGTTCGGGGCCGGCACGATGGCGTGTCTGATCGGGATCTTCCTCGGCGACATCTGGCTCTTCCTGATGGGGCGATGGCTCGGCCGGCCGGCGTTGCGACGGATCCCGCTCCGGTGGTTCGTCTCGCCCGCCGCGGTCGACCGATGCGCGCGGTGGTTTGACCAGCGGGGTGCCTGGCTGATCCTGGCCACCCGCTTCGTGCCGGGGACGCGACTACCGACCTATTTCGCCGCGGGTGTGCTCCACGCCAGCGTGGTCGCCTTTCTGGGTGCCTTCCTCCTGGCCGCGGCGCTGTGGACACCGCTGCTCGTCGGGGCGAGCGCCCTCTTCGGCGACCGGGTGCTCGCCACCTTCGTCTCCTATCGGAGTTGGGCCCTCCCTTCCCTGCTGCTGCTGGCCATCGGGCTGTTCGTCCTGCTCAAGCTGGTGGTACCGCTGTTCTCCTGGCGGGGCCGGCGGTTGTTGCTCTCCCGGTGGCGACGCCTGACCCGGTGGGAGTTCTGGCCGCGCTGGGCGTTCTATCCGCCGATCGTCGTCTACCTGCTGTGGCTGGCACTCAAACATCGGAGCCTAACGCTTTTCACCGCGGTGAATCCGGCCATCCCGGGCGGTGGCTTCGTCGGCGAATCGAAGGCCCAGATCCTCCTGGGCCTCGCCCGGCGCCCCGAGGCGGTGGCGCGGTGGCGGCTGATTCCCGAGGCCATGCCCAGCGAGCGGCAAGGCATGGTGGCGCGGTTCATGGAGGACGCGGCTCTCGACTACCCGATCGTCCTCAAGCCCGACGTGGGCGAGCGCGGCGGTGGCGTCGGAATTCTCCGATCCGAGGCCGAAGTCGAGCGGTATCTGGCCGGAACCACCGAACCACTCATCGCGCAGGAATACGTTCCCGGCGTGGAGTTCGGGATCTTCTATTACCGGGTGCCGGGGAACGACCGCGGCACCATCTTCGCCATCACGGACAAACGGTTCCCCACGGTGACCGGCGACGGCGCCGGCACCCTCGAGCGGCTGATCCTGGCCGACGACCGCGCCGTCTGCATGGCGCGGTTCTTTCTCGGCCTGCACGCCGAGCGACTCGACTGGGTACCGCCGAAAGGTGAGATCGTCCCCTTGGTCGTGCTGGGAACCCACAGTCGCGGCTCGGCGTTCTTCGATGGCGAGTGGATCCGGACCCCGGCGCTGGAGGCCGCCATCGACGAGCTGAGTCGGACCTTCGACGGGTTCTGGTTCGGCCGGTACGACGTGCGCGCCCCGTCTGCTGAGGCGCTGATGGCGGGGGTCGACTTCAAAGTGCTCGAGCTCAACGGGGCGACGGCGGAAGCCACCAGCATCTACGATCCGAAGAACAGCCTGATGACGGCATACCGAGTGCTCTGCCGCCAGTGGGCGATCCTGTTCGATATCGCGGGGAAGAACGTCGCGGCTGGGGCCCGTCCATCCAGCTGGCGCGAGCTGTGGGAACTGATCGGCCGGCACCGACGTTCCATTGGCGCGCACGTCGACGTGACCTGACGCCGGAGCCTGCCATGGACATGATGCCGCTCACCAAACCCGCCCTGATCGCGAGCTGGATCTGCCAGATCGTCGCCGCGGTGATCCTCGGCCAGACCCTCTACTTCAAGTTCACCGGGGCACCCGAGTCGGTCTATATCTTCTCGACCCTCGGCGCCGAACCCTGGGGCCGGATCGGCAGCGGGATCTTGGAACTGCTAGCGGTGGCGCTGCTGTTGTACCCCAGAACCCCGGCGATCGGAGCCGCCCTGGCCGTCGGCTTGATGGTCGGCGCCATCGGCGCCCACCTCACCAAACTGGGCATCGAGGTCCAGGGCGATCGGGGGACGCTCTTCGGGCTCGCCGTGGCGGTCGCGATTTCGTCGCTCATCGTGCTGGCCATTCGACGCCGCGAACTCCCGATCGTGGGCGGCTGGCTCTAGCTCGCCATCTCCCGAGGCACCAACCAGGCGGCTACCTTGCAGCGGTGAGGCTCACCCTAACCGCGCGGTAGCCGGATGTCCAACTCGCAGTGGCACGACCTCGGCCCAGCCGACCAGTTCGCCGCCAAGCCGCTCCAGCAGGTTGTCATCGGCCGCACCCGGATCGCCCTGTCGTTTCGCGACGGCACCTTCGCCGCGATCTCGGGCGCCTGCAATCATGTGGGCGGTCCGCTCGGCGATGGCCGGCTGGATGGCGAGTACGTCGTCTGCCCGTGGCACAATTGGAAATACCATCGGACAACCGGGGCCGGCGAACCCGGGTATGAAGCGGAGACCGTGCCCAGATACCAGGTCGAGGTGCGAGAGGGGCATTTGTGGATCGACCTGACCCCAGCCGGGAAGCGAAACCGGATCCCCCACGAGCCCCACGCCCTGGCCCGTCCGGTCGTGCGGGAGGCCGGCCCCCTCCGGGTCGCCGGGATCTCGACCACGGCCATCGACGAAGCCAACCCCCGGTTCTCGACCTCCGAGGCCCTGCTGGCCGCCGCGCTGGCGCATGCCAAGGGTCGCGGCGCGGAGACCCGCCTGATTCGGCTGAGCTCGCTTTTCTTTCGTCACTGCGAGGGCTACTACTCCAAGAGCGCTCAGGCCTGTACCTGGCCGTGCTCGATCACCCAGATGGACCCCAACGACCAGATGGACCAGGTCTACGAGGCGATGGTCCATTGGGCGGACGTGGTGATGGTGGCGACACCGATCCGCTGGGGCGCGGCCAGTTCCCTGTATTTCAAGATGGCCGAGCGCCTCAACTGTGTGCAGAACCAGACGACCATCCGGGACCGGGTTCTGATCCGCAACAAGGTCGCGGCCTTCATCGTCACCGGTGGCCAGGACAACGTCCAGGGAACGGTGGGCCAGATGCTGACGTTTTTCGGCGAGCTCGGGTTCGTCTTCCCCCAGTTCCCGTTCATCGCCCACTCCCGCGGCTGGTCGGCGGAAGACATGGAGAACAACGTCCGCGTCGTTCGAGACAGCGCCGAGCTCCGCGAGGGCGCCGAGCAGCTGATCGACCGGTCGCTGGAGGTGGCGAAGCACCTGCTCGCCTCGGCGCCGCCCAACACCGTGGCTCGCGGCGGCCGCAAAGCTCACCCCGTCAATGGAGGACAGCCGGCATGACGCCAACGCGTCGCGATTTCCTGGAACGCCTGGCCGCCGGAACGGCGGCGGCGGCGGGTTTGACGAGCTTGAGCCCGGACGACCTGGCCGCGATCTCGTCGGTACAGGAGACCTGGGATACCTCGTGGACCGGCCGGATTCGCGGCAGACACAAAGCCGTCTTCGACGCGACGGAAATCGAGGACGGCGCCGGCGTGCTCAGGGTGATGATCTGGCGGATGCAATACGGCCAGGTCCTCGCGGTGGCTCCCGACGACATGGCCGCGGTGCTGGTCATCCGACACAACGCCATTCCGCTCGCCATGACCCAGGAATTCTGGGATCGCTATCGGATCGGTGAGACCAAGGGCGTCAAGCACCCGATGACGGAGCAGCCGACCGCCAAGAACCCGGCCTTGCTGTCGAGCGACACCGGCGACCTACCCTCGCAGTTCGCCAGCCTGAACCTCCCCGGGATCCTTGCCGCCGGCGGGATCGTGCTGGCCTGCAATCTGGCGTTCAGTCAATGTGTCGGCACGGTGGCCAAGGAGGACAAGCTCGAGCCGGCAGCGGCCCGCAAGCGGGCCCTCGAGATGCTCCACCCGGGGGTGATCCTCCAGCCGTCCGGCGTGTTCGCCAGCATCCTGGCCCAGGAACATGGCTGCCGGTATCTGAAAGCGAGCTGAGGTTTTCGGTGGACCTCGTCACGGCGTCGATCCCGCTTTTCTTCCTGCTCATCGGGGTGGAGCTGCTGGTCGCGCGGTGGCGCCATCACCGAGTCTATCGGCTGGCCGATTCCCTGACCGATCTGTCGCTCGGCACCATGAGCCAGTTGGCGGGGGTGTTCGTCGCGGTCGGGACGATCGCGCTGTACGCCTGGGTCGCCGCTGCATTCTCGGTCCAGTCGCTCATCGGCGCCCCCGCCTGGATCGCTCGGCCCCCGTGGTCCGCCAGCGGCGCCGATCTGGCCGCCGCGGCGTCATGGGCCACGGTGTTCCTGCTCGACGACCTGGCCTATTACTGGACCCACCGCTGCTCGCATGAGGTCAATCTGCTCTGGGCCGGCCATGTGGTCCACCATTCGAGCGAGGAGTATAACCTAACAGTAGCCCTACGGCAGAGCGGGCTCCACGGCTTGTTCACTTGGGTCTTCTATCTTCCGCTGGCCTTGGCCGGCGTTCCGGTGACGATGTGGGTCACCTGTCACGCCCTCAACCTGATCTATCAATTCTGGATTCACACTCGGGAGATCGATCGACTCCCGCGGCCGTTCGAGGCGATCCTCAACACCCCGTCTCACCATCGGGTCCATCACGGCATCAACCCGAGGTATCAGGACAAGAACTACGCTGGCGTCTTCATCATCTGGGATCGGTTGTTCGGCACCTTCGAGCCCGAACGAGAGCCGCCGGTCTATGGAATCACCAAGCCGCTGGCGAGCTGGAATCCGGTCTGGGCCAATCTCCACGTCTTCGCCGACATCGCCAGGACGGTCGTGCGGGCTCGCGGCTGGCGCGACCGCTGGCGGGTCATCTTCGGCCGTCCGGGATGGCGGCCGGCCGAGCTGGGACCGTCCGAGCGACTCCGGGCCGTCGATCCGGACTCCTATCACAAGTATGACCCGCCCGCCCCGGGCGCGGTGCGAGCCTACGCCGTGGTGCAGTTCGCCGCGGTCGTCGCCGCCTCGCTGGCGCTGCTGACCGCGGCCGACGGCCTGCCGCCGAGCCAGCGCCTGGCCGGGGTCTTCTACCTGGTGGTGGCCCTGGCGAACATCGGCGGGCTGCTGGAGGGCCGGAGCTGGGCGTTGCTCGCGGAACCGGCCCGGCTGGCCGTGGCGATCGTAGTCGGCATCGCCCTCCTGTTCCAAGGGAAGGCGCCGCTCGCGACAGCGATCGGATTGGCGGCATTCGCGGCGGCCTCGATGGTCTGGGTCCTCGCCCTTCGGAGCCTGGGACCGAGGGTCGCCGCGGTGCGGGGTCCGCTACTTCGGCACCACGAATAGCGCCGCCCAGTTCCGGCCAGTTCGTGGCATCAGCTTGAGGTGGACGGTCGCCGTTGCGGCTTCATAGAAGTACTTGTCGCCGGTACTGGCGTCGAGTTCGGCCTGGGACGCGGCCGCTACGATCGAGGCCGAGGTGTTGTAGTCGCGGTAGACGTTGATTTGACCGCTCGGATAGGGCAGCGACACGCTGAGCCAGTCCCAGGCCTGGAGCTGATTGCCGAAGATCTGCGGCCTGAGGGGGACCGCCCCCTGGTAGCCGACTCGATACCCCCGACTCGGGACCACGGACGAAGAGACGAACCAGGCAGCGTTAGGTACTCCCACGAAACTCCCGGCGGCTCCGTCGTCTCGCTGGATCGTGAGCGGGGCCACGGCCTGTTGATCCGCCGATCGCACCTGGAGATTCACGAAGCGGTGGGGGCAGACATAGGCGTTCCAGGCCGGCCGAAGAGTGCAGCCGCTGGTGGCGGTGAGCGCGGTATTGGCCGTCACGTACGCCCCCGGCGTGCCGGTCAGGCTGCCGTCCGTGTCGAAGGCCACGGCCGCCTTGTCGCCATCCTTGTCCGGCGCCGGGGCCTCGAGGAACAGCTGATTGGAATTGATGAAGGTCAGCTGTTTGCCGTAATTGAGGGTGTTGATCGGAAAGCCGTTCTTGCGGTTGTACCCCAGCGCGCTCATGTAGTTGGATGCCGTCGGCTGGAAGTCGATGAAGGTGACCCGCTCGGCCCCGACCCGACCATCGTAGAACTCATACCCTCGGACCGGGAAGTTGCGAGTGAACGGCGTGGCGGAGTTCGCCGACGGTCCCACGACCACCCCATCGGTGATGAAGGTCTCGTTCGAGGCGAACGTTCCCCCGATGTGGTTATCGCCGAGGATCGCGCCTTCGAGCCGCAGCTCGGATCCCCGGAGCCAGACCGCTCGGAACGAGTGCTTGTACCCGGTGAAGTTGACGAACCGGGCGGTGACCAGCGGCGAGCCGCTGTTGCCCGGGATCTGCCGCGGATTGTAGTGCACGGTCTCGATGGTGTCGTCCGGCCTGGGCCCGTCGTCGACATTGAGCCCGGTGTTGTTGTTGGAGTGGGCCACGTTGTCCCGGAATTCTCGGAGCGGAGTCTGCCGAGGCTTGGCCGGATGGCCCACCGAGAGCCCGGTCGGCGACTCCGGCAGCGCGAACCAGAAGCCGAAACCTCTCGACCCGGCCGCCACGTTCCGCCGCAGGGCGTTGTCCGGATTGGTGATCCAGAAGGTCGCCGGATCGACGTCCGAGGGAAGCACCGCCTCACCCGCCGCCGGCCGCCGGGTGACCAGCCCCAGATTTCGTTCCAGGACATTCCCGGTCTCGGACCCATCCTCGAGGAAATAGGCGTGACCGATGTTGTCATAGCAGACGTTGCCCGACACCTGGAGATCATTGGTGCCGTGGATCGTCAGGCAGCGATTGAACGTCTTCCAAACCGCGTTGTTCCGGAAGTACTGCCCGGCCACGCTGCCCGACAGGTGCCAATGCATCGGGTACCTGGCCAACGTCTTCTTCTGGCCCATTCGGGTGAACTCGACGCCGTCGATTCGCGCCACGCCGCCCTGCATGACCATGACGTGGCCGCCGAAGCCGGTTGCCAGCGAGGCGCTATCGCCTTGAATGACGATGTTGCGGGAGAGCAGTCCGACCTCGGCCCGTTCGTCGAGCGTCTTGCCGGCATACTGCTGCAGCTGTCCCCAGTGACGGTACCGAAGGGCGCTCTGGAGAGTGACTTCGTTGCCCTGTACCCCGGCGACGATCGCCTCTTCGGCCTGCATCGGGTCGAAGTCCGTCGAGGCAATCACGATCCGATCGCCTGGTTGCCAATCGATCGGGCCGACCACGGTCAGCTGGCTGGCCCCAGGCGCCGCGGTGGCGCTCAGTTTGGTCCAGGTGGTTCGCGGCCGACCGACCAGTTCGGCCGTCCCGCCAATGACCGCGAGGACCTTGGCGCCGGCACCGTCGATGGCGTCGGTGGATGGCCCGGTGAGCGTGATCACGGCCCGCTTGGTGAATGGGCTCGACTCCGATCCGATCGAAAGGCTTCCTTTGATCACCATCCAATCGGTGGTCAAACTCAGATCCCGATCGGCGAACTCCAACCTGCCCAAGACGGTAACGCTTCGAAGCGGTGGGGGCGTGAGATCGAGCCGAATCGTCGCTCCTGCCGGGATCACGACCTCGGCACCGGGACCGGGAACCGACCGATTCGGCCAGGCGTTCGGGTTCGACCAGAGCAGAAACGCCGGCGGCGGCGGTGGCGGCGGCGGTGGCTCGACGGGACTGTCGGCCGAACAGGCAACGGCAGCGGTCAGAAGCGCTGGCCAGTGCCAACGCCGGTGAACGATGGGTCGCATCGTCGTTTCCTCCGGACGAGGGTGGAGCGAGCCTAGATTGCTGGCGGTGTCACCCAGGCGACCCGCCAGGCACGGGGTTGCCCTGACAGAGCATGAATCAGGCCCGGTCGAGGGGTGTCCGCGGTTGCATCACGCCGCCCGATCGACCGGCGGGCCACTCGCTGAAGTGCAATCGCTGTCACGGGTTGCAGTCACGACCGGGGTCTCGTCACCCTGGGTCCGGAACTCCGGCTCGGGTGAGAACCAGGCATACAGCACGATGCGAGACCGAAGCTCGGTCGCCGATGCCAGACGGGTGGGACTCAGGACTGCTGGACGCATTTGCAAACACTCCTCCGAGGGTCGTACGTTGAAGAGACAGTTCACCCGGCCCGTTGCCCTGCCGTGACCCAAGCCGTCTGCTGACCGAATACCCGAACCGTGACCTCGCCGTCACCATGATCGAACTGCGAACACTCGGTGCCGTCGAGCTCCGCTCCGCCGAGCGTGGAGAGCTCCGTGCGATACTCCAGCAGCCCAAGCGATTGGCCCTCCTGGTGTACCTGGCATCGTCGAAACCGGGGAAGCTGGCTCGCCGGGACTCGCTGCTGGCCCTGTTCTGGCCGGAGCTGGATCAGGAGCACGCTCGGGCCGCCCTCCGGCGGGCGTTGTACTTCCTTCGGCAAGCCGGCGGGCCGGAGCTGATCGTCGGCCGGGGCGACGAGGAGGTCGGGGTCGCCTCGGACCGGCTGTGGAGCGACGCGGTGGCCTTCGATCAGGCAGTCGACCGGAACGACCTTGCGGCCGCGCTGGACCTCTACCGAGGGGATTTTCTCGACGGCTTCTATGTCCAAGGAGCCCCGGAGGCTGAGGCCTGGCTCGATCGGGAGCGGACCCGCCGGCGCTACGACGCCGCCCAGGCGGCCTGGCAGCTGGCCCGAGCCGCGCTGCCCGACCTGGCCCACGCCGGCCGATTCGCCCAACGGGCCATTGACCTCGCCCCCCACGACCAGGACGCCCTCTTGGCCTTCCTTGGCCTCCTTTCCCGCCTCGGCGAGCGATCCTTGGGCGAGCGGCTGGTCCGCCAGGCCGCGGAACGGCTCCGCACCGACCTTGGCATCGAGCCGCGGCCCGAGCTGCTCGCCGCCGCGGACCGGATCCGCCCACCGGAGGCAAGCGACAGCCTCGCCCCGCACCAATCGGCGATCGCCGTTCTTCCGTTTTCGGTCCGAGGCGACCCGGCGTTTCGATACCTGGCCGATGGGCTGGTCGAACTGGTCTGCACCAAACTCGACGGCTCCGGCGCCTTGCGCACCATCGAGCCGAAGCTCGTCGTCGATCTCACCCCGAGGAACGCTGCCGGCGGGACTGACGCCGACGCCGCCCAGGCCATCGCCTCGAAGGTCGGAGCCGGCTGGTATCTCGTCGGCACGGTGCTCGAAAGCGGTGGCCGGCTCGAGATCGGGGTCGCGCTCTATCGAGCCGACGGCCGACTTCGGGCCCGAGCCGAGGGTCGAGCCGACTCGGAGGCGGGGTTGTTCGAACTGGTCGACGATCTGGTCCGGCAACTCCTCGCCAACTTCGACCACTCCGCCGCCGGTCGGCTTGGCAGGCTCGCGGCGCTGACGACGGAATCCCTCCCCGCCCTGAAGGCGTACCTTCGAGGCGAGCATGAGTTCCGGCTCGGTCGCCACCTCCAGGCGGTGGACGCCTTCCGCCGGGCCAGCATCGAGGACGCCTCGTTTGGGTTGGCGCACTACCGGATGGCTTCGTCCCTCGCGGCGATCGCGCTGATCGGTCCCGCTCGGACCGCGTCGACCGAGTCGTTTCGGCTTCGCGAGCGATTATCGGATCACGACCGGTTGCTCCTCGAGGCACAACACTACTGGCTCCATGGCCATGCCGACGAGGCGGAGCGCCGTTATGCGGCGCTCACGGTGTCGTATTCCGAGCAAGTCGAGCCGTGGTACCTCCTCGGCGATCTGCTGTTTCACAGCAACCCGTACCGCGGCCGGTCGATCGCCGAGGCCCGGGGCCCGTTCGAACGAGCGGTGGCCATCGAGGAGGCCCATCAGGGGGCACTGACGCAGCTCGCCCGGCTCGCCGCGATGGAGGGACGCCTGGCCGACCTCGACCGGTACGTGGCCGCCGCCCACCGGCATAGTCCTTCGGCCGATCAGGCGATCGGCCTCACGGTGCTCCGAGCGTTCGCGGCCGGCGACCGCACCGAGCAGGCGGCGCTGGCGTCGGCGCTCGCGGGAGCTCCGGGCCTCGCGATCGCCCGGGCCTTCGCGGACGTGGCGCTCTACGCCAACGATCCCGACGGCGCCTATCGGCTGGGGGTCGCCATTCTCCCGAGCGCCAGGTCGCCCGAGTTCATCGCGCTGGGCCACCTGATGCTGGCGCACTTGGACCTCGCCGCCGGACGAGTCGATGACGCGCTCGGGCGCCTCGACCTTGCTCGGCGGCACGAGCCGGCCTGGGCCCTCGAAGTCGAGGGACTCTTCGCGGCGCTGCCCGTTGGCGGGTTGCCCGGTGCCCACGCCGCCCGGGTCGAGGCACGGCTCGAGGCATGGGATCCCTCGGAGACCCGCCCGGGTGTCGCGGTGCCGCTGGCATTCCACGACGGACTGCACGGCCACCTCCGGTTGTTCCTGCTCGGCAACCTCGCCGTTCGCCGCGGCGCCCTCGGTCGAGCCGCGGAACTCGCCGAGCACCTGGCCGAGTTGCCGGTCCCCACCGGCCATGAAGCGATCGTGGAGCATTTGGTTAGGACGATCGATGCGTTGGTCCATCGGGCGAACGGCCGTTCAGCCGAAGCGCTCGGCGTTCTCGAACGGCTCCGGACCGGGGTCTGGTTCCAGTATGCTGTCGGATCCCCGCTGTTCGCCGGCGTCTTGGAGCGGTTCCTCAGGGCAGAGTTGCTGGAAGAACTGGGCCGCGGCACCGAGGCCCGGCAGTGGTACCTCACCATTGCGCAGCGTTCGCCCTACGAGTTGATTTTGGCCGCCCCCGCCCAGGCCCGGGCGTCACGCCTCGCGGCCGAGGGAAGCAAAACGTGAAAGGACCCGAATGCGTCGCCCGGTGTTGGGTGCCATGCTGGTGAGTTCGCTCGTCGCGGGGACCGGCTGCACCAGCTGGAAGGTGCGAACGACGCCCGCGGCCCAGATCCTCACCGAGAAACCCCTTCAGACCATTCGAATCGTCACGGTCGACTCGATCCCCGTGACGCTGCATCAGGCGCGGGTCGTCGGCGATTCGGTCACCGGGCATCCCACCGCCCGAGCGGTGGAGCGGCGGACCATCCACCTGCGAGACATCGCGACGGTGGCCACCAAAGTCACCAACCTCGGCAAGACGCTCGTCGTCGGGGCGGCGATCGCGGCGGGACTCCTCGCTTACAGCTGGCTCCAGGGCCTCAACAGCACCTCGCCGTAGCCGATCGCGGGCTCAGGGCGACACCCGGTCGACGTAAGAATCTCCGGTGATCATCCGGACGACCCGGCCCCCCTCCTCGACGAACCGGACGACCTCGCCCACGGGCCCGCCGCCCACCGGCGCCTGGTATCGAAACCGTCCCCCGCCGATCGGCTCGAGCTGGATCGGGTTGTCGGCGGTCTGGGCGTTAGGCGTGATCAGGACCAACCGATCGGCCAGCAACACCACTTGGCTGTCGCCGAAACGGCCCCGGTAGAGACCGGCAAACCGGGCCCAACTCGGATCCCACGCCACCCGAACCGGCCGCGGCGCGATGGCCTTCGCCGCCGCTTCCCCGACCGTGTTCATCAGCTGAATGGCGATCCCGTTGGGATCCGAGTCGTTGGTGTTGGTCAGCACGATGACCCCGACCTTGCCGTCGAGCTGGATCAAGGTCTGGGTGGTGTAGCCGGGATACCCGCCGCCGTGGCCGACGTAGGTCTTGTCGCCAATCCGGTTCACCGCGAACCCAACGCCGTTGCCGGACGTCCAGGTATTCTCGAGCCGCCGCACCCGGTGCATTTCGCGGAGCGACCAGGAGCTGAGGATTCGATCGCCGCCTCGAGGCCCTCGGCGGAACTGGGCCGAGACGAATCTGGCCATGTCCTCGACCGTCGAGGTGATCCCGGTCGCCGCGGCCATCCCCCGGGCATCGACGAACGGCAGTACCGACCGACTGCCGTCCGGCATCCGCCGGGTGTAGCCGGTCGCGAGGCCCGAGACGTTTTGATCGACGCTCGACGACGCCATCCCCAACGGCAGGAAGATGTTCCGGGTGACATAGTCGGCCCAGGTCTCCCCGGTCAGCTGCTCGATCACCATCCCGGCCAGGGTGTAGGCCAAGTTGGAGTACTTCCATCGAGTATCCGGCGGAAACGCCGCTTGCCGGTCGGGCATCAGGGCCCGGAACTCGTCGGCCGTCGGGAAGTCGTAGCTGGTCCAGTGGTCGCCGGCCTCCCGGGGAAGTCCCGAAGCATGAGTCAGGAGCTGCTCGATCGTGATCGGGCCGTCGTCGTCGCCCGCCGTCTTGGTTTTGAACCAGGGCAGGTATTTGGCCACCGGATCGTCGAGGTGGAGCTTCCCCTGCTCGCGCAACTGCATGATCGCGGTGGCGGTGAACAGTTTGCTGTGGGACGCCATCCGGAACTTGGTCTGGGGCGTCATCGGGGCCTTGGTCTCGAGGTTGGCATGGCCGAAGCCCTGGGACCAAATCAGCTCCTGGTCGGCGACGACCCCAACGACGATTCCGGGCAAGCCGCGGTAGGCGATCTGTCCTTCCAGCCAAGCCGAGAAGAGCCGCTGGGCACCGAGCACCTCTTGGTCGGCGCTGGCCGGCGAGCGCGGCTGGGCGGCCAGGACGGGAACGAGCGCAAGCGCGGCCAGACCACCGATCAGACGGGATCGACCCATCGGGAACCTCATCGATTGAAGATGAACGGGCACCGACGCGCGGCGGTCACGGGGCCACCGGCTCGGCGAGTTTGCGGAGGATGTCTTCGTAATACGGCTTTTCCCGGAGACTGGCGCGGGAGCCCGGGAAGTAGACCAGACTCAGGCTCGCCCCGAACTCGTTCATGTCGGTCAGGACGATCCCGACCCGCTGATCGCTCGACAAGCGGGTATTGTCGATCATCGGGCTGGAGAAGAACCCGACGTCGAACTCGATCGAGGCGCGCCCAGACTCCGCCTCGGCCTGCCCTGCCCCGCCCTTGGTGTCGATCTCCAATCCGATCCGCAGCTCCCGTTGCGCGGTGTCGGCCCGCAGCACCGTGACCCGAAACCGCCGCTCGACCCCATCGAGCGTCTGGGTGACGTCCTCGAGCTGGGTCGAGGTGGTCCCCGCCAACAAGCTATCGGACAACAGCACCGTCCAATCATGTCGGCGGCCGCCCGCCTCGAGCACGATCATCTGTTTTCGAGTCACTTCGCGCGCCAGATCGCTCAACCGATCCTCGTAGAGCCGTCGCTCCCGCGGCGTCGACGCCAGGGAGACGATCTCCCGCCGCAGGTGGAGGAACAGCGGGGTCATGTTGAGCGCCTCGTGAAAATTCTGGGCCAGCAGTTCGAGCTTGAGGAGGCGAACGTCGACCGAGCTGGCCGACTGATCGAAGAACGAGCCGATGATCGACTGGAACATCTCTTTCCGGAGAGTGGCCTCCGACTCTTCCCGGCGGCTCATCAACTCGGAGTAGAGCCGCAGCTTGGCCTCGCTGCTTTGCTGTTGTTCCAGGGCCCGAGACCCGAAGAACCCGAGGCTCCCCACCGCGATCGCCGTCAACAGGCCGCCTAACGGCGCCATCACGATGGCCAGCTTGTCCCAGAGGTCCTTGCCCCCGACCGGCCCGGTCGGCTCAGACACGCTTGAGCACCAGCTTGCCGGCTCGTTCCTCCACCACCAACCGATAGCGTGTCGGCCGCTCGAACACGACGACATCGAGCGTCAGGCGTTGGCTCTTCAGGGCGACCGAGAAGATGCACTTGCCCGTCGCCGCCGCCCGGAGGCGATAGGAGCCCGTCGAGTCGGTCTTGGCGGAGACGGTGTCGCTGCCGCACACCAAGGCAACCTCCGTGTTTGCCAGGTAGTCGGTCCCGAAGCGGACCTCGCCGAAAATCTCCCCGCCCACCAGTCCGACGATCAGCCACCACGACATCTGCCGCTCCCGCGCGAGTTGGCCCGGAATCTAGCGGGTTGCCGCGGGTCGAGGCGTGGCGGTGAAGAACGCGGTGAACTCCGGCTGGTTGGCGAGAAAGGCGGCCGGGGCCGCCCCGGCGAAGGCCCGGAAGTCGCGGACCAAGTGCGCCTGATCGAAGTAGCCGCATTGGGCCGCCACCCGCGCCAGGCTCGCCGGATCGGACCGCCAGGCGGAGAAGACCCGCTGGAACCGGGTAATCCGGGCCAACGACTTCGGCGACACCCCGACGTCGCGGGGGAAAAGCCGCTGCAGCGTCCGGAGGCCTGCCCCGAGTTGCCGCGCCAGGGCCGAGAGCGCCACCATCCCGTGACTGGCGCGGATTTCCCTGACGGCCGCGGCCACCCTGCTGTCGGCGCCGCGGCCCATTCGGAGGATCCGATCGAGATGGGTCTCGAGCGCGGTGACCCGGTCGGCCCGGGTCCCGGCCAACGCCAGCTCGGCGCGGAGCGCGCCGATCTCTGGCGGCCCGCCACGGTCGAAATCGAGCCACCGGTCGGTTATCATCGCCAAGTGCTGACACAGGGCGGCGGCACCGTGGGGCTCGAATCGGACCGCCACGACGTCGCTGGTGGCGGTGGGCCCCACCACGAACGGGCCAGTGAGCTGGCCGACCAACAGGGACCGCGGTTGGACCACGGAGCCCCAGCGACCCACCGCCCGATAGGGGTCGGCCAGGTGAAAGATCAGCTCTGGCGATCCGTCCGGGAGGGCCGGGTCACCGGGATCCCCAGAGGACTGGGCGTCCCCGGTCAGAAACCAGTAGCACCGGATCCACACGCGGAGGTGAGGAGCCGGCTGGATCTCGAGGTACTCCACTCGAGGGAATCTGGGTTGGTTTTCGTCACTGGCCAAGACGCCGCCGGCCCCCGGCGTGGTTGCCGTGGGCGGCAGTCGCCGGGGCGATTGACGACTAGTGGACTGTACCAGATAAGTGTTTAGTGCTATATTGGCTGGTATGGACACCCAGCCGATCGCCTTGACGCCCGCCGAGCGGACCGAATTGGAGCGACGCACCCGAAGCCGGACGGGCCGAGCCC